>Ga0247611_10001729_pt1 | contig 38255 bp, 36 predicted proteins | sample 177DNAGHGhighgp2_FD_192422 | JGI IMG/M metagenome (GOLD analysis project Ga0247611, IMG submission 192422) | Sheep rumen microbial communities from Palmerston North, Manawatu-Wanganui, New Zealand - 1770 DNA GHGhigh gp2 | ecosystem: Host-associated > Mammals > Digestive system > Stomach > Rumen... | reverse complement strand
TATGAGAAATGAAACTGCTTGAATTTGTAAACTATGAGGTGCGTCCAACAGCAGAAGCGCTTCTCATCAGACCTATAAGAAAGCTGTACAACTCTGACAGGTCAAAGCAGAAGGAAAGATTCTTTCAGCAGATTTCGTATCTGTTCTTTATGGTTGACCCTCGTTCTACCTATTCATATATAGTGAATCCCGAAGAACGAGCTGAACAAATCATCTTGCAGGAGGGACTTCCATCAGACTTCAAGCCTTCTGATGACTTGAAGGAAGCTATGGAAATTTATGGAAAACATACGGTAACCTCTTCAACTAAACTATTGGAATCGACAAGAGTGGCTGTTGATGCTCTTTCTCAGGAGCTTCTCACCACCCAAGCCAAGCTTCGGGAAAGAACGGATAAGGGTGCCGCTGTGTATAAGATGAATGACATTATGGCCTCCCTGGAGAGAGTGTTGAAACTTATACCGCAGTTGCAAGACCTTGAAAGAAAGGTGGAGTCTGAAATCAAGGACACTACTCGTGCAAGAGGTACTGAGAATTCAATATATGAAGATGGAGTATGACTTGGAGTCTTGAAATACCAATTTATAATTGTAGTGTTGCTTTCTTAATAGAAAGTAATGCTGAAGAGATAAAGGAATTTTACGCCAAAAATAAGAAAAAACTAAGTAAAGAGGGGTATGAATGTATTATAAAGGATATTGAGGACTATGAAGAAACTGGCGGTGCTACATACTCAGAGGGTGTGGATTACCTTGTTTATATTAGAAATATTAATGAAGAGGACCACATGGACCACGAGCTCTACCATCTGACTAATGTAATATTGATGGACCGTGGTATTGCCCATACAAGAGAGGATGAACCCTTCGCATATTTAAATGGATGGCTACACAAGCAGTGGAGACAGATAAAAAAGGACTACTTAAAAGAAATGAAAGATGCAAAAGCCAGAAAATCTGGTTCAGGAAGCACTGAACAGTGTGGGAAAAGCGAAGAGGCTCAAAGGTGAATTCATAGTAGTAAAAAGCTGGGAACAAGGACAGCTTAAATCACAAAGGTGTGGTGTTGTAACTATATATTATAGAATAGAAGGAAAAAACATCATTATTCATCGTGAGAGAGTCTGTTCAATAGCTGATGACAATGAACAAATTGAGTTTGATGTCTTTAGTGAAGCCGTATCACATATTATACTTAATTGGGATGAGATATGGAGTTTAATAAATACCAAACCCCAATAGAGGACCTTGTATATAAGAAGGTCAATGACATAACGGGAGAAGAGACCCTAATTAAGTTCAACGATGCTCCCGATGAAATAAAAGAAGAGTTTATGGAGGCACTGTCTACGGTGCCTCTCATTCAATGGTTGATAAGTCCTGACAGGCCCTATTGCAGGGACTTGCCAAGAGACGAGAATGGTAGAGCCATATGGAAGATAGAGTATCCTCCAATCATAGAGGATATTGACTACTTCAGACCGACTGCCATTCACTTTGAAAAGACTGGAAGGTTTACTGACTTAAGACCTAATCCCAATCCGAACAGTGCATACTCCATATGGAAGGAAGAAGAGGTCAGAAGAATTAGGGAAGGGTATCTTCGTGAAGAGGACGGAGCATACATTCCGGGATATATGTACTGGTATCTCAACTATTCTCCAATCATTCTCACGGAGGAAACTGAAGAAGGCAGTGGTGTTGGTGACCGTGTAACTGGGTTTCCTAACTTCTGGGAAGGGGTGCTGTGGAGATATACAGGATGGGACAGAGCAAGAAAGCTCGGAAGGTACTTCTTTGAAGTGTCAAAGCGTGGTTCGTCGAAATCATACTGTATGGCGAGTGGCCTCTCCAGAGGGTTTGTAATTGGTGACAAAAAGCCAGACCCGAAGCACAAGTCATTTACAAGAGGAGTGGTCCTTGCTGACAACAAGGACTTCCTTATAAAGGATGGAACTCTCAACAAGTTTGAAAGTATGATTGACTTTCAGGCACAGAATACCGAGTTCCCGAGAAAAAGACTGAAGGCATCCCTGAATGAGATGGCTTGGACTATGGGATACATAGACCTGAATACAGGTACAAAAAAGGGAACTGGAAATGAAGTGCTGGGTGTTGCCATCAAGGATGACCCTGATAAGGCTCGTGGTAAAAGAGCATCCCTGTTCTGCCTTGAGGAGATAGGTAAGTTTCCGCATCTTGCCACGGTTATGAAGACTTCCGAACGGTCAGTCAAGGATGGTAATGTGGTGTTCGGATTGTTGATGGGTGTAGGTACTGGTGGTGAGGAAGGAAATGACTTCAGTGGTGCACTGGACATTATATACCACCCATCAGGTTCCAACATACTTTCCTTTGAGAATGTGTGGGACAAGTCCGCACAGACCAAGGGCACTTCCATATTTTGCTTTCCTGCATATGTTAATCGTACGGGTTGCCAGAACAAGGACGGTATTTCGGATGTAACTTTGGCACTCTACCAGATATGTTGGGAGAGGTACATAGCAAAGTATGAGAACCCAGACCCTATGGCAATCACTCGTACCAAGGCTGAAGACCCGATTACCCTGCAAGATGCCATAATGCGTAGGGATGGCACCCTCTTCCCAGTTGCCCAGATTACCGAAAGGATTCAGGAGATTGACCTTGACCCTACATTCTATGACAAGTACTTCTCTGGAAAACTTGTTCAGAAGAGCAATGGACAGGTAGAGTTTGTGCCTACGGCGGATAAGCCAATCCATAAGTTTCCCACCAAGGACAACAAGGTCACCGGTGCTATTGAAATGAGGGTTCTTCCGAAGAAGAACAGTGATGGAAGGGTATTCAGTAACAGATACATAGGAGGATGTGACCCTGTTGATGATGACAATGCAAACACTATGTCCCTTGTATCTTGCTTTATTCTTGACACTTGGACTGATGAGATAGTGGCTGAATGGACCGGAAGACTTACAACTGCGGAAGAGGCATATGAAGTAGTGAGATTAATGTGCAAGTTCTACAATGCAAAACTGTTGTATGAACGAAACAAAAAGGGATTGTATGCGTATTTCAAGATGATGAACAGCATACAATACTTGGCTGAAACTCCGCAATACATAAAGGACAGGGAAGACTCGAAAGTTGAGCACATAGGCAACAAGGCATATGGATTTGAAGGTATGGGACCTATCAACCAGTTTGCCAGACAGTTGCTTAAGGACTATATGCTAAAGCCTGTGGAGATTGAGAAGGAAGTTGATGAGGAAAAGCAGATGGTAACCGTTCCCAATGTAATGACTTGGTGGAACAGGGCACTTCTTGAAGAGGGAAGACAGTGGAATCCTGATGGAAACTTCGATAGGATATCTGCAATGGGAGCCCTTATGCTCTACAGACAAGAGAAGATGATACTTTTCAACGGGAATATGAGACAGCAGGAGAAACATATAAAGAGCCTTGCAGATGACCCGTTCTTTGAAAAGAATGTGGGTAAGAGCAAGACCCAGATTCCAAAACAGTTTGACAAGTTCAAGCCCAGTACAAGCGAACAGATTGACTGGTATTAGGGAGTAAATTTAGCATAAGAGTACCCTAAATTTGCACATTTTATTTAAATAATTATCTTTGTCGGAGAATATATAGTTATGAGAGACGCAGTACAATTTCCAAGACAGGCTCTTCCCTACTCAAGAAAGACAAAGGAGTGGGGAAGAAAGTGCTTGCTTTGGGGTGACTCAAAGACAACTTGGAACTATAGTCCGCTGAGAAAGACATTCAGGGACAAACGGATAAACTATGACTTGATTCGTGGTATCCTCCATATGGAGGATGTTGCTCTTATACTCAACCCGTCAGGCATAGATGCTGATTACATTCCACAGAGTATCCAACACTTCCCGATAATGAACTCCAAGCTTCAAGTCCTTATAGGTGAAGAGCTTAGGAGACCATTCGATTATAGGGTTGTAGTAACCAATATGAATGCGGTCAGTGAGGTTGAAGAAACAAAGAAGGCTGAACTACTTGAGTCTGTAAGAGCAGCCATCGAGGATACTTCCCTCTCTATGGAAGACTATGAGAAGAGGATGGAGGAACTTGATGACTACTACACTTACAACTATCAGGACTTCAGAGAGAAACGAGCCAACGAATATCTTAACCACTATGTTCGTGAACTCAATGTTCCTCTCATCTTTAACACGGGTTTCCAAGACCTTCTGTATGTAGGTGAAGAGAACTTTGAAGTCAATATTGAAGGTGGTGAGCCCGTAGTCAGACGGCTTAATCCTGAAAGGATGAATATGTGGAGATCAGGTAACTCCACAAGGACTGAGGATGCAGATGTCATTGTCATTGAGGAATATTGGAATCCGGGCCGTATTATAGATACATTCTATGATGTTCTGGAAAAGCGGGACATTGACTATCTTGAAAAGCTCCCTGAGTTCATCGACGGAGGCACCAACAGTATGGGATTTGCAGATGAGAGAAACGCCTTTGTTAGAAGAGATATGCTCTCGGAAAGTTTCCAGACTTTCGCCTCTGCCGACATATTTGATTCCGATGACTTCTATAACCAGTACAGACTTCTTCCTTATGACTCTGATGGTAATGTCAGAGTGATGAGAATGTACTGGAAGTCCCGTAGAATGATTAAGAAGGTTAAGCAGTATGACCCTGAGACCGGAGAGGAATCATTCAATTTCTATGCTGAAAATTATGTTCCCAACGAAGACCTTGGAGAATCCTGTGAGATTAAGTGGATTAACGAGGCTTGGGAAGGTGTTCTGATTGGTGGCAACAACAGAGACTTCGATGCACATTCAAAGGATGGCACCTATGGAATATTCCTCTGCATTCAGCCAAGACCTGTGCAGTTCAACAGCATAATGAATCCATCAAAGTGCCACTTCGGAATCATAGGCTCTGTATACAGCATCAATGGAGGTAAGCCCTTCAGTATGGTGGATATGATGAAGCCATACAATTATATGTATGATGTGATATACAACAGGCTTACAGAGGCTTTAGCCTCGTCTTGGGGCAGCATGGTTGACTTGGACCTTGCCCTTGTGCCTGACGGCTGGGATATGGGCAAGTGGATGCATACTGCAAAGAAGCTGCATCTTGCTGTACGAAACTCCTTCAATGCAGGTCAGGAAGGCCCAGCTACTGGAAAGCTTGCAGGGTCAATGAATAACAATACGCAAAGACTGATTGCAGATGCTTCCAGCAACTATATCCAGCAACTGATGAATCTTGCCGAGTGGACAAAGAACAACATTGGTGAGATTGTCGGTGTATCAAAACAAAGAGAAGGACAGATTGCGAACCGTGAGACTGTGGGTGGTGTTGAAAGAGCCACCCTCCAGTCTTCATACATTACAGAGATATTCTTTGCACTCCATAATGATGTCAAGCGGCGTGTTCTTAACGCATTGCTGGAGGCAACAAAGATAGCGGCCAGAGGAAAGAAAGTCAAGTTCCGCTACATTGCCTCCGACACATCACTCAAACTGATGGAGTTTGACGGTGATGAATATGCAGAGAATGACTATGGCCTTGTGGTGGAAGAGTCTCCAACATTACTAACCTCGACCAGAAGATTGAGACTCTTGCACAGGCCGCTCTCAATAAAAACTCTTCAAACCTTTCAGATGTGATGAAGATGTGGACTTCGGCAAATTCCCTTGCCGAAAAGATTCGCATACTTGAGAACGGAGAGAAGAAGCAGTATGAAAGAATGCAGAGAGACCAGCAAATGCAACTTCAAGCACAGCAACAGGCTGCTCAGGCACAGATTCAAGCAAAGCAGATGGAGCTTGATGCTCAGATTGGTATGAACAGTGAGAATAATGAAACCAAGGTTCTTGTTGCTCAGATTCAGTCAGAGAACAAGATTCAGGCTGCCCAACTCCAGAAGGCTCTTGACTATGAGGACACCTCTATGACTGAGGCTGAAAAGAAGAAACTTGACGAGCAGATGAGAGAGTTCGACCTTAAGATTAAGCAGGACAACAAGAAGCTTAAACTTGAGGCTGAAAGAAATGATATTGCCCGCATATCAGCAAACCGTAAACCTGCTAAAACCAAATAGATATGATTACACTGAAAGATATTAAAATCTCTAAGAGCAGAATTCCGGTTCAAAATGCTATTTGGTTAAGACCTATGGGAGGTATGGCACTCAAGATATACTACCCTCATGGAGGAGACTGGGCAGAAGTAAAGGTAGATGATTCGTCAGAGTCTGTTTCTGACCTGGAGAAAAGAGTACAAAGTCTTGAGAGCAATGTTGCAAAAATTAACAAGTACAATAGTGCTCTTAACCAAAGAATAGATGACTTGTTTGAAACTGTAGTTGCAGACAAAAGAGACTTAACAGTGAAAATAAATCAGCTTGAGTTAAGTATAAAAAGACTATATGGTTCGGTTGAAATTACAAGTCTTTTACTTACTAGACAGTTCCCACAATCACAAAAGCCAGAAGAGATTGCCAACCCCTCAAGGTATGGAATAGATGATATATATTTGAAAGCTATTGATGACAAAACTCCAACTACTATGACCTTTGCAGGCGGGCCACAGTACAAAGTGGGGTATGAACGTAACTCTTGGATAGTTAGGGGTGTTCCATTTGTGTACAACATCCTTGATGCTTTTAGGGAGACGGATAGCAGTATATTCACAGCAAGGTGGAATTTAAGAATAGTGGGGAGATCCCCGCAATATGTAAAAACATACTATGCACATAGTATGGTGTATGAAAAGACCTCTGCTACATTTGTACTTTCGGACTTCAATAGAAATCTATTATATGACGAAATGTACAAAGAGTTGCCAACATCCATATTTCCATCTTCTGAACAGCTTAATAGTTGGGGGCTTACAATAGATACTATAAGAGCGTTGGCAAATGCCGAAAATGGAATGGTGTTTATTGGAAGGGAAGCCCTTCCATACAGTTTGGAAAGTGAAAGTGAATCTGAGGATAATTGGGAATCTTACGAAATTGTTTTGTCCTGCAATGACATCTATTACAATGCTAAGAAGGCGATTAAAATTACTGCGGAAGTAGTAGATTCTGAATTTGGAGAGGTTGAAATAGAATATAATGAGGAGAGTCCACAAGTAGAAGATTAAAAATTATATGCTATGAGTACAAAATATATAGTTACCCAAATAGCCAGTGGTACTTTGATACCTATTATGATGACTTTCCTTGAGAAGTCCTTGACCACTATGGTTCCTTGGCTTATAACAATGTTCACAGTTGTTGTGGCCGACCTTGCCGCAGGTCTCTGGAAATGCTACAAGCTGGACATACCCATAAGATTCTCAAGAGCATTCCGAGAGACATTTGGAAAGTGTGTAGTGTACTTTGCTTTTGTACTCATGGCTTGTTGTATCAATACTGCTGCAAACAGTGATTTCGGCTGGGCAAAGTGGCTCACAATGTTCATCATTCTCTTTGAGGTTGGAAGTATGATAAGCAACTTCTTAAAGCCACACGGAATCAATCTCTCAATGAATGCATTCATTAAGGCGATTCTTACACATTCAGCATTGCCATTCAGCTGTCCAAATGCGGATGAACTGCTTGAGAAAGAGGATGTTGACAAGATAAGACAGGAAGAACTTGAAAAACTTAAGAAAGAAGAGGCATGGAAAGAAGAGAAATTATCAGAAGAATAAAGAAGTACTTTACGCTGAAGGAGTTAGTATGTAATCACACATATAACAAGTTCGGAGAAAGTGCTTGGCAGTTTCTTGACACGAAACTGCTACATACTCTTCTCGTTATAAGAGAGGACATTCTTCAAACTCCTATGGTAATCAACTACTCAGGACACTATCAAAGAGGACTTAGATGCAATGTGTGCCAGTTGGTAAAGGATAAAGTCAATGCCAACCAAGTGTATCTCTCGGCCCATTGCCTCGGCAAGGCTTTTGATGCTTCTATGAAGACAGTGACAGGTGCTCAAGCAAGAGAGATGATAAAGAGACATGAGGATAAACTTCCATATCCGATAAGAATGGAAAAGAATGTCAACTGGCTACATATAGATGTAAGAGATACAAGTAATCAGCCACAACCTAAAATTACAGAATTCAATGGGTAAGATTAAACAATTCTTCAGTACAAAAGACAAGCTGCAACACATAGTGTTTTCAATGGTATTGACACTTGTGTTTACAGCACTGTTTAGCATCAGTTTTTGCTTTAAACCATCACTGTTGATTGCTGGAGGAGTAACACTTTTTTGTGGTATTGGAAAAGAAGTTTACGATTTAACCAATGACAAGGTTGCCTCATGGCTTGATATTCTGGCTGACCTTGTAGGAGTTCTGCTTGTTGTTATACCCCTAATACTTATATAAATATGAAGACACTATTACAGATACTGCTATACCTTTGGCAGCTTCCTCAAAACCTTGTAGGGATTATCATAGGACTGTTTTACAAGACTGACAATACACTGCTTTATAAAGATAAGGTAGTTCGTGTATGCTCTAAATTTCCCGGTGGTATATCTCTTGGAAACACCTTGATAGTGAATAAATTCCCTTATAATAAACAGACTTGGAATACTGTAAAGCACGAATGGGGACATACAAGACAATCACTATATCTTGGTCCACTCTATCTTATTGTAGTAGGCATTCCCTCTGCAATGTGGGCACTTATTCACAACGAAAGTCTTGGCTCTTACTATAACTTTTATACAGAGAAATGGGCTGATGAATTAGGTAATGTTAAACGATAAGTAACACAACACTACTATTTTAAAAGTAATTAGTTTTGTTTATTTTTGTAGTTGGATAAGCACTAAAATTTTTAGTATGAGAAACAATAAACCTATTATAGTTCCATCACATACAAACAATAAAAATATGGAGAGGTATCTTCATAAGAAACTCTCAAATATTGGTGAAGATGATGGAGGCCAAGGAAATGACCCTAATGCTATACATTTTACAGAACAGAGTCTTACTGAAGAGCAGAAAACTCAAGCGAGGACAAACATCGGAGCGGGGACTTACAATAAGCCTTCCAATGGAATCCCTGCAAGTGATTTGGAGACAGGAGTTATTCCCGATGTGTCCGGCAAGGAGAACACCTCGAACAAGGTGACTTCCCTCTCCGCGCAGAGCACCAATGAGCAGTATCCGAGCGCGAAGGCTACCTATGATGCAATCTACCCTTCCGTTCAGACTACACAGTCGCAGAGAGGAATGCTTCCGAATGTGATGTATAATCTCGGAACGCTGACGGGGAGCGTCACCATCGCCTTTGCATCTCCGTCCGACGCGAACATTGAGAACGAGTACAAGTTCGGATTCACGGCTGGCTCTACCGCTCCGACCATCGCCTGGCCTGTAGGAATTACGGATTGGGCAGGGAATTGCCTTGATTTCACCACCTACATCCCGGAGATCGAAGGCGGATACTACTATGAGTTCTCCGTCCTAAATGGCCACGGCCTCGCTGTCAAATTCGAGTAGGCTATGAGTGGTTTTAGACGGAGGCTAATGATGGCCGCCTCCAGTGAAGGCGGTGGAATAGATCTCGGATATGTCGCAGATGGGTTAGTGCTGCACCTCGATGGGATATTGAAAGGACATAACTCTCTCAAATGGAGAAGCCTTGTCGGTCGTACAAGTTTTGCATTAAACAGTTCCGCTACGGCGGAGCAGAACGCTGTATCCTTCGATGGAAGTGGAGGCATATCTCCGGACAATCCCGTTCCCGCAGATTTCAGTAGTTCAACCATTGAGTTATGTGCTCAATTTTTAGAATCACAAACCTACGCGCACATATACACTTCCCACAATACTCCCACCGAATTGTCTTTGATGAAGAAGAATAATGGTTTCAATTTCAAACTGCAAACTGGGAACAATTCGTGGGATTTCACTAACGCGAATAGTATTGTAACATCACCTTTCTCTTTGTCCATTTGTGTTGATGGTGGTCTTTTGAACGGAGTTAATGAATCGCAAGCAGGGAATGAAGGGTGGAGCGCTCAGTCAGACTATATCGCTGGTAGTCCTGGTTTTCCATATAATGCAAAGATTCGGATTTTCTCTATACGTATCTATAACCGAAAACTGACGAAAGCAGAAATGCTTTTCAATCAGCAGGTAGATAACGCGCGTTTCAATCTCGGCCTTAACATCTAACGCTATGGCAAGAACACTTTATACCAAGATGATAGGAGAAAGACAGGTTTTCTCCTATTGCAAGACGCTCGTCATTAACGGCGTGGCAATCAGTAACCCGACAGCCCAGCAAATTGCGGACGATGGGTGGACTGTCTATGTCCCCCCAGTGGTTCCGCCTATCCCCCAGACCGAGCCGGACTACTCACAGGTGATGGAGGCCGTCAAGCGGATGCTGGCCTCCGACGCCGAGAACCTCACGGACGAGGAGGCGCTCGAGGTGGCCGCCCTCTACCCGACTTGGGCCTCCAAGATTGGCTCACAGGTGTCCGCAGGCGAACGGCTCTGGTATGACGGGAAACTCTACAAGGTGGTGCAGGCGCACACATCGCAGAGCGACTGGACTCCCGATGCTACCCCTGCGCTCTACACGGAGGTGAGCATCGAAGAAATTCCTGCATGGCGTCAACCCGTAGGGAGTGCAGACGCTTATATGACGGGCGATAAGGTCAAGCACAACGGACGCACTTGGGAATCCCTTATTGACGGCAATGTCTGGGAACCTGGGACGACTGGAACCGAAGACCTTTGGAAAGACACAAACCCTAACGCATAGCCTATATTATAACATCTAGCCATAACTGACTGACTTGCAAATTTGGTCATATCAAAAATGAGACGACCAAAACATTGACTTAACCGTGGCCCTCAGGAGCCCCATTTAAACGAGTATCATAGATATGAGAACAAAAAGAAAGAAATCCTATGGTGGAGGAAAAAGAGTAAGACCGAATGTTCCCCGTGCAGGAATAAAGAATAATGGTTCAAAACTTTGTAATGGTGGAAGAAAGAAAGCCAACGGAGGAAAGAAGAGTTGCTAAAGAGTGGTATAAAGTAACATTGGGCTTACTTAAAGTAATTCCAATGTTACTTGCCGCTTGTGATGCACTTAATACTCTAACTTGTCTTTTAGGATATGATTTAGTAATATTCTCATTTATCGGAGGAGTATCTTTCTTAACTTTGGCATTTCTATATCTGGTATCCTATGTATTCAGATTTTGTATCTACCATAGAATGTTTCTGCACTATGTACTGGTTAACAACATTATCAGTACTCTTGAATTTACAGTGGGACTGCCAGTAAGTTTCTTGGGACTGTGCTGTGTATTCAGTGTAAACTTCTGTGTGTTTCTATTCCTTGTGTTGTATTTCCGTAAGAAAGAGAGAAGATGCTGCAACTCATAAAGAAACATTTGCTAAGAATTGTTGATGACATTGATACTGGTAATACTAATATTGATGAAAACGAACAGGTTGAACTTGTAGAATTCCTGAAGAAGTTCAACTCAAGAGAAAAGATGTTGAGTAAGTATCAAGCATATACATATCTTAATCTAAGAAGAGCACAGTTTGACAATCTTGTTAGAGAAGGAAAGATACCAAAAGGAATAAAAGAGGCTGGATTCAAGGAACTGATGTGGAAACTTTCAGATATTAAAAAGATAGCAAAGGACAGAAACAATATTATTAACAATAAAAATGTTTAATATGAGGCAGCACCTTTGGTTTATGTTTGTTTAGCACCGAGTTTCTGTTCTTTATACCCTGTCAGAGTAATCTGGCAGGGTTTTTCGTTTTTATTAGCATCGTTGTTCTTCCTGAATTAGGGATTATACCTTTGCATTGTTAGCTAACACAAAATTGTATAACTTCTAATTCTTTCTTATTATGGAAGGCGAATCTTCAAAAACTTATTTCTTCGGAAATGACAGTAACTCTTGGATGCCCCTGCTTGCTACCCTGTTTTCACAGAGAGGCATTGACCCGTCCGTACTTTATGCCATGAACAACAATGGCGGTTTTGGCGGCGGTAATGGTTTTCTCTGGATTATATTCCTGTTCTTCCTGATGGGTTGGGGAGGTAATGGAAACTTCGGTAACTTTGGTGGCAATAATGGTACTGGTTTCCTTGCTAACCAGCTCAACAATGATGCTGGTCGTGACCTCCTTCAACAGGCTATTCAAGGCAATGGTGATGCCATCCGTCAGCTTTCTACTAACCTGAATTGTGACATCAATACCATTCAAGGCTCTCTGAACAGCCTTATGTCTGCACTTCAGGGTGTTGGCTCACAGGTAGGTATGAGTGGCCTGCAAGTCCAGAATGCAATCCAGATGGGTGATGCTTCCCTTAGCCGTCAGCTTTGTGAATGCTGCTGCGAGAACAGACTTCTGACTACTCAGCAAGGTTATGAAGCTCAGATTCGTACTCTTGAGCAGACCAATCAGCTTGGTTCTCAGGCCGACCGCAACACCACCAGCATTCTCAGTGCTATTAAGGACCAGAATGCCCTCATTCTTGACCAGTTCTGCAACCTTGAGAGACGCGAATACCAGACCAAGATTGCTGCTCAGGGTGATACCATTACCCAGCTTCGTGGTCAGCTTGATAATGACCGTCAGACTGCTCAGCTCTACAATGTCATTGCTCCTCTGCAAGCCAAGGTCAATGAGATTGCCAATAAGCAGCCCAACACTGTGCCAGTGACCTATCCGAACATTACAGCCGTCAACAATACTCCAAGCTTTGGATTCGGTTGGGGTGCTGGTTTCAATCCCTATGGTTACGGTTGGGGAGGTCAGAGCTATTGGGGGTAAACAACTAATAATCAATAACTTATAAAAGGAGGAATTGATTATGGCTCGTTTTCCGTACCAATACTCGAATATCAACGGGTTGCCTAGAATCAAGTCAAGGAAAGTTACTGTAGGAACTGAAACTGTTGACTATGGTTTCAGGCCAGACTGGGACTTGAACGCTTTCAGCGGATTGCTCCTTGTCTATCTTACTGACTTGCCGGAGGGAACTACTGAGACACTTCCAGTCAGATTCATTATGGCTGGCAACACTCAGAATGTGACTCTTGCAGGTGGTACAAATGCTACGGTAGCCAACTTCCCAAATCCGGGTGTATTCCTTGTGTTCTACGACAGAATAGATAATATATTACAGTTAATCGGTCAAATCTAAGGTATTATGTTTCAATCAGTCAGACCTAACAGTCCAATATATCTCTTTCATAAGGGGGATAACACGAAACTTGAAACTGGTTATATATCATCACAGCCTTCTGTTCATCCTAAAAACCAGATGATGCAGTTTGGTCAGCAGGAATTTGTTGCTGACATTGTGGTGAGAGTTGGTAACAACACCATCAGTCTGAAGGGACTCCCTGCCCAAATGGATACTTCAGACACTTATATTGATGGAGAAAGCATTGTGGTCTCCACAAGCAAGGATGCAATCAATGCTGAAATAACCAGCGAGAAACAAAAGAGCATCAATGTAATCAACAGCAAGCCTTACCATGAGGACAGGATTGTAAAGCTTGATGCCATTCTATCTACTCTTAATCCGGAATTTGCTGAAAAGCAAGTCCAGAAAGAAGAGATTGCAGAACTTAAGAACCAAGTTGGAAGCTTGACTGAACAAGTTGGAAGACTGGTTGAAGCATTAATGCCACAAAAACATCAAAGAAATGAACAGAGTTTGGAAAATAATTGAGGAGCGCAAAAGCGGAATGCGCGGTGGCTACTCTTCCAGAAAGATGGGAGGTATGTCCAATAGAAAAGGCGGTGAGTATGAAGAGGGTGTAAAGGACGGCATGTGTGCTGCACTTGACATTCTTGAAGACCACATAAAGGACCTTGACAAGGACTAAGTTTAATCAGGGCAGGGTCAATTCCCTGCCCTTACTTATATATACTATGGCAAGATTTGATTCTTTCAGTGGGTATCCTTCCGGGATGGAAGAATATCTATCAATGTACGGTTGGCATTTCTCAAAGAAGATGTGTGAATGGGCGACATCAAGAATGTACAAAAGGGAAGGGCAGAGGAAAATATACATTGAACCTTTTACTAAGGAAAAACTTGATGAAGTCTTGAAGAGGTATTCAATCAAGTTATCAAATGATAATGGGTATGACGCTGTGTATGTAGCCAATATGTGTAAAGCTGACTACTTAGGAAAGTCTGTTCGGGATGAAGGCGCACTTATACAATTCATAGTGGATACTATTGAAGACCCTGACGGGTATGAAGGTATGGTGTTCACGAGATTTTATGCTGACTGTATAGGTTCTGGAACTGTAATTAACTGGGAAGATATGATATGATAGTACAGGATTTTACAATTGACAAATACCAGTGGTATGTCAAGGTGTACTATGCTGTGTCTTTCTACCCAATAGTTGAGATAGTTAATGACCTTTATTCCATAGGCTGTTCTGATGAAGAAGTTGAAAAGTGTGTGGAAGAGTTGAAGAAGGGGAATATGAATGACGGATGGATTCATTCCAACAAGTTTGCAAGACGGTCTTTGATTATTATTGGAATGACAGACTCAGCAGAACAGTTTCTTGATACTTGGGACCACGAAAAAGGGCATTTGGCTATGCACATTTGCATTACTGATAATATAGACCCGTATAGTGAAGAGTACCAATATCTGACAGGGGAAATAGGCAAGCAAATGTTCAAGGCGGCACAACCCTTTTTATGTGATGAGTGCAGGAAACACCTTCTTGAGGAGGAGTAAAATTAGTGATTTACTAAAAGGTTTGCAGTAAAGTTGCAAACCTTTTACTTTTGTACCAAGATTGTTCTAAATAGGAGAAGAAAATGAGCAACAACCCGTTTAATGATGCACAACTCTTTATGGGTGTGCAATCAGTGGAGGCAGATGATATTTTCGGAGACTCCACACCAGAAGAACCCACCATAAAGGTGGACCTCCCAGGAGAGGAAAAGAAACCAGAAGATGAGACCATTCCTGAGGGCGAAGTTAATGCCGAAGACCTCTTCGGAGAACCAAGCCCAGAGAGCGTAGGGGATGATGAAAAAGATACCAAGGAAAAAGAAGAGGCTGGAACTAAACAGTCTGGCCCTTCTCCCAAAGGTGACAACCTTTTTGCATCCTTTGCCCATGCACTCAAAAGTGACGGCCTCTTTCAATTCCTTGATGATGAAACTGTTTCAAGTATCGTTGATGCTGACACCTTCTCAGATGCTTTTAACCAAGAGATTAACTCGCGTCTGGAAGACTCTGTAAGACAGGTGAAGGAAGCTCTCGATGCTGGTGTACAACCCAATGTGATTGCCCAGTATCAAAGAACTATCCAGAATCTTGAAAATATTACGGATGAGCAGCTCAATGCTGAGACTGAACAAGGAGCCAACCTCCGCAGGTCAATCATTCGGCAAGACCTTCTTATCAGAGGGTACAAGCAGGACAAGGTTGACAAGCAGGTGGAAAGAATTATGACTTCGGGAACTGACCTTGACGAGGCTGCTGATGCCCTTGATGCTGTGAGAGAGTACTTCAAGAACAGGTATGAAGAGACAGTGAATGAGGCTAAGCAGGCAGCCCTTGAGGAGAGACAGAACCAGAAGCAACAGGCTGAACAGTTCAGAAAGGCAATACTTGATACAGACAAGCTCTTTGAAGACATTCCTGTGGATAAGGTCACTCGCCAAAAGGCTTTTGACTCTATGACCAAGATTGTCAAGACTACTGACGAAGGTGAGCAACTTACTGCCGTTCAGCTTTATGCTGACGAGCATCCTGTTGAATTCCGTGTTATGCTGGGAACTATCTATGCTCTCACAGATGGATTCACGAAGATGGGCAAGATTCTCACCAAGAGTGTTAATAAGAAAGTCAACAGCAGTCTGAAAGAACTTGAAAGGCGTCTTGACGCCCCTTCTCACCAAGGTGGTAGTTTCAATTTTATTGAAGGTGGGAATGAGCGAAGACCCAGAAATAAGTTCGAAGGCTTGCGAATAGACTTACCTTAATAATTATTAAGTATTAGAAACTATGGCAATGAAATTAAATCCCTTCCAAATGGTTGGTGTCAATGGCGTACACGGTATGGTCACTGACAACCACCTTGGAATGCTTTTCCAAATTTCTCCCCAGAGAGCTGCCGATACAATTACTATGCTTCAGGCAAGTATTACCGGCAACAACACTCTCGAAGGTTTCCTCAGCAAGTTCCCTACTCGTGAGTTTGAGACTGATGATGAGTTCTTCTGGGATGTGCTGCTGAATTCAGCTCGCAACTATCCTCTGTTTGAGTGCCGTGATGAGAACGGTCAGCCTGTTACCTCAGCTGTCGGTGACAATGTTGGTGCTGGCACTGCCCGTTTCTATCTGGTATTCTCCGAGCCTGCCTTCCACGATGGTGAAGTCATCGTTGGTAACCTCAATGAGAAGTACCTGTTCCGCATCAAGGAAGCTCCGCAGATTGAGGGCTCCAACTATGTGTATTGTGTGGAACTGATGGGTGGCAACACCGTTGGTGTTCCTCGTGAGAGACTGCTCCCGGGAGAGAGGTTCTCCAAGGAATATGCTCCAGTTGAGCGTGAACTGTCCCGCAGAGTCGGTGGTGTTTCCTACAACACTCCTGTTTCAATGCGTGGTGAGTTCTCCACCATCCGTATCTCTGACAAGGTTCCGGGTTTCAAGGCTAACCGCAAGCTTGCCTTCGGTATTCCTATGGTGAAGGAAGACCCCAAGACTGGCCGTCAGGTCAAGGGTACCTCCGCTATGTGGATGGACTATGAGGACTGGACTCTGTCCCTCGAATGGGCAAACTACAAGAACCGTCTGCTTGCCTTTGGTCGTTCCAACCGCAATGCCAACAACGAGTACATGAACTTCGGTAAGTCCGGTATGGATATCCGTATGGGTTCAGGCATCTTTGAGCAGGCTGAGGCTGGTATGGTCCGTTATTATTCGGACACTTCCTCAATTATGGATTACATCCTTGAGGCTCTGTATGACCTATCTGCTGGCAAGATTGCCTTCGGTGACCGTAAGTTCATCATCAAGACTGGTGAGCACGGTGCTCTGCTCTTCAACAGAGCTGCACAGGCTATGGGTTCTGGTTGGCTCCCTCTTGGTCTCCAGTATTCCGAGAGCAATCCTCCGGCAATCAGCAAGACAAACGCTGCCTTTGCTCCTAACACTGCCGTCAGAATGACCACTCACCAAATTACTGAGTGGCAGGCTCCTAACGGTGTGTTTGTGAAGCTTGATGTCGATACCTTCTATGATGACCAAGTCCGTAACAAGATTATGCATCCGGAAGGTGGTGTGGCCTTCAGCTACCGCTTTGACATCTGGTACATCGGTAATGAAACCTCCCCGAACATCCAGAAGGCTGGCATCAAGGGTCAGCCTGAGTCTTGGGGCTATGAATGGGGCTTCCGTAACTCATTCACAGGTGCTACTTTTAACCCCAACATGAGCCACGATGAGGACTCTGCGATTGTGCACCGCTTTACCCAGCTGGGTGCTATTGTGTACGACCCGACCCGTTGCTACTCTATTATCCCGTCCATCCTTCAGTAGGACCAACGACCTCAGGTACCCTCCTTATTCGGAGGGGGGTACCTTTTAATATTCAATGTCATTAAAAGGAGAAGTAAAATGGCTGAAAATTTAATCAATTGCCTTAGACAAGAAAAAGTCACGGTAAGGTTCCTTCCAAAGGAAAATGCTATGGCGGGTAGTGACCCAAGACATGTTCTCTTTGGAGGAATGGCTGATACATCAGCAAGAACCTATGTAGCCCCGATGCTCCGTTCAGGTCAAATTGCAGATGTACTTACCAAAAGTGAAAAGGAGTTCCTTGAAAGTGTGCTTGGTATGGAAGACAATGCTCTCTCTGTGTATAACACTGAGAACAACTTCTGGTACAAGTTCAAGGTTACTCTGCACAAAGATGACAATGTCCTTGACTTGAGTCAGCCTCTGGACTATATTAGATGGAAAGTTCTTTTGGCAAACAAGAATCTCATTGCTCCGAGTATGGAAGCAGTACAGGACAATCCGAAGTCTACTTATGAGTTTGTGTGTATCCGTGAGGGTGAGAATGCCAACACCAGTAGAACGAAGACTGATAACAGAAAGAAGGCATACGGCATTCTTGGCAAGATTGAAAATGATAGAGACACTATGCGTGTCATCATAGAGACTCTCACGAGAAAGCCTGTATCCAACAATACTCAGACAGACCTGCTTGTCACGCAGCTTGACAATCTCATTGAAGGAGATGTTAAGATGTTCCTCAAGGTTGCTGAAGACGAGCTTCTTCCTGCCAAGGTGCTTCTGAGAAATGCCATTGAAGCTGGAGTTGTTGCCAATCGTGGTGGTCAACTCTTCCTTCGCGACAAGGACAAGGACCTTCCTCTTTGTGAAAATGGTGAACCAACACTCAGTGTTGCAGCAACATACATCAATATGCCAAAGCATAATGAGATTAAGCTGAACATTGAAGCACGGGTTAACCAATATAAGGAGAATTCAAAGTAACCTATATAAAGTAGTTCTTGACAATGACAATAACAGAATTTTCGGACCAATTTGATGTCCTTTACAATAATATAATGAGCAACGCTGCTCCGGGACTTAATGAATATGAAAAGTCCGTGTTCTTGACGAAGGCACAAAATGAAATTGTCAAGAACTACTTCTCCTCAACAAGCAAAGGAAACACTCTTGCTCAGGGGTTTGATGACTCTGCAAAGAGACAGGCTGATTTTTCTGCTCTTATGAAGACAGCCAAATGTACTGTCTATACTGGAAATGACAAAGAAGCAATAGACGCTCGTTCAACAGTATATCAGTATCCACCAGATGTGTTCATTGTAATTAATGAAACACTTACAAATGATAAGAACAGGATTCTTCAAGTTATTCCGCTTCGTTATGATGAGTATGTCAGACTTATGTCAAAGCCTTTTAAAAGACCTCTGAAGAATCAAGCTTGGAGACTTATAAATTCTGGCACTGTTTCAGACAGTATAGGCAGTAAGTTTGTTGAGATTGTAGTTGGTCCTACTGATACAGTTACAGCAGACAGCTATAAGGTAAGATATGTAAAGAAGCCAAAACCTATTATTGTAGGAGATTTGGACGGCCTTTCCATAGACAACTTTAAATTTACTGACCAGACCTATCCGACAAACGCCGTTGAAACTGATGGAGAATGCGAACTGGACCCTATTCTCCACGAGGATATTCTTCAAAGAGCAGTTGAGCTTGCCAAGGCAGCCTATGCAACTGACCAAAGTGGCACTGCCCAACTGCAAAACCAGATAACTGTAGGACAAAGGAGTGAATAATGAATACTGAGGAATTCAGCAACAGGTTTGACACATTACTCAATTCTTACGCTCACACTATGCATATTGGTAGTGAGCAGTCTCCTTTTGATGTTGTCCTCGACGAATATGAGAAGTCCCTATTTCTTACTGCCTCGCAGAGAGAACTTGTACAGGCTTATTACTCTGGAAGAAACTCTAAGAATGCGGCTTTTGAAGAGAAGGAAGAGATTAGAGAAGCACTGGACACATTGGTTAAGACCATTACGCCAGAAGTACTGACCAATGTACCAGACTCTCTAAAGAACCTTTATCAGGGAAATCAAATATTCACCTTCTACTCCATACCAGACAACCTGCTGTATATCATATTTGAAGAAGTCAAATTTTCTTCGTATATTAGCGGCTGTATGAAGGAAGCAAGTGCCTTGGTTGTTCCGTCAACACACGATGAACTCTGGCACAGACTCAAGAATCCTTTCAGAGGGACCTCAAAGAGTAGGGTTCTCAGAGTCAATGCTTCTGAAAATGTAGTGGAACTTATATCAGACTACCCCATCGGTTCGTATCTGCTGAGATATGTAGAAGAACCAAAACCTATAATTTTAACAGACTTGCGAGAAGACCTTGCCATAGAGGGAATATTAGTGAGGACTGAATGCCAGCTTCCAAGCATTCTTCACGATGCTATTTTGGAGAATGCTGTGAAGAAAGCCCTTCAAGCCAAATCCATTTCTCTTCGAGGAGAGGCATCAAACAGGTCATAACCATTTAACAGAGTAAGTATTATGGCTTCACTTCCATTGGCAAATCAGGTTCGACAAGTTTATGTTGTCAGTACTCTGAAAGATTCCGGTCTTCCTGCCCAACTGGGTGACCTCGCGGTGAAGGGAGAAACTGGGAAGTACATTTACTTCCAGCACTTCGGACATGGTGGGCTTACTGCTTCTGACAAGATTGATGTTGAGAATATTCGTTACATCAAGCAGACTCCTGCTGCCGATATGAACGATTCTCTCAAGACTCACACCATCACTGTCAGCACAGTTGTTGCCGGACAAGTCTATGAGATTAAGGTGCTGGTTCGTAACTACATTGGTCAAGGTGCCAATGACTACACCTATCGTTATGGTTTCTACAAGGCAAAGACTGGTGACACTGCTGCTACTATCGCTGCTGGTCTGGCTGCTGACCTTCAGGCTTCTGTTGGTCTTGAGAAGGGTGCTACCGCTTCCAACATCAACAACTACAAGGAGAAGCTCTTCACAGTTACTGTCTCTGGTGCAGTGATTACCATCACTGAAGTTGAGCAGTACTGGGAACTGCCGAGATTCCCGGTTCAGCAGTGCCCTGTGGAAATCTTTCTCAATGGCATCGTAACTAATGACGAGTATGAGGACTATGAGTGGGCTACTGTTGCAGAGGGCTCCCCTGTTGCTATTACCAACTGTGGTAAGAAGCTGGCAGAACTTGAGTACTTTGCTCACGGTTGGAGAGGTGACCTCTATCGCAACTTCGGTTATCCTTACACGGTGGACACCAAGTATATGGTTAACCCAGCTACGGAGTACGATGTTGTTGACATTCACTACTTCCATCGTGGTCAGGGCATCTCCGCTCAGCTCTCCGAGAAGGAAATCACCCTCATCGTCCCGAAGAACAACTCTACTATTCTCGCTGCCATTGAGACTCTCACTGGTGATGAGAAGATTGTTGCTCCTGAGGCTTATCTCAAGGACTCTGAGTAGCAGTTGTTTCCAAAACTTAAACCAAAGAGGGATTGGGAGAAGTCCCAATCCCTCTTCTTAATTAGAAGGATATGATACAATTCAATAAGTTAGAATTTAACAACTGTAAGACTTTGTATTTGCAGGCGAATGTTATGTCCTTATCCTACTATGACAATGTTTATATCACAAGTATCATTATAGACACTGAGGATACTGTGTGTGAGTCAGGACCGAGCAGCAACGCACCATTAAGACAGAAAATATCCGGTAAGCCAAAATACATTGATACAACTATTGATGTATCAGCTCTTGTGGAGAAAGGCCCTAAAATGCTGTTTGTGTATATAGAGTGTGATGGTGTTCCTGCCTCTACTACGCCTTGTGGATTGGACAACCAAAATTCAATGCACGCTGTGGTTGATTATGGCCCAATCTATGAGACCGCATTAAAGCTGGCTCAATGTACAAGTAAGTGTGGCTGTAGTGACGGTAGCTGTGAAATAGATGTAGTCTTTGCAAACTTCGCTTTGCAGTATTTCAGATTGAAGGCTTGTCTTGAGAATGAGAAGTGGTCTGATGCTTATGATGCCTATTGCTTCTTGATGAAGAGAGGAAATGACAAGAACGGACAAACACTAAAAGCACCTTGTAGTTGTAATGGATAAGACTGGAACTTTAGGCTATGCCAATGATTATACAAAGTATCTTAAAAGTACTATAGGTACTACAGAGATACAAGGTCTAAGACATGCTTGTTTGCTTACACTTCTTGAAGACATACTCGCTGGAGATATGAAAAAGTTTGCACTACTTGATAAAAAGTTTTGGATTGGATTCCTTAGAAAGTGCTTTCCATTTCTTCATTTTGAACAGGAGGTTGACTCAAGAGAGTGGTATGTGTATGTAGGAACAGCAAATGAGTTCTCAGAGACTGCTGATTTCATATTGTCTAACTCTATTAGACACAATCTTTTGGATGCTAACATACAACAGAATGGAATACTTACTCAGAGAGTTACAGGAAAGTATTTTTGGATTGCTACAGCAGCTGACCATAGGATAGAGGAAATAAACAATATGAATTTTCAAGGAGACTATCTTACAGTATCTGATAACTTTTATAGGTCTCTTGCTGTAAAGATAGATGGTATATATTATACTGTACAGCTCTTGAAAGCTGCTATTCCTTTGAACAACATTTATAACATAACAATAGATTAAGTATGGATTACAACACTGTTGCAAAAGCACTGCTTTTGATGGTTAGAAACAATGAAGGAGTGAATGTCCCATTCACTTCTCTTATGCCATCTTATGGTCCATTTGAGTCATTGGAAGCTGTGCGTACCGACCTCATCAACACTTTTGGTGTGATTGAGAATGTTCCAAGAGGATACACTTTCTGTGTCATTGAAAACAACAAGCCTCAAGAGTACTGGTTTACTAAGAAAGGAGATTGGTCAAGTATAGAGAAGAAAAACACATCATCTGGAAGTTCTGTAGTAAGTACGGCTATATTTCGTTCTACTGATGAGTATTTGCAGGTATCTTACGATAATGGAAGCACTTGGAATAACCTTGTGAGTCTTGAAAGCTTGAGAGGTCCGGCAGGTATAAATGGTACTGATGGTAAGAACGGTAAGGATGGTGCTGAAGGTCCCCAAGGCCCTGTGGGACCAGCTGGAACTGTAGATACTGAAGGGCTTATCCGTCAAGTGGCCAATAATTTCGGAATGCAGATTATAAGGTCTACTTATACTGATGATAATGATGAGGTTCACTATGAATATAAAGTACAGTATAGGTTCTTCGGTACTTGGATTACTGCGACTGGCAGTATTAAAGAACTTGGCGGAGGTGGAGGTGGAGGAAGTACTCCTATAATAAGAATTGTCACAGGAGATGATGGAAACAAGTACTGGGAAATTGATGGTGCTATTGTAGTGGACGAATACAACCACCCGGTTCGTGCAAATGGTATTGATGGCGAGAATGGTGCTGATGGTCGAGATGGTAGAGATGGCGAAGATGCAGAAGCTGAATATACAAAGTTTAAAAGCATAGCATTTATCCGTTCAAATACAACTCCTTCTACTCCACCAAAGACAGATGGTACATATGAAGACCCGGTGCCAAGAGCATCTGGTTGGTTTGATGGTATTCCTGCAACAGATGCTTATGGCAATGCTCAAGCCAAACTCTGGATGACTACAAGATGGTTCTCAAAGGACCCTGCCTTTATGGAGATATCAAGCTATTGGAGTGCACCACAGCCAGCAACAGATACTGCTGACATTGATTTGGAGTATTCCAATGCACCTCTTGATATAAGTCTTGACCTCCTTGGCAATCCTACTGGAAATCCATATAGTGCAAGTAACCCAAACGGCTGGTATGATGCGAATGGAGTGAGTGCAGCATTTCTTTCACAAGCTAATTGGCAGGCTATCAGAACCATGAAAAATGGTGTCTGGGGTGCTTGGTCAATTTATAAGACAAGAGGTGAAAATGGAATGCCCGGAATCTCTCCGGCAGCCACATTCAAAACTCATGTTTACATGAGAAGCAATGCTAAGATGGCTACCACAGACCCGCAATATGATGCCAGCAGAGCTAATGATGATAGACTTCCATCTTCTTTGTGGCCTGTCGGTGGGTCATATATCTCTCCTATTCCAACAAACACAGATGGTCTTGGAAACCCGATTTGGCACGATGGTATTCCTGCTGGAAAGGAAATGATTTGGGAGTCTGTTGGAGTTGTCGTAAGTAACTCTGACGCACTTCCAGAATGGTCTGAGCCAGCCCCAGTAAGTGATACTCAATTTATGGACTTTGAGTGGTGTGATGTTGACCCTCTTCCAAATGATTTTAAAAAGCCCTCAAGAACATCTTATAATGATGATGCCTCTGGGAGACTTCCCGGAGACCCTTGGTATGACGACCCGAATAGACAGGTAAATCCAAATCCTGTTTGGAAGGCGGAAAGACCTGTACGAAATGGTGAGTATGTCCCAGGCTCTGATTGGTTTGTTTATAGAGTCAGAGGTGAAAACGGAACACAGGGAACCTCTATTAGTATTAAGGGCCATCTCTTTGGAGTTTATGGACCAGCAGCTACACATCTTGAAGATGCAGAAACTGACTTTTTAGCACATTATGCAGAATATGGTACTGCCAAATATGCTATATTTGGAGACCCAGATAATTGGACAAAGATATATGAATTTTCCATTGTAGATGGAGAAGTGGTCTATAATGACATTACCAGTCAGATGAGAGAGGGATATACCTATATGTATAATGGCGATGGGTATATTTGGGACGGAGATAACTTCTTCAATGCTGGAAGAATTCAAGGACCGGAGGGTCCTGCTGGACAAAGCCAGTACATTCATATTAAGTATTCCAATGACCCTAGAGTTCTTACTGACCCTGCAAATGCAGAATTTTCTGGAAATAATGGTGAAGTTCCCGGTAGCTATGTAGGAACTTGCGTAGATACAAACCCGGACGATGACAATTATAGACCAGACAGGTATACTTGGAAAAAGTGGAATGGTGAAGATGGTTGGGGATACGAATATATCTTTACTCTTACCAGCAAAGATAGCGTTGATAGTAATGGAAATCCAATAGCCCCACCTGTACCAACAGAGTATTCTGCCGATAAGACAAGCGACTTTCAAAGAGATGACTATGTTCCTGACCATGATGGTTGGACAGACGACCCACAAAGTCCATACAAGAGAATGCCATATTGCTGGGTAGCATATAGACAGAAGATTAGTGGACTCTGGACCAAATATAAAGGTTCTGCATCTAATAATGCGTTGGCCGCCCTTTTCTCAATGTACTCAAGTAGAGGCAGAGGACTTGATGGCATTGCTGAAAAGTATGCTGTTTGGAATAATCCTATTAACGGTCCAGCTATAGATTCTGAAGCTTGGCAGGACGGCATTCCTGAGTTTGACCCCGATGCTGGTTATATCTATTTATGGAACTACGAAATCATTTCTTATGATGATGGTACAACTACTCCAACACCCCCAGCCTGCATAGGTTTCTGGCAAGAAGGTATGAGTATTCAAAGAATTGAAGAGTTTTATTATGCATCTTCCATAGATAGTGTTACTGGACTTCCCGGGTATCATGTTGTTGCAACTAATAACAACAACGAGTTTGGATTTAGCCCACAAGGAAATCCTGCGGGAAGCTGGAATAGAGACCCTGATACTCAAAGACTTTCAAAAGATAAGATTTATCTTTGGAACTACGAGGTAGTGACATTTAGAAAAGGTAACCAATCACTTTCTGATGACCAGAAGTATTTTGTGTCAAAGCCAGTAATTATAGCATACTATAATTATACTGATGTTGAGTATCTTATAAAGATATTCAAGAAGGTCGAAGGCGATGAGAATACTGCCTATCTTGGTGGACTTATTGGAGCCGTTGATGAGAATCAAAAGATACAGGCAATGCTCAACGCCACTGATATTGGTAAGGATGACGAGCACGGAAAGCTCTACATTGCTGCTGGTGTGGGTGGCCTTAGTGGTACTGACACACAAAAGAGCCAAAAAGCACAGAATGCTACCTTTAAGGTGTATGAGGACGGGCATGTCGCTATGAGAAGTGCCGAACTTCAGGGCTATCTTACACAGCATTTCAGAAGAGTTCACGATGTTTCGAAATACCTTGCAGAAACTGGATCCGGAACTGTTGCCAGATATTTGGACAAGAGCAAGTTGTCAAATGCCCTGCTTCTTGGCTGGAATACACTGAGCTTTACGGAAGACAACGAAACTATTGAATTCAGTAATAGTTACCAAGTAAATCTGAGCACTATCATTACTTCTGAGCGTGCTGGCAGAGTAATATTCAGCAACCAGTTATATGTATCCAAGAATGGGACTGTTTTCAGTAACAACAATTTTGGTAAGACGCAGCTTGTTGGATATTTTATTCTTCCAAATGGAACCATCACAAGCGGTTCTTCTGGTGTTCTTCTTCTTGGTGGCTGGATAGAGGTTATTAAGGTGTCATCCTTGGATAAGGATATGCAGCTTATTGTTCCTCAGCTTACTACAATGAACAACTTGTATATTGTGACTGGTTGGGGTGGTTCTGTGAGGTTCACTGAGGTTGAAACCATGCTCAATGTTAATGAAAATCAGGCTGTTGTCAGTAATGCTTCTATCGGATTTAATGTTACAGAAGCAAGAAGCAAAACTACATATGTACCTGATAACGTTAATGTTTTCAGAGTTACGGAGTTTACAAGAAATGTGCTTGTTATTGGTGACAACACTGCTGACACTTTGTACATTGTAGTGCCAAACTTTGATTCTGAAGTCTTCTTTGACCAAGCTATGGATGACATACAGTTCAATGTTCTCTTTAACACTCACCACAGAAGAATTGTATTCAAGGAGGAAGTTCCTGGAGCCAACACATCAATTGCTGAAGTTCCTAACCTTCCTAACTTGATTTCAATCAGTTTGCAAGACATTATCGTACCAAGAACTGAAGGAACACCTGACACTACTTTGTTTAGGGCTGGACTTCGACTAACTTACATTCCAGGATGCAATTATACTGTTGTTGGACAGTGGCTAGCTGAAGATATTATTCCTAAAATTTTTTGAACAGTAGGTAGCTAAAGACATTGCTTCTAAAATTTTTGTGTAGGATAATATAGCTTTACTGATAGTCCTTGTAAGGGTAAAGATAATTCCTTACCTTTACAAGGACTTTTAAATACTAAGAGTATGTACACATATAATCATGTAGTCTATATGATACTGGATTTTCTTAAGATTTCCAGTGATGATGCATATTACACTCCAGACCACATACTGTTTTTACTTAACAAGTATAGAGCATATGTGTTGAAGAGCAAGTATGATAGTGGTAAAGAAAGCCCTTCTGATGCAAATTACCAGACTATCAAACTTGCTCTTGAGCAGCGTGACAGGATTGAAGGCTTCAATTGTTCAGGAAAATACTTGGTTAGCACCAATGAGGTTCCAATGTCTCTTAATATAGGAACGCCATTCTTTGCAGGCAAAGACCAGTTTCAAGGGGATATTGCTTTTGTAACCCCATCCAGATTCAAGTTCGTAGGATTCAACAAATGGATGAAGAACATTACTTATGCAACCTTTGAAGGAGGTAAGGTATATATGAAATCCTGCAATCCTCTCGCTTACTACTTGAAGGAGGGAACTTATCGTGACATTTTTTCTGACCCGCTTGAAGCTGCTGCTCTTGATGAGAATAATGAAGTTGATGAGAATGGCAATCTCTGTGACCCTATGAGTATAGAGTTTCCACTCGAAGACAACCTGCTTCCTCTTGTAATGCAGTATGTAGTCAAGGACATCAGTGGTGGAGCATATAAGCCAAAAGACGATGAGAACAATGCTGATGATGACCTGAGCAAGCTTGCACAGTTCATTAGAAGCTATATGAAGAGCCCGCTTCGTAGACAAATTGAATCATAATGAGCACTCTTACATTTGAACAGTTCAGGAGGGAAGTTACCACGAGGTCTCCAAGAGGCGTTACTAAAGTAAGAAACTCTTGGGGTGTGTATGATTACTATAAGTACTATAGAGTCCACAGACCTGATGAGCATAAGTATGTGCTTGATGAAAGTACTTTCTTTGCCATTATAAGAAAGGTCAACAAACTGATAGTGGAAGAGATATGCAGGACTGGCTTTTTCCAGTTTCCTCATAGGATGGGTGGAATAAAGATACTCAAGAAACCAGTCAAGGCTTACTTTCATAATGGTGTGGCAAGGTCAAACAGGTCTGTTGATTGGGATAAGACCTTGGAGTTCTGGTACAACAATGAAGAGGCATACAAGAATAAGGATGTCATATATAGAAATGACACGGAGAGAGTAAAGGCTATGTATGTGAGAAGCATTGCCATCTTCAAGAACAAGATATGGTATAACTTTTCCTTATGCAGAAATGCAATGAACACTGTAAGAAGGGCATTCAATTCTGGTGAACTAAAGCTTGAAGCAATACTTAGCAACACTGAAATTAAACAGATAAAAGGACTATACGATGAATACTGAGTTTCAATACATTTCCATAAGGGAAATTCTGTCAAGAGTAACAAGACATTCCAAACTGCAAGGTGTGGACCTTGAATCTGTTATCCAGTACACGCTGGATTTCTTCGGAATTGCAGGTGTCCCTCCAATGTTTGAAGACAGGCAGGACTGTGTAGAGATACATAATTACCACGGAGACCTTCCTTGCGACATAGTACAAATCATTCAAGTAAGGGATGAAAGAACGAAGATTCCTCTTACTGCAATGACTGATTCATTCAATGGGCACTCCAAGGGAATCCCCGCTGGCAGCACATTCAAAACCCAGAACAGGACTATTACAACATCATTTCCTGAAGGCAGAGTAAGAGTTTCTTATAAGGCTATCAAGACTGATGCTGATGGGCTTCCTATGATTCCAGACGAGCCCTCATTCCTGCTTGCTCTTGAGTATTACATTGTCGTACAAGTCTATACGGACTTATTTGACAGTGACAAGCTAAGTGACAAGGTTCTTGCCAAGGCGGAGCAGAGATATGCTTGGGCTGTTGGCAGATGCACTACCAAGTTTAAGATGCCTTCATACAGTGAAATGCAAAGCATTACCAATATGATGACTCGGCTTATTCCCTCCACAAGAGAGTTCTATGCAGGGTATAAGGGTATGGGTGATGCTGAACACTATAATCAGCACAGATAATGAACAAGAAGGAAACACACATTGTACAAGGAATGACAAGGGATTTGTCAGTCCACAAGTTCAATCCTAATATGGTAGTGGATGCGAGGAACATTCGTATTACTACCTTGAAAAACAACAGAACCCTTCTTTCGGTCACTAATGAGAAGGGCACCAAGCAATTTACTCTTACAGCAGAGTCAGCCCACCACTCTGTAAAGGGAACAATCATTGGTGCTGCTTCTTTCGTGAAGACTTTGGTCCTATTTACAGTTGAAGGCACTGTAAATAGAATCTACAGGATTGACTTTACAGATGACTTTGCATCAGGCACTTCTACAAGGTTGTTTGAAGGTCCACTTCAAATGGATGCTCAACATCCTCTTGAAACCCTGCCTCTCTATGAGAATGAGCATATTCAGAAAGTATACTGGGTTGATGGTAAGAACCAGCCCAGAATGATTAACATTGCTAATGGTAAGCAGACTGACTCTGACATCTTCAATTTTAACAGAGAGATTGATGGCAAGCACGAGATGAAAATTACCAAAATCAATACTGGTGGTGAATTCCCTGCCGGAACTGTGCAGTACTGCTTCAACTACTACAATAAGTTCGGTCAGGAGACCAACATTGTTGATACAAGTGCACTGTATTATCTTTCTCCAAAAGACAAAGGACTTCCTGCTGATGCTCTCAGTACCTGCTCATTCCTGATTGAGCTGTCTGGGCTTGACTACTCTTATGAGTATGTACGGCTGTATTCCATTGTAAGAACAAGTGAGAACGCAGTTCCTAATGTACGCATCGTAGGAGATTATAAGATAGTCGCTGTCTATCCAATCCCACCAGTAGGAAGAATATATGAGGATGCTGTCATAAGCAAGGAAAACCTTTATGTGGTGGAAGGAACTACTTTCACTCCTAAGTACAGCGTTTATGACAAGTTCGGGGAGACTGCTGTCACTGATGTGTATTCACTCAATGACAACGAGTTCCTTTGTGACATTGAGACTGGCACTATATATTTGTACGAAGCCAACTATACTGAACTGAAGCAGTTCTGTGCAGGATATTCCAATGGCAACTATACCCTTCCTTATCAAGGAACTATGAGTGCCTCGTATCTCTACTCTGGTCAGATAAGCAACCAGATAGCACAGAGACTCTCCATTGTTGACAATGGTATCATAGGTTCGACCATTGATGCTTCGGCTCTTCTCTTCATTGGAGGTCAAGACATTATAGCTGGCACACTTACTACTAAGGATAGTACTTTGTTTCTTGGCAACATCAAGCAGAATGTTCCTAACGCTGGTACAATAGAAGTAGGCTCTTCCAATATAAAGGAGACTGTAAAGGGAATTGCTGAACCCTGTGCGTACAATGAGTTTGGCAATGAGATTACTGCTGCAATGTCAGCAACTTCCTCTTCAGATGTGTATGTATCCAGAAGGGAGTTCTATGATGACCCTGTGGACAATAATAGACCTTCTTATGATATCAAGTCATTTAAGGCAAGAGAGAATTACAGGCTTGGTCTTATTGCCCAGTATAAGACCGGACAGTGGTCTGAGGCAATCTGGATAGATGACCTTGATGAGACCATTGCTCCGGGAAGAAACATCTTTGTTGATGGTGACACTCCAAATTCTGCTGAATGGGTTCCTATGTACAGAAATCCGGGATTCAAGGCTGTCCTTCCGACAACTGTTGTGAATGCCCTTAGAAGTGCAGGATTTATTCGTGTTGCCCCTGTGGTTGTCTATCCTAAGGATGCTGACAGAAAGGTTCTCTTCCAAGGACTGTTGTTCAGCACTGTGTTCAATATAAGTGACCGTGCTGACAACTCTCCATTCTCACAAGCTGACTGGAGAGCAAGATGTGGTTACAACTGGAACAACATACTTGGTGAGATTCAGTGTAACCCGTTTGGCTACTCCAACACTTTGCCAAAAGTTCCATCAGGACTCACAAGAGACCAGTTTACTGACAAGTTCTCTACGGAGTTCTACAGAGACCCAAGTATATTGAGTTTTTACTCTCCTGATATTGAGGCTCTTGATACTATGTATCAGAGTGATATGGAAGGGCTCTCTATGAGAATTGTTGGTATAAGCAATGCTGGATTTGATTCTGAAGGACATGCTATCATACCGGATAATGTAATAGACACTTTCCTTGAAACAAGTACTCAAGGATTTGACCCTATTAATTCCACTGTTCTTGACTATACCTCTGGTAGTCAGATTGGTACTAGAAGAGGCGGAACATCACAGGATTCAAGTATTGTAACAAGGCTGGTTACTGGTGATACTGACCTTTCATACTCTGGCTTTTATGACAATAGTGTTACGGAAGATGAGGATGGCAACATTGTAACTGATTCTCGTGCCCTCTTCAGATGGACTACATACCTTTGGCATAGAAACGGGTCTTTGAACAATCAAGGTGCTCTCTCCGCAAAAGCACAGAAGGCAGGGTCTATCAGATATGGTATGCTTGGAAAGAAGTGCATATCTGAGATAAAGAATGCCCGCACCACATTCTTCCAAAACAACAGCTCCATTCAGCCATTTGATGTTGATGTTCCTATCAATACTCCCCAACTGTTTGACTCCACCCAGTTAGGTATGGAGAAATTTAGTGTTGGTCAGGATGATGGTATGTTCTACTATGGGAATATCAACAAGGTCATTACTGCGAACTTCAACGACATGAGTGGCATTACTATTGACTCATCAGTAGAAGGAAGAACTACAGGGTACAATATGACTGATGGCTACCCTATCTACTCGATATCGCATGTGCTTGGTGGCTCTGACAATTACTCATCAGGTGGAAGACCAAGAGGTGGTGGAGGTGGAAGTTCAAGTAGCTGGCAATCCAGACAAGATAGACAGGCTGATGGTAGAACTGATGTTGCTGAGGGCAAGGGCAAAGACCCTATCAGTATGAAATACAAGACCGTTAAGCATCTTGTTGTAGGTCTTAGCAGTAATGGCCCGTCCATTATCAACCAACTTGGAACAGTGACACCATTTGCTCCTTACTGGAGAGAAGATGAGTGCACATTCAATAATGTTCTTGCCAACAGTCTTGGAGACACTATTGGGGGCTTCTCTGGCATTTACGACGGTATTTTTATTGCTGAGATGTACAGGGACTTTAGCAATGAGAGACTGAGAACCCGTTTTGGTGGCACTTCAGATAGTGCAATCCAAAATAACATATGGACAAGATGTGGTGACTCCGTCTATCTTGAAGAGGATGAGGAGGCTACGCTTCATTTTAAGGAGGGTGATACTTACATTGGTAGATATGACTGCCTGAAGTCTTACCCTTTCACTGATGAAGACCAGAACCAGATTGTAAGTATCTACTCTACAGAACTTGAGTCTCGGGTAAATCTTGGTGCACGATATGACAAGAACAAGGGATTGTCCAGCAATCTCTATATGCGTCCTACCAACTTCAACCTGTTCAACCATCCGGGCTATGAGCAGACTAATCAGTATTTTACCTATAAGGCCATTGACTATGAGAGATACAAGTCTATGGCGTTCCCTAATATGGTGACTATTGGTCTTGAGAAAAAGGTAGGTGCTGATATTGATGCTTGGACTTCGGTTCCTATGACAGCAACCTTTGATTTGCAAGGTGACCTTGGAGAGATAACCAAACTTGAGTCATTTAATGACAGGATATTTGCCTTCCAAAACAAGGGTATCAGCCAGATTCTGTTCAATGAGAGAGTCCAGATTCCTACTGGTGACGGTCAACCAATCGAGATTACCAACGGACTTAAGTTCGGGGGCACAAGATATATATCCAACCAAATTGGTATGACTAACAAATGGTCACTCTGTACCACTCCTTATGGGATGTACTTCATTGATGACGAGAAAAATGCACTGTTTCTCTTCAATGGAGAACAGCTTAGTGACCTTTCCACGAAGGCAGGATTCAAGACTTGGCTTGCAGAGATGAACAGTTATACTGTCTGGAATCCTGAGAGTTATGGAAACATCAGGACATTCTATGACAAGTTAAACGGAGATATTTATTTTGTCAGTAAGGATGAGGCTCTGGTGTATTCTGAAAGCATTGGTGCCTTTATGTCATTTATGGATTACGGGTCACTTCCTGTGATGGTTAATATGAATGATAAGTTCTTCACATTTACGAAGAATGACAATACCGAAACTGACACAATGTGGGAGATGTTCGCTGGCAGGTTTAATGAGTTCTTTGGAGAGTTCAAGTGTTACTGGATTACTTTCGTTGCAAATTCAGACCCTACTGTGGACAAGGTGTTCAATAACCTTGCTTGGAGAACTGAAGATTACTCCAATGCTACTGATGATTTCCAAGGTACCCTTGAACCTATGAGTACCTTTGATACTGTGAGAGTATGGAATGACCATCAGGATACTGGCGAGGTCAGCCTCTACGATGTGAAAAACAAGCCCTCCTCTCTTAAGAAGAAGTTCAATGTGTTCAGAACACAGATTCCAAGAGATAGGTTCGGCTTATGGAAGTGCAAAGGACTCAACAGAATCAGGAATACTTGGGCTTATATCCAGTTGGCAAGAAAGAACTTGAACTATGACTTCCTGATGTTCCACGACCTTGATGTGGACTTCTTTGAATAAACACTAAAACACTAAACAAAAGTCTATAAGGTTACTTATGCTTTGTTTAGTGTTTTAGTTTTATTTTTGTAAGTGGTATTAATTATATCTATTTTTGTTTCAAATTAATAGAGTATGAGCCGTGATAAAATAAACAAAGCCATAAGAGCGTACCAATACACTCTTGGTACCCCCAATGGTGTCAAGGTAAGAAAACGAGGCGGTCAAATGCAGTTCGGTAATACCTTTGATGGTGGCGGAGGCTTTGGCTATCAAGAAGTTATGCAAAACTCAGTGTATGAGCCAGAAGTTGATGCCCTTATTCAGCAGTATTGGAACAAGCATCCATTCGACTTTACCACAGGTAGGAATATGGAAGTGTTTGCCGGAGGGCTGTCCAAGATGGGAACAACACTGAGCAACTTCGGAAAGTCAGACCCGTCTCTTGGTAAGAATGTGAATATGAGTACTCCTTGGAGTGCCATTGCAGGTACTGCCGGGTCACTTACCGTTGATTTGCAGAGAGCCATTGATGACTACGTCAGAAGCAAAGACAAGCACATCTACGACCCCATGCACTCTGCTGGAATTTATGCCAGAGGTGGTAATAAGTTTGATGCTGGTGGGTTCTCTTCCAATCCTATGGATATTGGTAACTCTTTCCTCAAGATTGCTTCAAATGCTGTCAATCAAGGTTCTCTTACTACGAGTTATGATACCTTTGAGGATGCCCTTGACAGATATAACAACAACCAGCTTCGTGCTCTCAACAATGTATCAGACAATGATGCATTGATGATGTCTTATGCCAGTCACGGTGCACTGACTCCAGATGACATCAGAGCAAGGGATTTCAGAGACAAGACCATCCTTGGTGATATTACCGATGGTTTGGCTTCCTCCTTTGAGGGATTCAATGCTACGGGCAACTGGATTGGTGCTGTGGTTGGTGGTGTCTCCTCAAATGTTGGAAGTATCATAGGCAGAATAAGGGCTGCCAATGCAGCTAAAAGAGCAAAGGAGGCTGCTGGTATTGCCAACAGAAACTGGGATTCAAGATTCTTCCATATGGCTCAGGAAGTTGATGAAAAGAACGATGCAAGAAGACTGTATGATTACTACAATCATCCATATGATTATGCTCTTGGTGGACAGATGAGAACTCACGGACAAGACTGGAACAACGGACTCACATTCATTGATGCTGGTGGAAGACACGAAGACAATCCCTATGAGGGTGTTCCTTCAGGTGTTGATGAGCAAGGTGTACCTAATCTTGTAGAGGAAGGTGAGACCATTTGGAATAACGAGTATGTCTTTTCTGACAGACTGAAGATTCCTGCTGCTCTTGCAAAGAAATATAAGCTTGGTGGTGACCTTACATTCTCAGAGGCCATCAAGAAAGTTACGGCTGAGAGTTTGAGCAGACCCAATGACCCCATCAGCAATGAGACCAACAGGGCTATTGTGAATGAGTTTATGGATGCTCAGGAAGTTGTTCGGGGAAGAGAACAGCAAAGGGCAGCAAGACAAGTTCAAAGAGCCTATGATGAAGACTTTATGGAGCAGATGGATGCTCTTAGTCAGCAAGAGCAGATGGCACCTCCACAAGGAGGTATAAACTATCAGGCTCCTGCTATGGCTCAAGAAGGAATGCCTATCGGATTTGCTATGGGTGGCAATAAGTTTGAGGACGGCTCTTGGAAAAACTATGTTACTGAAGGCAAGGACAAGTCAGGCACTCCCATATTCACTACATCAGACGGCAGAGTATTTTACAGTGAAGCTGGTGCACGAAAGTATGTGGACTTGAACAAAGAATACCTTGTTTCAAGGCTTCCTGACTTTGTAGCATCTCCTGCACCTGCAAGGGTGGTTACAGATGCATCAAGACAAAGTCTTCCTGCTGGCATTAAAGTAGTGTACAGCAAGGGTAGAAACGGTCAAAGAGGTCCAGTCCATCATTATGAAACCAGTGACGGACTCAATATGGGCACTAACCTCGATAAGGCAATCCGTCACCAAAATGCCATTGGTGGAGTCAATACTCCAGTTCAGGAGGCTGTAGTTCCTGAAGTGCAGGAACCTGCTGTTCCTGCACTTCCCAGCCTTGTCAGTTCAAGCACTGTTCCAGCTTCCACGGTAACTGCAACAAGAACTCTTCCTGTTGCACAACCACAGGTTCAGCAAGTGGTTCAGCCTCAGGTTGTAGCACCACAAGTCCAGCCTGAAGTGACTATTAATAGTAAAGGTCAGGAAGAGGAGACCTTGCCTGATGGTATCAAGATTGTATATAGTAAGGGAAGAAATGGTAACAGAGGCCCTGTTCATCACTATGAAACAAGCGATGGTTTGAACATGGGCACCAACAGAGATAAGGCAGTTCAGTATCAGACAAGACTCAATCAAGAGAATGCTCAAGTAGCAGCGGCTGCAAGAGCTGTCCCAAGTCCCTCTTTCCAAGACATTAACATTTTTGGTACTCCAAATGGTGGGTTTGACTTGTTCTCATATGCTCCACAGGACTATGTTAATGCACCAGTTGTACAAGCTGTTGCCCAGCCTCAAGACACTTCAGTACCTGCTGAAGAGCAAGTTGCTACACAAGCTATTGCTGCAAGTGCACCTTCTGACTCACAGACTTCTGGGAAGCCATCTGGTAGAGCCTCAGGCTCTACTGGCAGTTCCACTGGAAGAATGAGGACTCCTTCTGGAGAAATCATTGATTATAGAAGAGACCTCAATGGTAAGGAGTGGGAAGCAAATGAAGGTTACCAGAACTTCCTTTCATATATGAGAGGCAAGGGTGCTGATGACAAGGAGGTCAAGGAATGGATGGACTACATCCAGAATGCAATCAAGGAGTCTGGCAGTAAGTATAAACTTAAGGGCTTTGATGATTGGTCACATCTTGCAGAGGATGGTAAGGTTGGTCCTGTCCATCAGGCAACACTTAAGGCTGCCCAGTACTTTGCAAAGAGAAGGGGACTTACTGCTGTTGACCCCACTTCCATTCTTGACAGGAAGTCAAACGATACTGGAGAAAAACCAGCTTCAACTGCTGATTCTACAAAGCCAGTTACTGCGGATGACCTCAATGCAAGCATTGAGGCACTGAATGCTGCAACCGGTTCACAAAGTCCTTCATTCAAGTATCGTTCAACTTGGGAAAGGGATGTTCCTATCTGGGGTGCTGGTGCTGCTGCTCTCTACGGTATGACCCACATTCCGGACTACTCCAATGCTGATGCAATCATTGATGCTTCGAGAATGGCTGGTGTACCAATCAATATTCCAGTGCAGACAATTGGTGACTATCGCATAAGGAAACCTTATGATGAAAGGTATCTTGTCAATATGGCTAACCAGAATAGGGCTGCTGCTACAAGAGGTATTGTAAACACTTCTGGTGGCAACAGGGCTATGGACCTCCTTGCCAATGCAAGTCTTGCCCACAGCAATCAGCAAGACCTTGGTGAGATAATGAGGCAGGCATACCTTGCAAACAGACAGGATGATGCTCAGGTTGCTGAGTTCAACAGAGGTACGAACCTCTACAATATGAACGCAATCAACCAGAGAAATGCTACTCAGGCTCATCTGAATGCCAACAGACAGCAAGCAATGCTGAATGGTCTTGCAAGAGGATACGGGCTTAGACAGTCCATCAAGGATGCTTGGGATGAGGCAACGATGGAAAGCCTCAACAGTATGCTTGCAAGCATTGGTGCCAAAGGCAAGGAGAATGAGGAGTACAATATGCTTACTTCTATGGCAGAGAATGGGTACTTCCCATACTACTATGGTGACAGAGGCATTATGCAGTTTGCACCTGTTACAAAGGCAAAGAATGGTGGTAACAAAAAGAAAAGGAGATTCTAATATGCCCATCCACGGAATAAAAGCCACTTATCAACCTTTTTCTCTTCAAGAGAGAATGGCGCCTCTTCAGATGATGAAAGAGGAATACGATAAGATTAACGAGGGTATTGCTTCTCTTGGAGAGGCAACCAATCAGTACTACCAGTACCTTGACCCTGAAACCAAGGCAATAGTTGACCAGTATAATGCCAACCTTCAACAGGTTGCTGGTACTCTTGCTTCCGAGGGAATGAAATCAGTGAGCAGAAATGCACTGTACGACCTTAAAAGAATGTACAATGCACAGGTTCTCCCTATTCAGCAGGCCGCTCAGACAGTCGGAACTATGCAAGCACAAATCAGGGAGATGGCTATGAAAGACCCCACGCTTATGGTGCAGAGTGTTCCAACTGTCAAGGAAGTGATGGCTGACCCAAGTGTCAGACCTTCAGTTGTGTCAGGAGCAAAACTTCAAGAGGCTGGTATTGCTGCTGCATTACAACTTCCGGGTGTTGACTACAATACCATATCAAGATACTTGAGTGGTGACCCTACTGCCATTCCTGACCTTGAGGGTGCTGTAAACAATATTGCAGCCAACTATGGCGTATCCTCAGACCAAGCAATGGGCTGGATTAAGCAGGGAGTCATCAATGGTCTTGGCAAGAGAGCAACTGACCTTTATGACAAGCAGCAGGAACTTCTCGCCAAGGAGCAGTCAGAAATGAGGCTTGCAAGATTCAAGACTGGTCAGCAGGCTTGGCTTGATGACAGAAGAACCAACAATGACATTGCTGCTGCCCGTGCAAATGCAGCCCTTGAAAGCGGAAAGAGCTCCGGAACAAAGTCTGGTTCAGGCAGGTCTCAATTCATAAACACCACAATGATGGTTACGAAGAAGGACTATGACACTGTCTATAAGGACTTTATGGATAAGAAGACTGGTGAGG
>Ga0247611_10001728_pt1 | contig 38259 bp, 56 predicted proteins | sample 177DNAGHGhighgp2_FD_192422 | JGI IMG/M metagenome (GOLD analysis project Ga0247611, IMG submission 192422) | Sheep rumen microbial communities from Palmerston North, Manawatu-Wanganui, New Zealand - 1770 DNA GHGhigh gp2 | ecosystem: Host-associated > Mammals > Digestive system > Stomach > Rumen... | reverse complement strand
CCTAAAAAATTCTCCGGGGGATTTTTTGATAAAACCTTTATGGGAAGTATAGCCGGTTCTTTTTCATTCGTTGATCCCTAACCAAATTTTCGGTGGGAATTTGGTAGGTCTCCTTTTAGAATATACCGGACATATTCTTTACGTACGCAAATGGCTTCAGAGATAGTTTCGCAAATCCCGGCTATACTTCCCATAAAGGTTTTGCTAATCTATACTAAACTATATTTAAACCATGTATAACATCGTGTTGGCCTTATGCAAACCTAAGTAAAAGCCATTGTGGTTTTGTTGTTCGGCTTAGTTTTGCATATTTTCAATAGTACTGAAGGAGGCGAAAGTGAGCCATGAGCGATGCTAGCAACAACTACCCACCGGCTAGGACTGACGAAGAGCGAGAACAGCAGATGATAGCTCTAGCTACAGATGAAGCAGAGCGAAGAATCAGGAATGGGACAGCAACCTCGCAGTTATTGGTCCATTATTTAAAGCTCGGAACAGAAAAGAACAAGCTCGAACAAGAAAAGTTGCGAGCAGAAACCGAGCTTATAGTTAATAAGTCTGAAGCTGCCAAAAGCGCTCAGCAATCAAAAGAGTTGTACGCAGAAGCGATCTCCGCTTTTCGGAAGTACAGTGGTCAGGAGGCTAGTTCTGATGAAGAAGACATATTCGGAGATGATTAAACTCAAAACCTATGAAGAGAGGCTTGAGTATCTTCAGGATATTAATCCCGTCGGCAAAGAAACCTTCGGCCACAATAGGTATCTTAACCAAGCGTTATACCAGAGAGATCCTCGATGGAAAGAAGCCAGACGCAAAGTCATAATTAGGGATCAAGGATGCGATCTCGGGCTTGAAGACAGGCCGATCTACGATAAAGTTATCGTGCACCATATGAATCCTATAACCGAAGATGACATAATTAATGGAAACCCTGATGTATTTGATCCGGAAGGCTTGGTTTCCACATCAGACAGAACCCACCGCAAAATTCATTACGGAGATGCCGATAAGGATGCAAAGCTTCCGATAGAGCGTTCTCCTGGAGATACTAAACTTTGGTAATAAGGAGGACACATGTCAAGTATTCTTAAAGACATCAAGAAGCAACTTGGGTATAATGAGCCCTATAATACGGAAGATCCGGCTCCGTATGATTGCGAGATCATTATGCACATTAATGCTCAATTGTCTACTTTGCGCCAAATAGGAGTCGGTCCTAAGAATGGTTTTCGTATTACCGGAGAAACTCAAACTTGGAAGGACTTCTTGGTCGGAGAGCATGACGAGATGAATGATCTCGTTCCCGAGTTTGTATTTTTAAAAGTAAAGCTTATTTTTGATCCGCCGCCTAGCTCGTTTGGCATGGAGGCAATGAAAGAACAGGCCAAAGAGGATTTTTGGCGGATACAAGAACTAGCAGAAGGGAGGATTGATCTTAATGCCGGCAGTGATAATTCGTAAAGATGATGAATTGATGCATTGGGGCATCTTAGGAATGAAATGGGGAGTTCGAAGATATCGTAATCCCGATGGCTCTCTTACTGATGCTGGAAAGAAGAGATATTACGACGAGCAAGGTCATATGACAGATGCCGGCCGTAAGTGGGCGGACAGGGAAATCAAAAAGGCTGCTCGCGCTATCGATCGAGAAAATAAAAAGAAAGACAACAAAAAATTATGGAATCGGAATATTAAGCAGGGGAAAGACAAACCAAATACCTCTGCAGTTGAGTATGTTGCTCGTAATGGAAAAACGATTGCCGATGAAACCATAAAAACCGGAAAAACCATCGCTACCGAAGTTGAGAATGCTCGTAAACGGCGTAATTTTAAGAATAACGCAGAAGGGAAAAGCGATCAGGAACTTCGCGATCGTATTAATCGAATTCGACTCGAGCGTGAGTATAATTCGCTTACAAATGATGACACATCTCGAGGCTACGAGGTTGCCATGAATGTTCTTAATGTTGCAGGTAGTGTTGCGTCTGTAGCATTAGCCGCTGTAGGCATAGCTGCAACTATTAAAAGTATTAAGTAAAAGCATCAAGGGGTAATGTAGATGTCACTCTCTAATACGGCTACGCCGATCTATTATGGTCAATTTCGCGAGGCCGTACTGAGAGGCGAGATTTATGTAAACCGTGAAGTTTCCATGGAGATGAATCGTATTGACGATCTCATCGCTAATCCTGGAGTTTACTACGACGATAAAGCAGTCGAAGGATTCATAGCTTTCTGTGAAGCAGAACTAACGCTTACAGATGGAAGCGATCTGTATCTTCTCGATAGTTTTAAGTTGTGGGCAGAACAGATTTTTGGTTGGTACTACTTCGTTGAGCGAAGCGTTTACGTGCCAGACCAAAACGGTGGCCATTACGAGACAAAAATGGTTAAGAAGCGCTTAATTAATAAGCAATTCTTAATTGTTGCTCGTGGTGCTGCAAAGTCGATGTATGATTCTGCTATTCAAGACTTCTTCTTGAACATAGATCCATCAACGACACACCAGATTACAACCGCTCCAACAATGAGACAAGCCGAAGAGGTTATGTCTCCGATACGTACTGCAATCACAAGAGCTCGCGGTCCGTTGTTTAAGTTCCTAACTGAAGGCTCTTTGCAAAACACAACGGGGATTAAAGCTAATCGTCTAAAGCTTGCCTCGACTAAGAAGGGTATTGAAAACTTCTTAACTGGATCGCTTCTTGAAGTTCGCCCAATGTCGATCGACAAGCTGCAAGGTTTACGACCGAAAGTTGCCACCATCGACGAGTGGCTATCGGGCGACGTTCGTGAAGATGTTGTTGGCGCTATCGAGCAGGGTGCTTCTAAACTTGATGACTACATAATCGTAGCTACAAGTTCCGAAGGAACTGTTCGTAATGGTAGTGGCGACACAATCAAAATGGAATTGATGGAGATCCTTAAAGGTGACTACATCAATCCCCACGTATCCATATGGTGGTACAAGCTTGATGACGTTAGTGAAGTTAACGATCCTTCGATGTGGATCAAAGCTAACCCTAACCTCGGCCTCACTGTATCATATGAGACATATCAGTTAGACGTCGAAAGAGCGGAGAAGGCTCCTGCTACCAGGAATGACATATTGGCTAAGCGATTTGGCTTGCCAATGGCTGGCTATACATATTTCTTCCCTTATGAAGAAACGCTTCCACACAGAAAACAAGATTTTTGGAAACTTCCTTGCGCTCTTGGAGCAGACCTTTCACGAGGTGATGACTTCTGCGCGTTTACATTTTTGTTTCCGCTTTCTAATGGTTCGTTTGGCGTGAAGACTCGGTGCTATATTTCAGAACTAACATTCATGAAATTGCCGAGAGCATTGCACGACAAGTATGAAGAGTTTATGAATGAGGGAAGCCTTATTGTCATGAATGGCGCTGTCTTAGAGATGATGCCGGTCTATGATGATTTGGAAAAGTTCATTGAAGAAGCCAAGTATGAAGTTGTTTGCTTTGGCTTCGATCCATACAATGCAAAAGAGTTTGTTGCTAGGTGGGAAACCGAGAACGGCCCGTTTGGAATAGAAAAAGTTCCTCAGGGCTTTAAGACGGAATCGGTCCCACTTGGCGAACTCAAGAAATACTCAGAAGAACGTATGCTCATATTTGACCAAGAGATCATGGTCTTTTGTATGGGCAACTGTGTCGTTCTTGAAGATACAAATGGCAATCGCAAGCTTCTTAAGATGCGACACGATCAGAAGATTGATAGCGTTGCGGCTATGATGGACGCTTATGTTGCCTACAAAGCTTTTTATGAAATGTTTGAATAAGGAGAGCTTATGGGATACTATTCGGTTTATAATGATGAGTTCCTAATGCACCATGGTGTAAAAGGCATGCATTGGGGAGTTCGTCGGTACCAGAATAAGAATGGTAGTCTTACTCCAGAAGGTAAACGACGATATTCTAAGTTTGAAAAGCGAGCAAAGGAAGATGCTGCAAAACTTGATACCGCGTTAGTTGAAAACGCGAAGGCTTCTCTTAATTATCAAACAAGCGGAAAACAGTATATGCATGTTGATGAAAATGGGAAACCCATAACAGGTAACATAATCAGGATTGCTAATAAAGGCGACGACATCATCGAACGCAAAGCCGATAAATCTTTAAAAGTATATAATTCGATTAAAGAATCGATGAAGAAGAAATATGATGATGTGTGCGTTAAGGGAAATTTTGATTATGACACGGGTAAGATGACAGTTAAAGTAATTCTTAAAAAAGATGGAAACGAACTCACATCAACTCTCGATACAAAGTTCGATGTCGATTACCCTCAACTTAATTTTCTAACCTATAAAAAAGATGCTAGTTGAAAAGGAGGATAAACATTGGGTTATTACGCAGTTTATAATGATGAAGCGCTTCAGCACCATGGAGTTATGGGCATGAAGTGGGGCGTGCGCCGTTATCAGAATCCGGACGGAACACTTACCGCTGCTGGTCGTAGGAGGTACGGTGTTACAGGAAAAACACTCAACCGAAAGCAGGAACGGATCGCCAATAAGTTCGACAAGAAGGTCCAAAAAGCAGAAGCTTGGCGCGAAAAAATGATGGACGCTAGAGCTAAGAACAGACTTAAGATCTCGGCGGGGTACGATAAGCTAATCGCTAAAAGAACCGCCCAGGGCAAAGCCGGTTCAGTAGCGTCAATAAAAGCAGAAAAGAAAGCCCATCTGCAGGACTTCGACAAAGGAACAACCGCTGTCAAGAGAGGCTTAAAGAGATATGAAGATACCATATCAAACTATATGCGTCAGAGCATCAAGTCTCTTAACAGCGACATCGTTCGTACGGATGTGACAAGGGGGAGCCAATACATCAAAGCTCAGCAAGCATACATGGCTCAGCAGAAATATGAGTTTTGGTTTGGCAAAACACAGACTAAGATGTCATATGTACAGCAGGAAGCTCGAAAGATGCTCGATCGGCAGGCAGTAAAGGCCGCTGTTAATTCAAAAGACTAATCAAAATATTTAAAGAAAGGATCATGGTATGTCACGACTAGGCCAAGGCATTAAAAACGCCTGGAACGCCTTTATACGAGGTGATCCTTCACAACAGCAGGTTATCCGGTATGGATATAGTACCTCGTATAGACCTGACCGGAATGGCTTAAGTAGCAAAAATGCTAAGTCAATAGTAGCACCAATACTTAACCGCATTGCGATTGATGTTGCTGCTATTTCGATGGAGCATGCGCAGCTCGATGACGATAACCGCTTTGTGGAAGCTAAAGATTCAGAGTTCAATTCTTGTTTGAATCTAGAAGCGAACATTGACCAAACTGGTAGAGCTTTTCGCCAGGATATTTGCATGTCAATGCTTGATGAAGGCGTTGTCGCAGTAGTTCCGGTAATAACAAAGGGAGATCCTCGTTTAACCGAGTCTTTCAAGATATATTCAATGCGTGTTGGAAAAGTAATTGAGTGGTATCCTAAACACGTAAAGGTGAGAATCTATAATGAAGATAATGGACAGAAGCAAGACATATTGCTGCCTAAGTACATGGTTGCCATTATAGAGAATCCTCTTTACGCAGTTATGAACGAGCACAATTCTACTCTCCAGCGACTGATTCGCAAGCTTAATCTTTTGGATTATATCGATGAACAGAGCAGTAAGAATAAACTGGATTTAGTTATTCAGCTGCCATATTCTCTAAAGACAGAGTCTAAAAGAGAAGCTGCGAAATCTCGTTTGAATGAGATTGAAAAACAGTTAACGGGTTCTACATATGGTATCGCCTATATAGACAGTACTGAGCATATTACTCAGCTTAATCGGCCTGTCGAGAATAATCTCTTAGCCCAGACCGATAAGCTTACCGAGATGCTTTATGGTCAACTTGGTATCACAAAAGGAGTAATGGATGGCACTGCTTCTGAACAGGAGATGCTTAATTATTACAACAGAACTATCGAACCTATTCTGTCCGCTATTGCTGACGAATTCATTCGAAAGTTCTTATCCAAAACCGCGCGATCGTTGAATCAGTCGATTGTATTCTTCAGAGATCCATTCAGGTTAGTTCCTGTAGAAAAATTAGCGGACATTGCGGATAAACTTACTCGTAACGAAATTGTTACCGGTAATGAAATTCGTGGTAAGATCGGCTTCAAACCTTCTAAGGATCCAAGGGCAGATGAACTTAGAAATAAGAACATTGCTGCTCCAAAAGAAGAGCAAACGCCACAAGTGAACGACGAGAGTCAAGATGAGGATGAAAACTACTAAAGTAAAGGAGGAATCAAAATGGGATTAAAACCGGACTTTCAAGGTTGGGTCACCAAAGCTAATGTTCGTTGCGCAGATGGAAGAACGATTCTTCCTAATGCTTTCAAAGACGATGATGGTGTAACAGTTCCCCTGATGTGGGGGCATCAGCATGATAGCCCTGAAAATGTCTTAGGCCATGTTCTTTTGGAGAACAGAGCAGATGGCGTTTACGGTTACGGCTTCTTTAATAATACAGAGCTTGCCGAGACCGCCAAGGAACTTGTTCATCATGGAGATATTAAGTCGATGAGCATCTATGCAAACCGACTTAAGCAGAACAAAGCAACCGGAGCGGTTCATCATGGCCGCATTCGTGAAGTAAGTCTTGTTCTTGCTGGAGCCAACCCCAAAGCGTTGATCGAGAACCAGATTCTTGCTCATGGCGAAGAGTCTGAGGAAGAGGCGGTTATTCGTTTCTTTGAACCCATTGAAGATGGCGAAGAAATTTCGCATTCCGCAGAAGACCACACAACCAAAGTGAATGAAGAAGAGCCGAAAGAGGACGAGCTTCATCACGAAGACAAATCCGAAGAAGGAGATGACAAGTCTATGGCCGATACTAACGGTAAGACAATTCAGGACATTTACAACGAGATGACGCCCGAACAGCAGAATGTTGTGGCGTTCATGATCGGCAAGGCGCTCGAGGATGCGGGCGTTGACATTCAGCATTCAGAGGAGGATGATGACTACATGAAGCATAACGTTTTTGATGTCGATGACGACACGATGATCGGTGGGGAGACCCTTTCCCATGCGGAATTCATGGAAATCGTCGACGACGCAAAGCACTCCGGCAGCCTGAAGCAGGAGTTTATCGCACACGGTATCGAGAACATCGATTACCTGTTCCCCGAGGCGAAGAACCTCGACAACCCGCCCCAGTGGATCAAGAGACCCGACACCTGGGTACAGGAAGTTCTTGGTAAGGTCCACCATACCCCGTTCTCTCGCATCAAGTCTATGTTCGCGGACATCACCGCAGAAGAGGCTCGTGCGAAGGGTTACATCAAGGGCAAGCTCAAGAAGGAAGAGGTCTTCACTCTTCTGAAGAGAACAACCGCTCCCACAACCATCTACAAGAAGCAGAAGATCGACCGCGACGATGTAATCGACATCACCGATTTCGACGTAATCGCATGGATCAAGACCGAGATGCGCTTCATGCTGGATGAGGAAATCGCACGCGCGATCCTTATCGGTGATGGCCGTCTGGCTTCTTCCGACGACAAGATCAAAGAGGATTGCGTCCGTCCCGTATGGAAGGATCATCCGCTCTTCACCATTCGCGCTCGTGTAGGCGTTACTGCTACCGAAACCGCAGACGACAAGGCGAAGAAGTTCATCCGCAGCTGCATCAAGGCCCGCAAGAATTACCGTGGTTCCGGCAATCCTGTGCTGTACACCACAGAGGATATGCTGACCGATATTCTGCTGCTCGAGGATGGTATTGGCCGTCCCCTGTATGACGATGTTGCGAAGCTCGCGACCACTCTTCGCGTTTCCAAGATCGTTACCGTTCCTGTAATGGAAGGCCAGAAGAGAACCATGTCTGGCGTTACATACACCCTGCTCGGCCTGATCGTGAACCTCGCAGACTACAACGTTGGTGCTGACAAGGGCGGCGCAGTCAACATGTTCGATGACTTCGACATCGACTACAACAAGATGAAGTATCTGATCGAGACCCGTTGCTCCGGCGCTATCGTAAGACCGTTCTCCGCAATCGCAATCGAGTCCTATGTCACTGGCGCGGATCCCGAGGGTGATGACGATCCCGAGACCGATTCCGGCATCGAGCCCGACGATTACAACCCCAACCCGTAATTTGTCGACATATTTGCAAGTGAGGTAACTCAATGGCAAGATTCTACGGAATAGTAGGGTATGCCAAGTCTGTTGAAAAGGCGCCCAGTGTTTACGAAGACGTTGTTACTGAAAAGACATATTTTGGTAATTTCGTTCGAGATTCTAGACACTGGACGTCTTCTGGTGTGGTCAACGATGACTTGACATTTAATCATACGATCAGCATTATAGCCGATGACTTTGCAACAAAGAACCTCGGATTCATTAAGTATGTTATCATCTCAGGATGCCGAGTTTCTGTTACCGGCATAGAGGTGCAAAGACCGAGAATCATTCTCACGCTGGGGGGATTGTACAATGGACCGTTACCGGACGAAACTTGATGGCTGGCTTAGAGAAATATGCCCGAACGTATATTTTCAGCCGCCGCCTAGTTTACAATTGAAGTACCCGTGTGTTATATATCGGTTAAGTTCCGAGGATGTTGCCTACGCAAGTAATACCCGCTATAAACGGCATAAAGTGTACGAAGTAATCGTGGTAGATCGAAATCCTGATACCGACCTTCCCGACAAGGTTGCCGAGCTTCCGTATTGTAGCCTTTCAAGGCCCTATCAAGCGGATGGATTAAACCACTACGCCTATACCATACATATTTAATAAAGGAGAGATGAGTTAATGGCTAATCCTTATAACATTTCGTGGGATAATACTGGCGAGAGATTCTATGAGACCGGCGTTGACCACGGTGTGCTGTATACTCAGCAGGGTACTGGCACAAAGGCATTTACTAAGGCCACTCCTTGGAATGGTCTTACCAGCGTTTCCGAGACGCCTTCTGGCGCAGAAGCAAATGATATTTACGCCGACAACATCAAGTACGCAGTTCTGCGCTCCGCTGAGACCCTCGGCGGCACTATCGAGTCCTACATGTATCCCGACGAGTTCGCCGAGTGCAATGGTGAAAAGACTCCCGATGGTCTTTCCGGTGTCTATGTAGGGCAGCAGACCCGTAAGATGTTCGGCTTCTGCTACCGTTCTGATGTCGGTAACGACGCCGATTCTGGCATCGATGTCGACACAAAGTACAAGCTCCATCTGTGGTGGAACTGCACTGCTTCTCCTTCCGAGAGACAGTATCAGACAATCAATGAGAGCCCGGATGCGATCACATTCTCTTTCGAGATCAGCACCACTCCGATCGCGGTTGAAGGCATGAAGCCCACCGCATCTATGACTATTGACACGAGCAAGTTCGAACCGGCTTCCGATATGGAGACCAACTTCAACAAGCTTCTCCAGGTTCTTTACGGCACTCCGGCTGATGGCCAGACTGCTGCAAAACCCGGCTATCTGCCGACTCCTGATGAGGTAATTCATATTCTCAAGACCGGCACCGAGACTACTTAATAAGTTTTTCTCATAATTTTTATTCTTTCTTGCGACTGGCCGTCGGGCTTTGGCATTTATACTGTAATATATTTGCTTTGGTCCGACCGCCGGATCGCTCCCACCTTATTGAAATTTGAAAGGAGACCTATAAAATGTTAACAAAGAAGATCAAGTTCACAAACTATTTTGGCGAAGAAGTTGAGCAGGAGTTTATGTTCAACCTCAACGAAACCGAGCTTACCAACATGAACCTTATGGAGAATGGCGGTCTGCCTCGTCTGATCGAAAAGATCATCAACACTCGTGACCAGAAGCGTCTGATCGAGTATTTCAAGAAGATCATCTGGGATTCCTATGGCGAGATCTCCGATGACGGCATGCGTTTCGAAAAGAGCTACGAGAAGTCTCTCGCTTTCTCTCAGACGGACGCGTATAATCGCCTCTATATGGAGCTGATCAGCGACGCGAAGAAAGCGGCAGATTTCATCAACGGAATCGTTCCTCCTGAGGTTGCTAAGGCCGCAGAAGAGAACCAGAACATCCGCAAGGACGGTAGAGTAATGAATCCGGCGCTTGCCGCTATTCAGGACAAAACCATTCCGCTCGCATCGGCGCAGGAGAATTCTACTCCTAATACCTAACAGAAAAGAGGTAAAAGAATGCTTAAAATACATGTTCCTAAAGGCCGGTTCTTCAAGAATCAAACCAATGAGTTTTTCTATACAGAAGAAACCGATTTGGAGCTAGAGCATTCCCTTATTTCTTTATCAAAATGGGAGTCCAAATGGCACAAGCCGTTTTTAGATAAAAAAGAAAAAACAGAGGAAGAGCTTCTGGATTACATTCGGTGCATGACCATTTCGAAGAATGTCGATTCTAAAGTTTACTACGCGATTGAAGAAGATACACTCATTCAGATAAAGGCCTATATCGACGATCCGATGACGGCCACGTGGTTTGCTGAGGACAAGTCCCGCAGAAGGGGACCGCAGGAAGTCATTACAGCCGAGATAATCTACTATTGGATGATATCTCAAAACATTCCCGTTCAGTTTGAGAAATGGCATTTGAATAGACTTCTTACATTAATTCGTGTATGCGGTATAAAGAATGCTCCTCCTAAGAAAATGAAGAGAAGTCAAATCCATCAACAGAATCATTCTTTAAATGCGGCTCGTAGAGCAGCTTACCACTCAAGAGGTTAACAAAAGAAAGGATGGTATCAAATGAAAAAGATCATTCATTACGATGATCCTGCCGCAGACGTTAAGTTAGACGATCTTGACGGCGTAACTAAAGAGACCCTTGAAAACTTTAAGGGCAACAAAGGTGAGGAGGGCACATGAGTTACAGCAACAGTCCCCTCGTCGGATCACACATCTATCGATCCCCGAATCACTCGGGAAGAAGGGTTTATCCGATCACAAGAATCTCAATCCACTGCGTCGTCGGCCAGTGTGCAATCGAGACACTCGGTAACATCTTCAAAAGTACGTCGATCGAAGCATCGTCGAACTATGGAATCGGCAAAGACGGAACGATCGGTCTGTTTGTTGACGAAGCGAATCGTTCATGGTGTACTTCATCGTATGATAACGATCAACGCGCCGTTACGATTGAAGTCGCATCGGATACATATGACCCGTATCGTGTTACAGATGCGGCGTACAAGTCCCTTGTAAAACTCGTTGCGGACATCGCGAAGCGCAACGGGAAGAAGAAAGTTCTTTGGTTCGGTAATAGGGAAAAGACGCTCAACTACACTCCCAAAGCGGACGAGATTGTTCTTACAGTCCACCGATGGTTCGCTAACAAGAGTTGTCCGGGCGACTATCTCTATAATCTGCATACGCAGATCGCAAAAGAAGCGACGGCATTGATTGCTGGCGGCGGAACCATTTCTTCGTCCAGTTCTACGCAGGGCTCGACAAATCAAAATGGAAGTTCAACTGGAGGTGCAAGCACAGTGACACTTACGTTCGATTACCTCGCACAAAGCGGGTACACAAGTTCCGGTGAGCAAGTTAAGACTCTCCAGCGGTTGCTCAATGCTTTGAGCTGCAGAGGCCTTAACGGCGGAAGTTTGGCCGTAGACGGCATATTTGGCGCGAATACAGACCACGCCGTAAAGGTTTTCCAGAGAGCGAAAGGTCTTACCGCGGACGGTATCGTAGGAAAGGATACTTGGAAGGCTCTGCTTTGCGGTAAGTAAGGACATATTTTATGAGTTCCGGTATTAAACAAAAAGGAAACTTCAAAAAAACTAATAATTTCCTGCGTTATGTGCTGGATCAACAGTATCTTGATATCCTAAACAGATATGGTGCAGAAGGGGTGCGAGCTTTATCGGCAAACACCCCTAGAGATACTGGAGAAACCGCCTCCTCATGGAGTTATGAGATCATAAGAGGCAAGAATAAAATTATTCTCGCATTCAATAACGACCATATAGAAAAAGGAGTTCCTATCGCAGTAATTCTTCAGTATGGTCACGCCACTCGTAATGGCGGATGGGTTGAAGGGATTGACTATATTAATCCAGCTATTCAACCGATATTCAACAAAATCGCAAACGATGCTTGGGGGAGGGTAGTTCATGTCCAATAATATCGACAAGCGTGTTGTCCAGATGGAATTTGATAACGCAGAATTCGAACGAAGAATTCGTGTTACTCAGAAATCTATAGACGGACTAAAGGACAATCTGGAGTTCGAAAAGAACATTCGGAATCTTCAGAGATTGGATGCTGCTATGAAGAAATTTGGGTCCATAGCAAACATCGACAAGCAAGCGGAAAAGCTTGAAAGTCTTAATCGAGTTCTTAGCACGTTTGGAACAGATAGCAATGTTGAAGCTTCTGCTACTGCTATAACAAAGATCAGTGATGCAGCGGCGAAGGTTGACGTCTCTCCCGCAACATCTGGCATCGAGGAGATAACAACAAAACTCGATGCACTGGATGCTATAAGATGGACCGTTTTCTCCAATCTTGCTCAGAGTCTTATCGATTTCGGCAAGAACATTGTCAATTCGTCTATTGGTCAGATTCTCGATGGCGGTTTGACAAGAGCATTAAATTTGGAGAATGCACAGTTTACATTGGAAGGTCTAAAAGTAGACTGGCACAAGATATATGAAGATGCTGAAACTGGAATGTCTCTTTATCAGCAGATCGATAAAGCTGTAAGCGGAACTGCTTATGGCTTGGATTCTGCAGCTAAAGTAGCTTCTCAGCTTGTTGCATCTAATATTAAGGCCGGGTCAAAGGCAATGCAGGAGGCTTTAAGTGGTATCTCTGGTGTTGCTGCTATGACCAATTCTACATACGATGATATTGGCTCTATATTTACTACGATTGCTGGTAATGGTAAAGTAATGACAGAGCAACTTCGTCAGTTCTCTTATAGAGGACTTAACATGGCAGCCACCTTGGGCAAATATTTAACCGAGGTAGAAGGAACCTTGGTTACAGAAGCAGAAGTTTACGAGCGCATTTCAGATAAAGACAATCCTATTTCTGCCGAGACGTTTTTCAAGGCTGCTGCAACATACGCGGAACAGGCAACGAAAGCCAACGAGACATACACAGGCGCACTTTCTAATGTGAAGGCAGCGCTTTCAAGACTTGGCGAACAAATTCAAAAGCCGAGAATCCAGAATATGCGTAAGATATTTGTTGGTTTGATTCCGGTATTAAATGGCGTAAAAGAATCGCTAATGCCTGTATTCGACTTAACAAAAGGCGGAATGGAATTCCTTTCCGAAAACGTCGTTTCTTTCTTAAAATCGTTCGCTTATTGGGACAGCGAGAATAAGACGATATTGACCGGTCTCAATAAGTTAAAAGATGGAGTGCAGCTATTTTCTGACAAGATCCACGAGTTAGATTCTGATGGAGAATCTAGCGCACTCGATCACTTTAAACAGACATTTTTTAACGTTAGAGATGCTGTTGGAGCAGCATCAAACACATTCAAAAGATTCATTAGTATTGTATTCTCCGGAGTAAAAACCGGCTTGTTTGGTAATAACAATCCTTTCTTGCAGTTTGGAAAGATGCTAAGCAGCATTTCAAAGATAGTTCATGACTATATTCTCGGTATTCAAAAGGATATTTATGCCGCTATAAACAAGAACGATGTTCTGAAGCGAATAACTGCTGGTATTACTTCGTTAATTAATATGATCATGACCATTAAAGGCATAACGATTCCTATAATGGCCATAGTTGTAAAAGGCGCTATAAAGGCTGCAGGTGTACTGATGCAGATACTCGCTCCTATAGCGGATCTCTTTACATACGCAAACCGGTTCTTCTTTGTTACATCATCGTTTGTTAGTCCATTGAAGAACATGGTAGGTGCCCTTGGCAATTTAAAAACTACAATAGTAAACATCGCCAATGCTATAAAAACCAACTTCTTAGCAGTTGTTTCGCCGATTTTCCCGAAGACCAAAAAACACGTCGATGGGTATACGAGATTTAGTGAAATTGTAACTGCAGCTTTACAGAAAGTTGGAGACGCTGCAGCGTTTGTGTTCGGTCGTCTTAATGACTTTTTAAAAGAGCACCAAGAGGCTATTGAAAGTGTTGGGACGTATATCGGCAAAGCCGTAGCGTTTATCGTAACTAATCTGAAGAAGCTGTTTAACCTTATTAAGAATAATAAGTTCTTAAGCATCGCAGGCTCAAAGATCAAAGAATGGCTTGGTGCATTCGTCGAAGGCCTCAGATCCTTTAAGACTCATGTTCAGGAAACAATATCCGGAATGAGTTCAATCAAAATGGAAGGTCTTGAGCAGTTCGGGAATAAGTTTAAGAAATCCTCTGGTCCTATTCAGGCTGTTGGAAAGCTATTCTCAAGCATATTTAATTTCCTTAAGTCTGTTGTAAAAGCAATTGGGCCGTTGCTATCTTCCGCGTTTACAACCATTTCCGATGGCTTGAGTGCAATACTGTCTGTATTGGCTAATGGCCTAGATGGCCTCAAAGGTAATGCTCCATCTAGCATCTTAGCTGGGGGCGGTATTATCGGATTACTGATCGTATGGGCGCAAAAGCTTGGAAAGTGGTTTAACGCAGGTAAAGCAACTAAAATGCTTGGCGGATTTAAATCCATTATTTACAGCATAGTTGATTATTTTAATTCTATTAAGAAAACGTACAAACCAAAGATAATTGAAAGCTTTGCTAATGGAATTCTCAAGATTGCTTTTGCTTTATTGATATTATCATCTATTGACCCGGTTGCTCTTTCTAGTGCAGTTGCCGCTTTAGGAGTAGTTGCAGCCCAGTTTGGCGCTATTATAGAAACCATCGTTAACCTTAATGGAACTTCGCAAACTTCTATTGGAAAAGGTGGATTTAAAACTTCCGGAAAAGGCGCCATGTTTGGCATTGCGGCAGTCATAACTTCTATGGGTATGGCAGTTCTAATGCTTGCTGGAGCTATGAAAATCCTTTCTGGGATGAGTCCAAAACAAATGGCGCAAGCCCTGGCTTCTGTTATGGCGCTTCTCCTTACTCTTATCGGAGTTGTAAAAACGCTAGCAAATAACGACAAAAAAATGACCAAGGGTGTTGGGACATTAATAGGAATGGCGATAGCGCTTCGATTATTAATAAAACCAATACAAATTCTTGGTGCATTACCTCTTAAAAACCTAGCAGCAGGTATTATTGCCATAGTCGTTCTATTAGGAGCTATGGTTGGATCGTTATTGTTGCTGAGTAATTTTGGAGGTAACTCGAAAGGCCTAATGAAAGCGGCAATCGCAATGATACTAGTTGCTGCGGCATTACACATTATAGTAAAGCCGATAGCCGATCTAGCTGCTTTGAACCCAGAAGGGCTTATTCAGGGTCTTCTTGGAGTTGTGGCTATTATAGCAGCCCTTACGGCGAGTATGCTTTTGCTATCTGGGTCCAAGGGTCTTATTAAAGCAGCTTCGGCCATGGTCGTCATGGCAATAGCATTAAGATTAGTAGTAGAATCTATTACTAGTATTTCTGATTTGTCATGGGAAGATCTTGGAAAAGTTGCAGCTGCTTTAACTGGTTTGATTGTCATTATAGGTGTTCTATCAACAAAGATAGTGAAACCGACAAGGCTTAATCGAGTTGCGCTATCGCTAGCTATGCTTGGCGGAGCGCTTGCTCTATTTATTTATGATATTAAGCAGTTTGCCGATATTAATTGGGAGACTATGGCTAAAGCTGCCGTTAGTATGGGTGGACTTCTTACCATGTTTGTTGTTGCGTCGCATATCATCGATGCAAAAGCAGCCGGTAAATTAAGGTACACATTTACTTTAATAGCTATTTCAACGAGAGTCTTGGCTTCTGCTATGGAAGCATTTAATGAAGTTTCTTGGGAAGGCGTTGCTCGTGGATTAATTTCTTTTTCCGGAATAGCTGTTGCAATGGCTTTATTAACAAAAACCGTTAAACCTTCAAAAGTATCTTCAATGGCAAGTGCATTGACAATAACAGCCATAGCTCTTACTATATTTGGAAGAGCATTAAAGATATTTGACTCAATATCTTGGGTTGGAATCGTTAAAGGCACTATAGCTATTGCCGCATTATTAGGCGTTCTTAAACTCTCAGAGAAGATAAGGCCGTCATCGCTAATGACCCTTATAGGAGCAATGATAGCAATGTCTGTCGCGTTAGTGGCAATGTCGGCAGGTCTAATAGCATTTACTTTAGTCCCTATTATTTCTATAATTAAGGGCCTTTCTGCAATGGCCATAGCTATTGTAATCCTGAGTAAGGCATCAAAAGCCGTTGATGTCAAGAAGATACTTGCTATTTCTGGGGCACTTGCTCTATTGGGAATTGGCTTATTCTTCTTTGGCGAAGGTTTGGTGCTCATCAGTGGCGGTTTAACCGCGTTTGTTACCGCGGTTGTGGCTTCGATTGGCATTATAATTGGTGGTCTTATAGTTTTGGTAAAGGGTATTCTTGAGATTATACCATGGCTTATAAAGCTTGTTGCGTCTATAATTATAGCCATTTGTGAGGTTATAATTTTGGCCGCTCCTAAGATAATTGAGGCGCTTGTGGTTGTGTTAAAAACACTACTTCTGGCAATTCCAGAATTAGCCCCGGCTATAGGAGAAGCTATAAAAGCAATACTTGACACATTTTTACCAATATTAGTAGAGTATATTCCAAAAATAGTAGATACTATAATTTCAATATGGATAGGGATTATTAATGCTTTAGCGGACAGAATTCCAGAATTATTGTTTGCTGTAGTCAATTTCTTCAAGAAGTTCGTTAGTGCTATTGCTGAAATTGCTGGAAGTGAAATAACCCCTGAATCGATGCGAAGCTTCCTGTTAGGGTTAACAGTATTTACTTTGTGCCTTGTAGCTATAGCTGCCGCGGCATATATTGCTAAGAAAGCAATTGTCGGAATGGTAGCTATTATGGCTGTAATAGTTCTTATAACTGCTGCGTTCTTGTTATTGTCAATAATTGACGCTGATAAGATATTAAATATTGGAACAGGTATTGCAGCCGCTCTTACGTCAATCGCGGTATGTATGGCTATTCTTGGAGCACTCCCGATTGCAGCGGCAATTGCGTCTGTTGCTAATCTTGCTATATTTGTGGCAGGATTAACAGGTGTTCTGATTGCACTTGGCGGGATAGCACAGATACCAGGTGTTACGAAGCTTATAGATGCAGGAACTGATATTATGATTGCCCTCGGCAATGCTATAGGGTCATTCGTCGGCGCTATTATCGGCGGTTTAATGGCACAGGCATCTGAGGCACTTCCTGGAATCGCAGATAATCTGTCTGAATTCATGATTCGTTTGACGCCATTTTTAGAAGGTGCAAAACTCATAGATCAGCAAGCCGTAGAGTCTGTGCTGGCTCTTGTTGGGGTAATCATAGCCCTTACAGCAGCAGAGATTATCCAAGGATTTGCTAATTTTATGTCTGGCGGAATAGACTTTGCATATTTTGGACAACAGCTTGCCGCTTTTGCTCCATATGTAGTCGAATTTGCCAACATTATGTCTGCGTGCGATACGACTGCGCTTATTACCGCTGCAGATGCGGCAGCCGCGCTTGCTTTGTTTGCCGCAAACATTCCTAATCAAGGTGGTCTTGCATCGCTATTTGCTGGTGAGAATAGCCTCGAAACTTGGGGTCCGCAGTTAGCTCCGTTTGCCGAGAATCTCGTGGCGTTTAGTAATGTCATTACTGACAATGGTGGCGTTGATGTTGACGCTATCAAGAACGCATGCGAAGCTGGAACTGCTATAGCTGAAATGGCAGCTAATCTTCCTAACCAGGGCGGAGTAGCTTCTTGGTTTGCTGGGGAAAACTCTATGGAGGTTATCGCTCCTCAGCTGGCTGGATTTGCACAGGGTCTTGTGGATTTCAGTAACACAGTAAGCGCTGAAAAAGCCATCGATCTGGAGAAGGTAAAAACCGCCTGCGAAGCTGGTAAAGCTATCGCAGATATGGCCTCTAATCTTCCTAATCAGGGTGGTGTAGCTTCTTGGTTTGCTGGAGAAAACTCTATGGAGGTTATCGCTCCTCAGCTGTCCGAGTTTGGTAAGCATCTATATCGGTTTGCTACATACGCGAGCTATATAACCGATGTCAACAAAGCATTACAAGTTGTTAGTTTAGGAACCGCTATCGCTGATATGGCTGCTAATCTTCCTAATCAAGGCGGCGTCGCCTCTTGGTTTTCAGGAGATAATACGCTGTCTGATTTTGGCGGTGAGATTGCTAAATTTGGCGGAAAAATTGCCGATTTTGCAGAAAAAGTTGAAGATGTCGATTGGTATAGCACCAATGCTGCAATTACTGGGTTAGCCAAGTTAGTTGATATGGCGACTATTCTTGATGGTTTCGACAAAAACAACGTTAAGGATTTTGCTGAATCAATAGGCGATCTCGGTAAAGCAGATGTTGAAGCATTCCTCTCCGCATGGGAAAATGCTGAGAGTGATTGCACCGACGCTGCAGAGACATTTGTTACAACTTTCTGTAGTAGTGTCGAGTCGTTTAATTCGTCTTTCACCAATAGCGCCAAAGCTGCAATGCGTTTCTATGCAACCGGAATAAATCAAAATAGAAGTCATCCGATCACGGCTTTCAAGAATGTAATCGAGTCGATTATCGATTTGGGTGATGACTATAATGATGACATATTCTGGATAGGCGCTAACATGGTTATAGGCCTTGCCAATGGTATTTATATGAATGAATACCAGGCTGTTAATGCAGCTATTTCTGTGGCGGCTTCAGCTTTAAGGGCCACAAAAGAAACTCTTAACGAAAATTCGCCTTCTAAGGCCACTCACGAGTTTGGTAAGTTCTATGATCTAGGATTTGCTGGTGGTATTAAAGACTACGGATACGTGGTAAATGAAGCTTCTAAGAAAGTCAGTGAGGATTCATTGTCTTATGTAGCTTCTGTCCGAGACGCGATTAGTTCTATGGATTTCGACGAAGATGACCCGACTATTCGGCCGGTTGTCGACTTATCGAACGTCCGTTCTGGTGTAAGCCAAATTGGCAGAATCATGAACGATTCGCAGTCTTATAAAATTACCTCAGCCATTGCAAGAGATAGAGCTGAATACAGTAAACGGACCAATACTATCAAAGTCGAATCCACAAGCAAAGATGTCGTTGAAGCAGTTGGAAAGCTTGAGGGACGTATTGACGCTCTTGGCGATCGTATTAATGGTATGGCCATTACCCTTGATAAGAAGACCGTCGTTGGTGAATTAACAGACCCGCTCGACAAGAGTTTGGGCCGTAAAGCGTCTAAGAATAATGGAGGTGTAGTGCGTGGACGTGTGGTACAACGGTGATTATGCTGTGTCATTTTATGAGTATGGCGGAGAACTGAATCCTCTTGGGCGATTTATAGGGCATACTTGGAAAGACTGGGGATTAGTTCCTACAACTAGGCCTTTCTTTGCGCCTCCTTCTAGAAAAGAAGAACTTCTTGACGCCCAAGGAATAAACGGAAAAGCAGATATTTCTAATCGGCTAATGGGAGTTCCTCTCTATAACAATAGAGAGGGCTCCTGGACCTTTTATGTTACGTCTTATAATGATTACTCAACATTCATTCAAGATGCTTCCGGGCATAATGTTATAGATTTGAATGGGGATCCGATAAGAGCTACAATTCTCCAAAACTTTTCACAAAAGTATTCGCAACTTTTAGCAACTCTTCACGGGCACAACGTTGCTGTAGTGCTTGATGAGGATCCCGAATATTTTTATAAAGGATTTGTCCAAATAGAGGAATGGATAGCCGCGAATGATGGATCTTTAAGTGGCATTACTATAAAGTACGATATGTTTCCGTATAAATTTAAGCGGGAATGGACCGAACAAAACCTTTCGACAAACCCACAATTTTTTCATTCATTTTCAATCCCAGCTTCTTGTAAGTGTCCTGTTGTTGCATATTTATATATTGAAGGGGCTGCCAGTCCTGCAACTTCCGTTTCGACAGGATCGTTGTTATTCAAAAATGACGAAATAGGCCTGGATTATGGTGGAACTTGGCCCGGGTATAATTTTGATTGTACTTTAAATGACTGGACAAAAATGAATGCCACTCCCCCAAGTAATGATGGATCTAGAAAAGGGCGCCAAGCAATGATTGTTTCGAACATATTTGGGAATAATCAATTGCGGTATGCGCTAAGGGATACTAATGGGAATGAATTTTCAGTAGTAAAAATTCGTTTTAGGGAAGGGGTTTTGTAAGACATGGCATATACATTATATGTTAACGATGATCTTCTTTATGACTCGTTCCCTATTAACGAAGATGATTTGCGTATATATTCGCCAACATTAGAGTTGGATAAAGAAGGAGGCTCTTTATCGTTTATTTTACCTAAAGGGCATCCGTTATGGAATCTTCAAAGCACACGGCATTCCGGAGCATTACTTACGTCATCTCTTGACCAGGTGGTTCTTCTTCAAGACGGTGTTTGGGTGTGGGAAGGATTCCCGTCAGAATACAACCAAGATATTGTTGGCAATTATAGGGTTACTTGCTCTGGTGCAATAAATTTGCTGAAAAACGTCGTTATTCCGCTCGGAAATCCGGTAAACGTTACAATTAATGTTGGAGAAGATAAAAGCGCTTTTTTAGAAAGAGCTATCAAAGCCTTTGTAGCGAATATAGTAGGTCGTTATAATGATCGAATTGATGAATTCTCTACTCTATTTGGTATGGATTTAAGTTATCAAAAGATATTTTGTAATTCAAGCTCCATAATCGATGTCGCGGATGGAATACCTCCATATCATTTTTCAAGAATTTGCAATTTTGAAAATTGTTATGATGCGCTCCAACAAAGAATAATTGATGATTTTGGCGGAAGATTTTATTTAACAAAAGTTAATGGAAATTTAGTTATAAATTATCAGTTAAAACCGTACCCCCTTGAAGGGGCATCAATTTATCTCGGAAAGAATCTATTAGATTATAATATTTCTGAAACGTTCGAACTGGCAACCTCTGTTATTCCTAGAGGTGAAAGTTATAATGAGAACCATCCTGGAGATTCAAGATGGTGGCTGAAGGATGAGCGTCCTGTGTTTTATGACATTGACCAAAGAGCCGATTATAGATGGGCAAAAGGTGAATATACAAAAGATGCAAAAGGACGTATGTATCCGACCGGAGGATCTCGCATATATTTGCCAAACGTTCCTGAAAATCTTTTGATTGCTCAGAAGTACGGAATGAGGGATGTTATTTTAGAGCTAGATAACGTTGCGGCTAAGTATCCTGTTAAGCGTCCTAACTATAACGTTCCTTTTCCGCGGTGGCAAGCTGGCGTAAAATACACTGTTGGTGATTGTGTATGGGATTTATATCCAAATCCATATGGAGACGATAATGATTATTTGTATGTGGTTTTAAAAACGCATACTTCTCAAGAAGGTAAATCTCCGCATGATCCATACACGAGTGAATTATACGATCAAATTGATGACCCGTGGCACGATGCTATGTATGGTTGGCCGTCATATTATAAAGAGCACTATTTTAATGCGAATAGTTACGCCTATAAAAAAGGCGACCGCTTGTTCTATAAAGTTGGAGACGAGCTTAATATATATGAAGTTCTTAAAGACCACACATCGCGATCTGATTTGCAGCCTGATTTGCAGCCTTCTTATTTTGCTCTATTTGCTAAAAATATTGAGAGTGTAACTTGGTTAAGCAAAAAAGATTATTTGGGAGAATCTCCGAACTGGGACACAGCCGATACAGAAGTCGCCGATTGGTGTTATATTGAAGATTACTGCAAAGCATTGTGGATTTTAGGAATTGACTATCTAACTAACCAACAGTTCGATCATTTGAAGCTTGACGTAGAGGCTTCTAAAATAAGTTTTGATGGGGAAGAGGAACTCGATACCATGGCGTGTATCGGGCACACCATTCCTGTGTCCGCCGATATATTTGGTGGCAATATGAAGCCATATGAAGTTACTGGGGTATCAATTCCTTTGGATGATGATGCATCAGCTCGTATAATTTTGGGCGGAGAAGACGTTAACATTACTAAATTAGTGAGAAAGAGGTGAACGACTTGGGCAGAATTAATTCGTATTCGTTGTCGGATATTGCCGGGTTGTCTAATGATGATTATCTCGTGCTGGATGGCGATACTAACGGGACCAGAAAGATCAAAGTCAAAGATTTAATTGAAGACTTATCCAAATACTGTAAGCTCGAATCCATAACTGAATCTCAAATCGATACCGCGGACGATAGGACAAAACGGTACTGGGTACAAGGAAAAGGCTTTGTATATTTTCCGTGTTATGATAACTTAACGGTCGGAGCCAGCGTATGCCAATACTATATGACTAACAGCGGCAAGCTTAAAGTTCGAAAGGGTGTTAAGACAGGCCCCAACACCTATAATTGGGATGCCGAGTGGACGGTTATTGGCGAAGACGATGCTGAAAACGCAGTTGTGAAAGGATTACGGAATTTAATTCCTGATTCTACTTACTCTGGCGAAAACCAGAAAGTTTCGGCATATTTAAACCATGCCGCCTATAGTGCATCAGACTATACAAACACGAGTATTCCTTCTTCCATTGGATCGGTCCCGTATCACTATGATATTCCTAACGGGTTCGACGTTTCTGTTTCGGCCGAAGGCCGCGCAATAGAAGTATACGATTCTATATCTGGAACGGTATACCAAACTCCTGTTACTCCTAGCTCTAATCATATTATCCGCAATTTAATACCCGGTCATCTGTGCACATATAATGTTCTTGACCAGAACGGATATGTCATTCAGTACGGAAGCATCAAAGACACAGCTCGTGTAAGGATGATTTATCCCGGACTCAATAATGAGCAGACTGATCCGTATAACATTCGGGATCTCGGCGGATGGTCTTGTGATGGTGGTCGCATTAAGTACGGAGTTATTTATAGGGGATCGGAATTATTTTCAGTCATTGACCGTTCTGACGGCACGACATTTACACCAAATGTGTCTCTTTCTGATGCACAGAAGAAGTTCTTCATTAATTTCTTGGGCATCAAGGATGAAATAGATTTTCATAAGAGAGGAACTATGGACTCCAAAGGTGCCCAATTGGCTTCCGATATTGGATATTTGAATGTCGTTCTTAGTTTTTACCAAAACATACTCTATAACGATAAGGTCAAAGTAAGAACGATCATCACGAGAATCGCGGACGATATTCGTGCCAACAAACCGGTATATATACATTGCCAAGCTGGCGCGGATAGAACCGCTGTTATTGCCATGATTCTTGAAGCCATTTGTGGCGTATCGCAAAGTGATTGTGATACGGATTATGAGTTATCTTCTTATTCCTGTCGGTATAACATTCCTGTTGATATTTCGCAATCCGGATCTTGGCAAGCCAACAGGCGAGTAAGAAATACCGGCGCTGGGTATGCTTCTTGGAGGGAGATGATGACAGGTTTTGTCGGAACCCTTTCAGGAAGTACGTTTAAAGATAAAATCATAGGGTATCTTCTCACTATAGGAGTTACTATAGATGACATCAATGATATTCGTCATGGTCTGATCGATGGAGAACCGACAGTTCTTACAGCTGAAGATTTTACCAGCATAACTGGTGCTTCAGAGTATGCAGTTACCATTAATACCAATGGAAATGTGTACATTAATAAAGAAATTCCTACGGAATCATCATTTGTGATGAGCGCTTCAGCATATTCTCCGTTAACAATCAAGCTTTCAAGAATTCACGCAAATTACGAGTTAGATACCCTTACAGTGGATGTGTCTAACTATATTCCGTCAACCAGGATAGTATCGGATCCTTGCGGAAACGATCCTTACTTTAATCCTGGAACTGGAGTTCTCACCATTCCATCGATAACAGGCCCAGTTACGATAAATGTGTCAGCCATTGAATTTATGGACAGAGCGGAAATCGAGTCGAACCTTGCGCTAAAACTTGACGGTGAAAACGGCAGCGTAAGTGTAAATACTCCAGAATCTTGGTCTGGTTCTATGCCTGCTACACCAATGATGACTGGCGCGTATCAGTTAGAAGGAGAATACTGCACTGTTACTTGCACTGCAAAAATGGTGCAAGGACAGCTATATGTATTTTATCGTCTTCCGCTTGTTCCTTTATCTGATGTGATGACGTATATAATATCTGGCGGTATCGAATATGTCGTCAAAACAGACACCATCAATTCTATAAATTGCGTTAATATTTATAGAAAAGATGGCCAAAATCATGCTTCTGCAAACGATGTGCCCTTTACAATTCGTTATAGGTATTCCACTAATGGATTAGTACACAGTGGCTACACTCAGGCAGAGGTTAACAATATGATTAACAACCGCGAATATGAGATAGCAAGAAGTCTTGCGAAGATCTAGGAGGAGGAACTATGCCTGAAATCACAAAAGAATATATGCTTGACCGACTGGATGTTAATTCGGTTAGCGTTCTTGTAAAAACCTTTATTGTTCTTGAAGAAGGCGCCGAACCACAAACAGTTGGCAAGCCTGTTCGCACATCGTACGCCAACAATCCATCCGGAAGAGCGGAAGTAATCGCTGAACTTCCTGAAAACTTTGCAGCCGGCATTCTTGCTGTTTGGGGAGAAACGCCGACTGTTTCCGACCCTCCTGCTCCGGCTAATAGTCAGGAGGCCACAGATGAGTAAAGATTTGCTTATTACGCCAAATGGCATACACTGAGACAGATATTCCTGTTGGTGCAGAGTGAAAACTAATATAAGTGGAGTGTTTTGATGAATACACTAAGCAGCGACATATTTAACTATGTACATTGGGCCGACGAATACGAAAAAAATGCATCAAATATTCAAACAGCAATCGACAAGCGAAAACAAAGACTAAAAAATGAAAAACTAACTGCCGATCTAAAAAAAACACTACAAGACGAAATAATTGCTCTTCAGAAAATTCGCAGAGAGCAAATTGATTATTCCGTAAGAATCCGTAAGTATGCGAGGACTACGGTATGAGAATGGAAAAAGTTATGTGGGATCCCAATAATGCAGCTATAGACAATATACTGTCATACCAATATTGGGAAACCCATGGTCATAGCAGCACAAAAGAGATCAGAAGAATGATCAAATTTATAGAAAATGCTATGGATAAGGTTCTTACTCCAACCCAAAACGCTTGCATAACTATGGTTTACTTGCAAAAAATGAAGCAAAAAGAAGTTGCTATAGAGCTAGGCTTGTCTAGGTCTACTGTTAATAGACATATTAAGGCAGGACTAAAGAAATTGAAGGATGTCTCGGAATTATATGTTCCGTACGAGGAAGATGAAGAAGACGAGATAGAAGAACTGTTGAGAAACATATGACTTTTTATCTTGATTGCAAACCATCATCTTGATATTTCTAAAATGGTTAACCGGTCCTGTTGAACATATGCATTATTTTTGCAGATTAATAGTAATTTAATGTGGTGTTGCTGTTATCTACTGCTTCTCCCGCAAAAGTAATGGGCGTTTACTACCACTAATGATATTATGACTGATCACCATGATGTCATTGGTAAACGTTAAAAACAAAAAAAAAAGATCAATCTATCTCAAGGCGGTGACATATTTGTCAAATGACTTAGTATTAACATTCTTTGTTGGGATATTTGGAATAGCTGCGTCTTCTGGCTTTTGGGCGTATCTTATGGCCAAATCCAAAAAGAAAAGCGAAAAAGACAAATTGCTTCTCGGCTTAGGATGTGAACGTATTGTTTCCTTAGGAATGGCCTATATTAACCGTGGATGGATCTATAAGGACGAATACGATGTACTAATTGACTATCTATGGGCGCCTTATAGCGCATCCGGAGGCGATGGAACGGCTGAACGAGTCATTGAAGGCGTAAAACGATTGCCTATTCGGTCGACCCCTCCCCATAGATATGAACATACACAACCAGATTGACATATTTGAAAGGAGTTAATGTCATGAAATTCTCTAACAAGGTTTATGATGCTCTGAAGTGGATCGCACAGTATTTACTTCCGGCAGCAGGTGCTTTATATTTGGCGCTTGCAAAGATTTGGGGGCTCCCTTATGGCGAAGAAATCATCGGAACAATTTCCGCCATTGACGTGTTTCTTGGCGTACTGCTGGGCATCTCCTCAGCAAGTTACAACAAGGGGTTCAAAACATTCAATGTTCCTGTAGAAGCATTACGAGGCGTTGGGACAGTTACGTTTACCGTAAATCCAGAAGATCTTCCGCCTCTGGCTGAGGAGGTGAAAGAATAATGATCGCAGGTAAAATCAAAAAGGTTATTGCCGCACTTAACGGCGAAGCTATCGAAGAGCCGGTAACCGCTGCAACTGTGGAGGAGGCACTTGATGATTTAGCGGATGCTATTCTTGAAAACCATCCGTCTCCTTCAGTGGATCTTGATGGTTTTATTCGAGGAACTATTAATTCTGTTAAAAGTAACGTTACAGAAGTTCCAGATTTTGCATTTTCTGCTAAAAATGCGTTGACTACAGTTGATATCCCGAACGCTACTTATATTGGTAAGTACACATTTTCTTCAGCGGCAGCTTCTTCTATCTCTGGCTCTGGATCAGGGAGCAACGAGGATGGCGATGAAAGTGGAGACGGTGGAGATACTCTTGTCTTTAACAATAAAAATCTGGTAACAGTCAATATGCCTTCTGTTACTCATATAGACGAAGGCGCGTTCATGGGCGACGAGAATCTTGTGATTACTGAGCTTCCTACTTCTTTAACAGTAATTGAGAAGAATGCATTTAAAAATTGTCCAAAAGTACAGTTAACTACTCTTCCTGAGGGGCTTATATACATTGCTGATGGCGCATTAGATGCTCAAGAAAATCTGGATCTGAATAATATTCCTTCTACTCTAAAATATATTGGCGGCGGCATTACGCAGGAAATGTTAGACGCGTATTTTTCTCAATTTGTGGATACAGAAACAGGATTGCTGGATTTCTCTCGAATTCCTGCTTTTTGGTTTGAAGTAAATATTAGCGATAGTATTACAGGAGGTAACTCCAGATTTTATAATTTTAATATTAATCAATATACAGAAATTACTATCCCTGACAGTGTAACCAGTATTGGTAATAATGCGTTTAGTAATTGCCAAGAACTTACATCTCTTGTTATCCCTGACAGTGTAACCAGTATTGGTGCAGGTGCATTTAGTGATTGCCAAGCACTTACATCTCTTGTTATCCCTGACAGTGTAACCAGTATTGGTAATAATGCGTTTAGCGGTTGCAAAGAACTTACATCTCTTGTTATCCCTGACAGTGTAACCAGTATTGGCGATAATGCGTTTAGTGATTGCCAAGCACTTACATCTCTTACTATCCCTGACAGTGTAACCAGTATTGGTGCAGGTGCGTTTAGCGTTTGCCAAGCACTTACATCTCTTACTATCCCTGACAGTGTAACCAGTATTGGTGCAGATGCGTTTAGCGTTTGCCAAGCACTTACTATTATTGATTTGTCTGCGTTTGTATCTTGTACGGTTCTTTTAGATGCCGATGCAGAGACTTCGATATTTTCGACGAACCTTTATCGCCCAAACGATTTTAAAGTTACATTCTCTACTCAAGACGCATTAGATTCTTTCGCGGCAGATCAGTACTGGACTAGTATTGGCCAATACTTTGTAGTAGAAAGCGAGTAATAAATGAAAATTGTTTATTGCGCTAATAGAGCAATATATTATCTTTTACCAACTGCAATCAATTCCCTAATTCAAAATAATAAAGTCGACAAGATATATTTATTAATTGAAGATGACTCGATCGATTATATTACCAATTCGAAAATATCATTCATAAATATTAATAATTATGATTTTATTATTAGAGAAGGATTCAACTGCACAAGACAATTTCCATATATGGCAATGGTGCGATGCGTGATTTCCAAAATATTGTCGGATGAAGATAGGATCATTTACTTAGACGTCGATACAATTGTAGATGGTCCTATCTACGACTTATGGAACTTTAATATGGGAGCATGTCCTATAGCGGGTCGAGTAGAACAAGAGGATTACATAAATTCTGGTGTGTTGCTTATGAATCTCAAACATATCAGAGCATGCAAATATGATGAGCAACTAATAGATCTTTTGAAACGTTGTCGCTTTTCATTTCCAGATCAAGATGCGATTAACATTGTTTATAAAAATCGTATCGCGCACTTACCAAGCAAATTTAATGTGATTGGTAGAGATATCGTATATGACAACGAAGAAGAAATATTAATAAGACATTTTGCAGGGGTAACAAAACCTTGGAATGTAAATGCTTCGGAAAAGGATAGGAATCTATATAAAAAATATATGGAGGTGATGTTATTTTGAGTATTTCTAGTAAAATCTATAAAGTTGTAGCCGCTCTCGATGGTAGTTTAGACGAAAACTATGAAGAAAAAGAGACAGCGGCAACTGTAGAGCAGGCTCTTGATGAGCTCGCAGAAGCAATTCTCGCAAATCCGATTCTCAATCCTCAGACCGAAGAGACTGAGGAAAACCCCGGCACGTAAGCAACTCCTTAAGGTTCGCGAATAAAACATCCCACCTAATGAACCCAATCGAAAGGAGACGTGAAAAATGGGGGATCAAGTAAAGATTTTAAAAGAAATTATCGATGAAGTCAGACAAGAACAACAGAAGCATGATGTAGGTACGGCGGAATGGAAAGCCTGCAACGACGCTATTCTGAGACTCAGTTCTGCTTTGCAAGAAGCTTATGAGGCTGAAGCGCGAATCGAAGAAAAGAAGATCAAAATGGAACTTGACCAGGACAATCAAGTCAATGAGGTCAAGCGCCTGCAGATCTCTGAAGCGAACCGCGATGAAGATCACAAGTGGGATAAGGTAAAGTTTTGGACTGAGCTCGGTGTATCGTTCGCTGGAGTAGGTTTGAATCTCATTCCCGTGCTCCTGTGCTTCCGTAAAGAAGACAAACTCGGCGAAATCGTAACAGGAAAGAAAGTAAACTTTTTACCGAAAGTTCTGTTTACACGTTTTCGGTTTCTGAAGTAGGTTCAGCAAGGGGGTCGCGTTAATAACGTGGCCTCTTTGTTTTTCGTAGGATTCGCATATTTTACATGTTGCATAATGAAAACTATATTATGGAGGTTTTATTATGAAACAGAAAGAATTCAACGAAATCGTGGACAAGCATGCCGAGAAGTATGGAAAGAAGATGACTTTGCACGTTGTTGGGGTAACCTACAAAGAGGCATTGGCAACAAATCCGGAACTCGAAACGCTTGAAGGCGAGAAGCGAGATCTTTCAATCAGAGAAATAATCGGAAATAAGTTAAAAGCAGAATTAGGGGAATGACATCCCCTTTTTCTTTTCGCAAGAATTACGTCCTGCTTAATAGAACAATTAAGGAGGTTTACATAAATGGATTACATGAAAAGCTCAGACAAGTTTAAATTGGAATTGCAAATAAGGCTATCTAGGATTGGTATAAATCTGAAAAAGATAGATGAAAACATAAATCTGTTGAAAAACGGTGCTCCCGATTGGATGTATAAAGATCTGATCGATAAACTGTTGACGACAGTTTCTATGGACAACCAGTGGATTTGCCAAAACCAGATGTTGCTATTATTGAATTGCCCAATTGTATGGCTGAAGTATTATCCTAAAGTATTAGAATTCCAAAAAAAGTTAAAAGATTTAGGCTACTAACGTGGCCTTTTTCTTTTCGCAAGAATTACATCTTACTTAATAGACTATTTAAGGAGGACGTTATTATGTTAAACAAACTTAAGGGTGTTTTTACAAAACTGCATAATACGAAGCTAAAAGACATATTTTCAGACAATTCTGACAAAGTTGCGGAGTCTATTGAAGAGGCTAATCGCAAAATAAAAGAAGGAGAAGAAATGATCAGAAAGCAAGTGGCATATGTTGATTCTATAAAACCACCCAAAGAATTTGGAGATTTTTTAGACGAAACCCTAAAATGGATGGAAAAAGATATTGAGAAAGATGAAGAGGATTAACGTCCTCTTTTTCTTTTCGCAAGAATTACATATTGTATAATGAAAACAATATTAATTCTTAAAGGAGATTTTATTATGTTAAACAAATTATTTAATAAGCTTTTTAAAAGAGAGGAAACAAACAAAGTATTTGCGAAGAGAGAATACGGCGTTGTCGATCTTAATACCGGCGAGGTTTCTACCGAAGTTGGAGAATACAAGATTGAAGGCGACACCATTAAGACTCCGTTTGCAACTATTAAGGTTGATCCTCATGACGAACTTATTGAGTTTTTGAGAAAAGATAATTTTATCAACGATGAAGATTTAATGACACAACTATTAGATGAAGAGGATTAACGTCCTCTTTAATCTTTCGCAGGAATTACATACTGTATAATGAACTAAATACATATTTGAAAGGATGTTCATTATGACAAACACAACTAAAATTTACGAAAGCTTTAGCAAGGAAGTTAATGGTTCTAAGAAAGAGCAATTTGCAAGAAAGCTTAAAGATATTAAAGAAAAAGCTTCTGAGTGGACGAAGCAAAACGGCGCGACCGTTATTAGATACGCAGTTGCAGCAGGTGGATTATTTGTTACTGTAGGTTTGCCTATCATCGGCATGGTAAACGATACAAGAACAAAAAATCGACTTGATAAGCAAGAGCGTGATAAGAAGCGCCGCATGTACGATCGTTCTCTTGGTTGCTATGTTGATCTTAAGCGAGATCTTAATAAGCAGGATCTTACAACGATTAACGACCGCAAGGCCAACGGCGAGAGATTAGTTGATATTCTCAACAGCATGAATTTAATCAAATGATATTTAAACAAAGCTAAGACTACGGAAACGTGGTCTTTGGCTTTTCGCATAAATTACATATTGCATAATGAAAACAATAAGGAGGTTAGAAAAATGAAACCAGATAGATATGAAGTAGTTTATGAAATACCGGCTACTGGAGTTACTGACATGAGGATATTCACAACATTAGCAGAACTTAGTGAGTGGATACACCGTCAAAACAATAACGTGCATTACAATCCGGTAAAAATTACAGATATCAGACTTTTCACACAAAACTGGCCAAACAAATGAAAACAACAAGTTTAAAAGCATAGGAGAAGCTACATTCTCCTTAGCTTTTAGCATATTAAGGAGGTTTATTATGCTTACAATACTCGGAGTTATATTTGGAGGACTCGTATGCAAGTTCACAGTATGGGCCCTTAAAGCAGCGCTTGAGCTATGGAAAGCAATATGGCATTTTTTATGGTCATGAGAATCGAGCCTAATTACAAGCTCTTTTCTTTTCGCATAAATCGCACGTCCTTTAATAGAAAGGAGGCTAACGATATGGTTGAACATGAATTCTGTACACGCGATGATATGTTAAAAAAGATCGATGAAGTACAAAAAGATCTCGACTCAGCAAAAGAATTGCTTAAAAGTGAAAAATGCTATAGGCATTCTACTATGGTAGAGATTCTTTGCAATTTGTCAATGGCTAACATTAATCTTACGGATGCGTTAGAAAAATATCGTGCCAATTTAGAAGATTAAGCCCTATCATGGGCTTTTTCTTTTCGCATAAATTACATATTCTATAATGAACATGGAAATGTAGCTCAGTTGCGGAGAGCGCTACAATTTGTAGAGGTCGTGGGTTCGAGTCCCACCATTTTCTTTAATTTTTGTAAATTTTTTAAGGAGGTAACTTGTATGAAATTTGACAACGGAACAGTCCATGTGGAGATCACATTCGGAGGACTTCTCAAAGGAATCATTTTGGGAGGCGTCGTTGTGTTCTGTGCAAACAAGATCATCGATCACTACCATGAAACGCGAGAAGACAAACTGCGCGAGATCGTACGCGAAGAACTTAAAAGGGGGGCCTAAGCATGCAATTCAAAATTAACTTTTGCAAAGGCACATCTAAAGAATCGGCTTTTTTATTTCTTGAAAATGCGGATAATTACTATAAGCAGCAGTATGCTACTAAAGGATACGTTTTGCTCGATTATATTTTAGACGGGCTTGGTATAAAACACGAGCCTTTTGGTTTGATTGGATTCAATAAATACAACCCATACGCCATGGTCTATGATTGCGTGGACGTTGCCACAGACGATGACGATTCAACCAAGGAATACGTTCAGGCAATTTATATTCATTTCGACGTTAACGACTTCAATGAGGTTCCGAATATTGATGGTCAGTTCCTTAAAAACAAGATGGCTCTTAGAGGAGCAAGAAAAGACGAACTCGAGCAAATGGATATTTTGCTCAAAAAATATTTTCCGAAAGGACTGTTGAGATAATGCTTAGCCATTATACCATATGGTTTCATACAAACTACGATGCTCAAAACACGTCATGTGTAGTTATTAAATCCCATACACTCAAAAAGGCTGCTGCTAAAGCAAAAATCGCAATAAAAGAAATGCGAAGAACCGGGTGCATTACACTTGAACGTTGGGAATGTGAGAACCGAAAGGGAAAAACCTCTGGATATTTTCAGTCGCATGTATCTGTCGGCGGAGTAAAGTTAAAAACTAAACCTTAAGGAGGAAATAACAATGCTTGAAAAAGATAGCCGCGAAGGTATTAAGCATACCTTTAAGACATATTTACAAACTGCCCGAGAGGCTCTCGATAGAGCGGAAAAAGCTATGGACGAAAACAACACCGCGCTGGCTCAATTCTGGGTAGATGGGCCGGTAAAAGGAGCAACGACAGAATTATCCGCTCTCGTTAAGTATATTCGGGACGCGTTCTAAGAGGTGGCATATGCAAAAAGATATATTTAAGATGGAAGAAGTAAAAAAGAAGCTCGTGCCATGCAAATATTGCGGCACGAATCCAAATTTCACTATTAAAGAAGAAACAACTCCGAGATCAGAACCATATGTTCATGCATGGATCAACTGCCCACAATGTGGCATTAGCCTTTGCACAAAATGCATCGGTATTGTATTGGATTCTCGCCCAAAAGAACTTGATGAGGCCATCGATAAGATTGTTGATATTTGGAACCATGTCTATTCGCAATAAAAACATATTCTTTAATGAAGAGAAACGAAGATGGAGTATAAACCAAGTAATGGTGTAAAGGTAGCACACCCGTCAGTAATGGCGAGGAGACTCGGGTTCGAAGCCCGATATTCGTTCTCTTTATATTTTTTCAGGAGGTAACAAAAATGACGTACGACAAAAAAGCTAAAATAGTATCGTTTGGGAAAATTGATGTCTTTCCTCATTACAAAAACGATACAGGAATAAAGGTTGTTATATATATGCAACCTAGCGACTTCTATGAATTGGAGTCTTTCCATTTAGCAAACATCCACAATAGGTTAGACAGCTTCAGTTTTGGAGCTTATTTCCAAAATGAATCAGTATTCGTTTATGATAAAAAAGGCGATACTGGTAAAAGCGCTGATGCCTTTGATATTTTGAAGAGTTATAAATATATTAACGTGACCGCCTCGTTTAAAATAACCCAGGTGAACGACGAGATAAAAGGTATTTCTTATCCTATTATATCTGGGCACGAATTAAAAATATACGTTTAATTCAGGAGGTAACAAAATGTTAGACAACAAAACCAAATTATTAGAGGAAATCAACGAAATTAAAGACCGCTTATCGTTAATCGAAGAGCTGGTCGACGATGATAAAATAGGCTTGCCCGGCCTGGAAGGATTGTCCGACGATCAAGTTCAAAACGTATGGGAAAAGCTTCGACTTGCCGAGACCACCCTGTGCGTTGCAAAAGATTTTTTGGTAATGTATGCCAAACAGGTTTGCGAAGGAGACGACAAATGAGCGCAATAAAAAGATACATCGAAGAACAAGCCACGTTAATCGCCAATGAGTATGGCGGAAACGTTGACGATATCATCTATGAGATAACATCTGAAGAAAAAGATATTCTTCGAGAAAAGTTGAGACAAAAGTTTAAAGAGGACAATCCTCATTTATTTCAAGATTAGGAGGCAAATACAATGATATTGTCGCCGGAGGAGCGATCCCTAAAAAAAGATGAGCTCATATCGCATCTATCTCAAGAGCAGGAACGTCTAATAATAGAGTTCTGTAACGAAATGTGGCTTAGGTATACACTTTCACAAACAGCGGTTGCGGATTGTATATACTGGTATATTTATGTGTATACACCGAAAGATATAATCTTTGACACAGTTGAAGCGTCTCTGTTTTTAGAAAAACCTGTTGCAAAAGCTATTAATCGTTTTAGAAAAGAGGCTGGAATTTACGAAAAAATAAAAGCAATGGAGATTTCAGAAAGCGATTATATGCCGGCATTTAAATAAGGAGGCACAATATGCATATTTTTGAATCGATCAAGCGATGGTTTCGCGTCGTTCGTTTGATATTAACAACGAAATACAACGATGCATATCTTGTGTCGTTTAACGTTGATATTATCGGGGAAGGCATGATTCGCCATTATAGAAAAGCCTTAACCAAGCACGGGTTTCATCTTCATAACCTCAGTATAGGCTACGACGGCACTCATTTTGAGGCATGGGTGAAGGATGGCTATACCGTTGGACATAGGATGTCCGATGAAGAAAGCTCTTCGTTATATGCAGACGATGATGTTTACGAGACTATTGTGTCTCCGATAATCAAAAAAGAGAGGTAAAAAAATGATATCTATGAAAACACATGTTACAGAATCACAAAAACAAAAGATCAAAAAAGAGTGCCATCAGCTATGGGTTGAATACGGCCTTCTTCCTGGAAGATTGGAAGACAGAGTGTATAAAAGAATAAACTCAAGCCTTCCGGTTCCAACATCTTTTGTTCCAGACGCCTATATAGATAACTGCATCGGTTTTGTTAGAGACGAGTGCAAAAACTACGCAGAATTGAGAAAAATCGACAGCAGAATGGTGTTCTCGAAAAAGAGTTCACTGAACAAGCCTATGGAACCAGAGCTCTTCAGCGCAAAGATGCTCTCTATTTCCGATTTTGCGGAAAATGAGGATGAAGAAGTAGCGCATATGCAAGCCGATGCTTTGCTCGTCGAGGTGCTGCGCGCTTACGGTTATGACAGAGGCTGTGATGTCTTCGAAAACATGCCTAAATGGTATGCTTAAATAAACATATTTAAAAAAAAAGAAAGGAAAAACAAAAATGAACAAAAACATCTACAAACTCACATTCGACCCCGAAACCAAAAGATGGAACTATTCGAGGATTCCGTCCGAAGAAGCGTATGAGGCTGAGGTAAGCAATCCGCTTTTTGATCCGGACGACGAAACGGTAGCCTTCTTCGACCTTTGGTCTGATGAAGAGGCCGCTCGCATCGTAAACCGATATAACAGGGATCTTGCTTCCGGATACCGCGAGGTACATACATGCAAAGATTGCGGAAGGATCTTTTTCATTAACGCGAAGGAAAAAGACTGGTACGCGAGGAGAAACTTCCAGCTTCCTAAGAGGTGCAAGCCCTGCCGCATCGAAAAGAAAAGGAAAGCCGAGGCAAACGATGGCCAGTGATACACTTCCATGCGGCTTTTCGTCCAAGTTTCACTCGTACTGCGATTCGTGTCCCAACTTCGAAATTGAAGTAACCGGCGGCACGTTAAAGTCTACTGACGGAGAAGTATGGGGAACGTGGAACGTTTCATGCAGATACTATGATACTTGCTCTTCGATCAAAAGGCATATTCAAAAGGAGGCTTCTGATGGATCAAAAAACATTTAACGGAATGGTTCGCCCGTGCATGGCCAAAGGGCATCGAGCGGCGTTCCATCGTTGGGTAGAGCATTCATATGTGGAAGCTCCTGGTATTATGACTGGAAGCTCCAACGGAGGCCAAGTGACATATTTAACGGCCCTTGTCGAGTTCGAAACTGGACAGATTGTTGAAGTAAGGCCTGGCGATGTTATATTTCGAGATTTCAATGTCAACCGCATGTGGCATGAAGGCGGGGTATTAGCAAACGATGCCTGGTACGAAGACTGGTTAAAGGCATATGACGAAGCTAATACTAAAAAAGGATCCACAAAGTCGCAATAAAAACATATTCTATAATGAAAACCATAAAGGAGGTTTAAAATTATGGAAAAGAAAGAAAACAAATTCACAACAACAGCTAAGAAGGTATGGTCCTTCGTCAAAGAGCACAAAACGGCCTTTATCGTAGGCACGGCTACCGCTGCCACCGGCGTCGGTGTAGCTAGTTTGTATGGATGGCTTAAACGCGAAGAGTCTGTTGCAGACGGTCTTGCTGCTGAACTCGACCCTAATGGCGAGCATGGCATTGATTCGATCTACAAAGACTCCGACACGGTTTCCATGCTTATCAGCAACATCGAGGCGAACCAGATCGGCGACCGCGTTGCTATGATATTCGGCAAGCATGATGTTGACGAGCACACACCTGTAAGCGCTATGATCGAATTTGATATTTCGAACAACAACTGACCACATATGGTTAAGGGAGAGGGGTCCTAAACGGACTCCTTTTCTTTTTCCTAGGAGGATTAACTATGAACCTATGGGAAGCCCATCGTAAATTCCAAAATACCGAAGAACGAATCATCATGAAGCATGATCTGGCTATTCATGCGGCAAAAAGAGACTTAAAAGAAATAGCTTACAAGCTGTCTCATGATAACTGCTCTATTGAGGAATTCGATGAAAAAATGGATGAGCATATTGATGCTTATTTCAGAATTACAGAAAAAATCGATGAGTATTATGCTCAAAAAGCAAGCGCTTTACTGCACGCGGAGGTAGACGACGATTAAATATGAAAACAGAAGAACGTAATAAACTTATATTTGAGGCTTGGACAAATGGCGAGAGTCTTAAATCCATTGCTGAGCGGTTCCATTGCACTCCGAGCACAGCGAATCATGCTAGAGAGATGTATCAAGCTCAGCAGGCAATGCAAAAAACGCTGGTTTACAAGTATATTTTAGCCGAAACAAAAGATGGAAATGACCATCGCACTGCAAAACGCATATGGGTTAATCTTAATAGACGCTGCGAAGCATATCTGGCTTGTAACGTTACTAAGTATTTCCCGTACGAATCGCGTAAACTGACGGGCATTCGCGGAAAAGGAATCAGAATCCTTTTTTATATTCGCAATGCAACTCCCCAGCAAATCTCATTGTCCAGAGGCATAGGACCTATTGCTATGGATATTCTGAAAAGAGTCAAAGCAAGGGTTCATCACGAATTTGGTCTTGCCGGATTGGGTGACTCGGCAACCGTAAAAAGCATGGAGGAAGTGAATGATGAAGCACGCAAAGCCGAAGAAAACGCTTGACGAACGGTTCAGAGAAACTGTTAAAAAAGAAAACTTTAAAAACACTTTACTCCTGATTTTTATTACGATAATACTCGCTTTGGCAATGATATTTGCAGTTCTTTCGCTATATGAATACGCAAATTCAGGCCTTCCTGGCTATGAAGAAAAACCATATTTTAGTGTTGAACCATGGACAATGGGTGTTGAGCTCGTAACCGAAGAATCAGATCCGACATACCCTACATATTTTACTTATAACATAGAGGAGACAGAAACCAATGGCTAAAACTTTACTTTACATTTATATTCGTACGTTCTATCCCGATCGCTTTTGGAACGCATGGTTTATGCGGGCTACCAGAGCGTTTTGTGCCTTTTGGCTGCACGAGTTTGCGCGCAAGTACCACTCTAACCGGTTCAAATTTTATATTTGGACGCTCATTGACAACCATCCTAAGCTGTCTCAAGCTGTATTTGAGATGCCATCTGATCGGCCTAGCCAAACAAAGGATCCTTGCCGATTATCGATGACCTAAATTCGCAAGAAAAACATTTTGCTTAATAGCCTATATATTTAAGGAGGTAAAAATTATGGCTGAAAACAACAAAAAGAAGAAGGAACTTTCATTCGATGCAAAAGCGCTCATCGCTACGGTAGCAGTCGGCGCTGGTGCGACTGGTGTTCTGGGCATGATGTACTGGGTATATCTGCGCGGTCTCAAGAAACAAAATGCTGAGGCTCTCGACAAGATCGTGGAGTCGACGACAAAGGATCACGAGACGGCCCGCGCGTGCGATGTATATCTGCACGAGTTCATCAATTACATCTGCGGCAAGTCCGAGAAGGTAAGAGATGCTTTGATCGAAGAAGGTGTCATCGAAGG
>Ga0247611_10001727_pt1 | contig 38260 bp, 27 predicted proteins | sample 177DNAGHGhighgp2_FD_192422 | JGI IMG/M metagenome (GOLD analysis project Ga0247611, IMG submission 192422) | Sheep rumen microbial communities from Palmerston North, Manawatu-Wanganui, New Zealand - 1770 DNA GHGhigh gp2 | ecosystem: Host-associated > Mammals > Digestive system > Stomach > Rumen... | reverse complement strand
GATAAATCCGAGATTACTGATTTAGGTAATGCGGCAATGTTTAAAGTTCTTGATGATAAGAAAGGACGCGATGGATTAGTCTTAGAAGTTCCAGATCGAGAAGGAAATAAGTTCTTAGGAACTTCTAATACATCTAATGTGAACTATTACGCTTCAAACAACACCACTCAAACACTCTGGGACATTACTTGGGATTCATCTATTAGTTCCTGGGATATGCGTGCCAGTAGTATAACCACAGTCGATGGTTGGATGATGTATAACTCTGAGCATCAAAAATTTACAACATATGAAAATGGAGTATCCGTGGTACTCCATCTAGTTGATATTTATCGAATGACCGTAATTGTCTCTCTTTAATCAGAGAAATCAGTATCCTGAATCACATAAAATGAGTATTCAGGATACTTTTCTTTCAATAAAGAAATAATCGAGGCGATTTTCTTTTGAGGTTCTTGATATTTAAAATCAAAGATTAAGTCAAAAGTAATTAATTTGGTATCTTCATCAAGATAGAATCCATGAACTTGGATAATGTCTTGGTCTTTCTCGACTAAGTTATAGACATAATCTTTGATTTCTTTGACTTCTGGTTTTGTTTCATTGGTCGCGTAGATTCCAACGGTAAGTATCGCGCCTGTTTCCGCGTAAACCTTTGCGGAGATGTTTCTGGTTAAGTGGTGGAGTTCAACCGCGTTCATCTTATCATCCACTTCAATGTGGATCGAAGCGATAATCTTTCCAGTACCGTAATTATTAATAATTAGGTCATAGGCTCCCTTAACCTCTTTGAAGGAACAAACAAGGTGTTTAATTTTATCAATTTCTTCCTGGGAGGCTCTTTCTCCGATAATCAGAGAAACTCCATCATGAAGAATTTCATAAGCTGTTTTAAGAATGAATAAGCCAATTAAGATACCAATGTATCCTTCAATGTTGACTCCTTCCCAAATCATTGATGTTCCAATACCAATTAAAGTGGCGACAGAAAGAAGAGCATCAAAGAAAGCATCTTTTCCACTGGCTTTCAAAGGCTCAGAATTAACTTTTTTACCAACTTTACTAAAGTAAATCGAGATACCAATTTTTACAAGGATTGCGACGCCAATCACGATTAAAGAAGCAATGCCGTGATCAACTTCTGGCTTCTCAATGAGTGTCATGATCGACTCATAGATGGCCATCACGCCAGCGGCTAAAACAATCATTCCAATAATGAGGCTTGTTAAGTATTCAACTCGACCATGTCCATAAGGATGTTTTTTATCAGGTTTCTTGTTGGACAACTTTGTTCCAACAATTGTAATTGCACTGGAAAGTGAATCGGATAAGTTATTAATCGCATCGGTAATAATCGCGACACTGTGGGCGAAAATACCAATGATTGCTTTTGCAACCACAAGGAAAACGTTAGCAATAATGCCAATAATACTTGTTTGAATTATTTTCTTTTCTCTATTCATAAATCACCAGCAATTTTTGGTTATTTTTTGAGTTCTGCAACGATTTTTTCTTCAAAGGAAGATGGTTTTGCTGTCGGTTCAAAACGTTCGACAACCTCGCCGTTTTTATTAATTAAGAATTTCGTAAAGTTCCATTTAATGCGTTTGTATTTCTTCTTTTCATTTTGACTGCAAAGATAAACGTATAAAGGATCGGCGTTATCTCCGTTTACTTCAATCTTTTTGAACCTTGGGAACTTTGTCCCAAAGTTTAGACTACAAAAGGAATTAATTTGTTCATCATCTCCAGGAGCTTGATGAAAGAATTGGTTACATGGGAAATCTAGGATTTCAAAACCTTGTTCTTGATACTTTTCATAAAGTTCTTCTAATTCTGAATATTGTTTAGTAAAGCCACATTTAGTCGCAGTGTTAACAATTAAAAGAACTTTTCCTTTAAAGTTAGATAAAGGGAAATTTTCTCCTCTTTGATCTTTGACTGAATAATCATAAACAGACATATTTTTTCCTCCTAATATTAAATAAATAATATTCAATTTAAGAAAAAATAGAAATATTTACTTACACACGCGAAATCTTTTATGTATAGTTAAGTTTAAGGAGGAACCATTATGAAACGGACAACTCTTACAAAAATTTTAATCCCAGTTGCTTTTGGAGCGCTCCTTTTGAGTGGATGTGGAACTACGACATCAAAAAAACATCGATCTAGTGGTGAACAGCCAACAAGCTCGAATAATGGTTCAAGCTCTCAAGGTAATCCAAGCTCACAAACAACACCTTCAGTAACTCCAACTCTTGTTGACGTTACGGGTGTTGAAGTTTCGCTTGAAGATATGTACATTGCACTAGGTGCAACGCAAACTGTTACAGCAACGATTTCTCCGTCAGATGCCACAAATAAAGAAGTTAGTTGGACTCTTGATAAAAACGATTATGTTTCAATTACTCCAAATGGACTTTCTTGTAGCGTTACCGCTAATGCAATCGGTGAATCTGTTTTAACTGTTACAACAAGCGATGGCAGTTTTACCGCTGTTTGTAACGTTCACGTTTTAGAAGATCTTCCAGAACCAGAAAGTGTTTCGTTAAACATCACATCCCTTAGCATGGAAATTGGAGATCAAAGAACATTAAAAGCTACATTATCTCCATCAAACGCGAATACTCAAGGCATCACATGGAACTCAACAGATAAATCTGTTGCAACAGTTTCAAATGGAACAGTTAATGCTGTTGGTGCTGGTTCAACAACCATTTCCGTCTCAACATATAACGGAAAAACAACATCTTGTGACGTCATCGTTAGCGTGAGCGAAGATTCTGACCAATATGTGCCAGATAAAACAAACGATAAAATATATTTTATTACATTAAATGAAACTGATGCGATGGATGAAGCAGCCGCAGCTGCGGAACAACCAGCATTGACTGAATATGAATTTACCCCAGATAAAGATGTGGCTTGGGAACAAATCTATGTTAATGCTCCAGACAAAGCCATCGTTTTAAACCTTGAAGGCGTAACAGTGGCGAATAACTACAATTCTCCAATTTATGTTTCAACAGCTGATAAAGTGGAAATCTCCGCTAAAAAATCAACAACCAGCACAATCAATGATTCTCGTCCAGTTCTAACTGAAGAAAGTGACGAACAAGGTAAAGGTGCGATCTTTGCTTATGATGGAGATCTAAAATTCAAAGGGAAAGGCACTCTTAATATTACAACAACTTATTACAACGGAATTCATGGCAAAGATGATGTTGAAGTAAAGAATTTGACATTGTCAATTACCGCTCCACATCACGGAATTCGTGGTAACGATTCTTTAACAATTGAAAGCGGAACAATCGATATCCATTGTGGTAAAGATGGTTTAAGCACAAAGAATAGTGACATCTCCAGTAAAAGCAAACAACGTGGTGATATCACAATTAATAGTGGTTCTTTAACTATTAATGCCTATGGAGACGCCATTGCTGCTGCTCACGATGTGATTATTAATGAAGATGTCGGAGCAGTTACTCTTAACGCTTATACCGGAAATAAATCTGATTATAGTGGTGCCACAGTAACGGTTGATGAAAATAATTTCTACATTAAGATGAATTCGACAATTTATGCATCCAACGGTTATACGTATGCTGCCTATATTAACGACACTTGGTATCCAGCCAGTTATGCTGGATTAATCGAGGAAAAGAGTGAAAGCGGAGGCGGCGGAGGCGGATGGTTCGCTCCTGGTGGAGGCGGCGGAGGCGGTGCCCCACAAACAACTGTTACCGTTTACTATAAGTATGTCATGGAAAAACCAGACGGAGCATCTAGCTTCACTCTTTATCGTTTTGCTGGAGCGGGAGTAACTGAGTTTTCAACAACAAGTTACAACGCTAAAGCGTCTACAAAAACCTTCTCATCGACCTATGATATGATTGCTATTTCATCCGTCTCCGGTTCAACTATCACCTTAGGTAGTTGGTCAAATGAAGATGAGAATGGAACATCACAAAAAGGTATTAAATGCGAAAACGAAATTAAAATTTCAGCTGGAACAATCAACTTAAGAACTGTCGATGATGGAATCCATGCCAACTACGATGGAGCTCTGGAAAATGGCTTACTTCCTGTTGGAAACGTTACAATTAGCGGAGGAAGTATTGATATTCAAAGCGGTGATGATGGAATTCACGCTGACTACGGATTATATGTTTCCGGTGGTTCAATTAATGTTTCTCAATCATATGAAGGTATCGAAGGAACAGTAATTAACATTAGTGGTGGAACAACTAAGGTTGTTTCTAGCGATGATGGCGTTAATGCCAGAACTGGACAATATGATTCCTCAATCACGGTAAGCGGTGGTGTTTTAGATGTTACTGTTCCATCAAGTAGCGATTGTGATGGAATCGATAGCAACGGAACATACACGCAAACCGGTGGTATTGTTGTTACTCGTGGTCCAAACAGCACAAATATGGCTGCGTTAGACACCGATGGCACGGCACAGATTACTGGCGGAACAATTATTGTTATTGGCGCTCTTGGTGAAAAAGGACTTTCGAGAGGTAGTGGAGTAAGCTCATATAGCTTATCACTACATAGTAGCGGTTCTCACACCGTGAGCATCGGAGGTGAATCGTTTACATTTACAAACGGTTCTTATTCCTACTCCAAAACAATCTGTTACAGCTCAGCAACTGTATCAGCATAATTCATTTAAATTACTAGAAAGCGAGCATTGCTCGTTTTCTTTTTGTTAACTAACTGTATAATATTTAGGAAATGAAAAAGAATCACGAGATAAAAATTATCTTCACTGATGTCGATTGGACAATTTTAAATCATGGACATGGAAAACACATTTATGATCAAAAAAGTTTAAAAGCTCTTAGGAAAGCCCAGAAGAATGGCGTGAAGGTTTTTATCGCTACAGCTCGTCCCCATGAGTCCTTAAAACTCACTGGATTTTTTGATGAATTTAAACCTGATGGAATGATTTTAGCAAATGGTGCAGTTATTTTTATTGGTGACGAAATCATTTATCACGACTGCATGAAACCAGAGTTAGTTCGTAAGATTTGTGATATTGCAGAAAAGAAAAATATCGTCATTCAATTTGTTTCAGAATACGAACGTTGGATTTCTCAACCAATCAATGAAGTAGCTCAACATTATTTCGATTTCTATTTCGAAAAAATACCAGCAATTCGCGGTTATAATGGAGAAAATATCTCTGGATTGTTGCTATTTTGCACCGAAGATAAAGATCCAGAAATTGTTGGTGAAATCGCTCATCCAGGTCTCGATGCCTTCCGTTTATTCCCGTATGCTTTAGATATTCGAGATCACGTTATTCAGAAGAGTGACGGAATTAAAAGAGTGCTCGATTATTATGGGTTAAAGAAAGAAAATGCGTTGGCTCTTGGAGACGATGTTCAAGATGTACCAATGTTTGAACTTTGTAAATATAGCGCCGCGATGGAAAATGGTGTTGAGAAAGCAAAGAACTCTGCTTCATATGTCACAACTCACATCGATTGTCACGGTGTGAAGAAGGCATTAAAATATTTTAAAGTAATTTAAAAGAGAAAATAGTGGCTTGAAACCGCTATTTTTCTTTATTACGCAGTTACGTGTGGTATGATTTTAATGATGTCGAAAGCTAAATTAATTTAGTCAAGGCATCACAAGTAAATACGAGGACAAACTTATGGCCTTTGGAATTTTATATGATTTCTTAATGGGACAGACCATTGAAGCCCACAACTATTTTGGCGCCCACTTTGTTGATGGTGGCGTTGTTTTTAGGCTTTATGCACCATGTGCAAATGATGTCTCAGTTATTGGTGAATGGAACAACTGGGATGTTAGAGCCAATAAAATGAGTCGAGTTGATGACTCAGGAGTTTGGGAAGTTTTTGTTCCAAATCTCACTAATTATCAAAAATATAAATTCCATTTCCAAAATGCTCAAGGCCAATATGTTGATAAAATCGATCCATATGCTTTTTATAGTGAACTTCGTCCAGAAACATGTTCTCGTTTATTTGATATTCGTAACTTTGCTTGGCATGACGATGATTGGATGAGAAAGAGAACTCGTAACTTTGACTCTCCAATGTCGATTTATGAAATGCACTTAGGCAGTTGGATTGACCAGCCTTATGATGGACACATCCATTCTTATGAAGAAATTGCTGATCGATTAATTCCTTATCTAAAAGGTATGGGTTATACCCATGTTGAGATGATGCCTCTTGTTCAGCACCCATTTGATGGATCCTGGGGTTATCAAGGAACAGGATTTTATTCCATTGATTCTAAATACGGAAATCCATTCCAATTGATGTCACTTGTTGATCGACTTCACCAAGCCGGAATTGGTTGCATTATTGACTTTGCTCCAGTTCATTTCGCCAAAGACAAATGGGCTTTAAGTAGATATGATGGTTCATATTTATATGAATATTCTAATAAATACCGCGTTTCTCCTTGGGGTAGTTATCAATTTGATTTAGGCAAAGATCCAGTTCGTAGCTTCCTAATGAGTGCGATGAACTACTTTGTAGACTACTACCATTTCGATGGTGTCCGTGTTGATGCTGTAAGTAACATTGTTTATTACAATGGTGACTCTTCAATTGGCACAAACGACGGTGCAGTGGAATTTATTAAGCGATTAAACGCTAAGATGCACATTGCTCATAATTCAGTGATGATGATCGCTGAAGACTCGACAGCTTTTAGCGGTACAACAAAGCCAACCGAATACGGTGGACTTGGTTTTGACTATAAATGGGATCTTGGTTGGATGAACGATACTTTAAAGTATTACTCCAAAGATCCGGTCTATAAAAAGTATGAACATAATAAGCTCACATTCTCGATGGCTTATTTCTATAGTGAGAATTTTATGCTTCCTCTTTCACATGACGAAGTCGTTCATGGAAAAGGAACCATTATCAATAAAATGTGGGGCGACTACCATCAAAAGTTTGCTTTGCTAAGAAACCTCTATGCTTATCAATTTGGTCACCCAGGAAAGAAGCTTAACTTCATGGGTAACGAGTTTGCTACATTTGATGAATGGAATGAAGCTCGAGGCCTCGCTTGGGGTGTGAAACAGTTCCCAAATCACGATGGAGTGACAAAATTAGTTCATGATTTGAATTTGGTTTATCGATCTCATAAAGCGATGTATTTTGAAGAGCACAATCCAGCTCATTTTAAGTGGCTTATGGTTGACAATGCTGACCAATCTGTTTTCGCCTTTGAAAGATGCGTTGATGATGAGGTTCTTGTTTTTGTTTATAATATGACTCCAAACTTCTATGAGAGTTACACAATTCCAATGCTTCACGATGGAATATTTGAAGAAATCTTTAACTCCGACAAGAAAGAGTATTGTGGCGATGACCAATATAATGGCGCACCTCTTCAAACTGGGGAAGGAAGTTTCGAAGGTCTTCCACATCATTTAACAATTAAACTTGGATCATTTGCAGCCGCAATTTTTCAGCGAATTAATCCAGAGAAAAAACCTCGTCAAAAACCAACTATTTCCAAAAAAACACCAGCAAAACATGGTTAAAAGTTAACATGCGAACATTTTTCTTTAAGTACAAAAAACACATCATTACATTTGCAATTAGCCTTGTTTTTGGTGCTCTTGTTTTTTGTCTTTATTTCTTCCTAAAAACACAAAGTTTGAAGGATGCAATTGATGCTTGTTCGATTGCTGGAGTGGCTTTATTTGGCGGCGGATTACTCGTTATAATTACCCGTCTTGGAGCCTTTGATACGTTTGCTTTTGGCTTCAAGCAAGCACTCACCTCGATGTTCAATAAAAACCCAAATGCATACAATTCTTTGGCCGATTATAAATTGCAAAAATATGACGAAAGAAAGACGAAAAAACGCACTTATTTGATGCTCTTTTTGGCCGGACTTTTGTTCATTATTGCGGTAATTGTTTTAGAGATTATTTTACGCTTGCAAATAAATTAAAAGTTTGCTCGCAGGTATCAATGTCGCACGCTCCATGTGCGTTTTTTTGTTGCATACTCACACGAACATATATAAAATATACGCAATTACAACTATCGTGTGTATGCACGAAAAGGAGGTAATGTATGAAGAAAAGTCGATTACTCTGCGGCGTGATTGCAACTATGTCTTTAGGTGCTATCGGTGCTTCTACCGGTTCCATCAAGGCTGCTGAAGCTCTTGAACCTGATACTCGAGTCATTGTTAAACTCGATCAAGACATAGAGGAGTTAACTTCCGAGGAAGCTATCTCAAAACAAGAAAAACTCTTTTCACGTATTCGCTACTCAGTTAACCCAAAAGCTGAGTTGATCAATAACTTTACTGTTCTAAATAACGCGATGACTTTAAACGTCAACGAGGAAGATATCTCGAAAATCGAGGGTCTTTCTGGTGTCAAACAAGTTTATAAGGACCATTATGTGGTTCGTAAAAACAAAGGACAAGGCGTTACATTCCAAGTTAATCGTAGTGGATCAACCGAGATTGACCAGAACGAAAACGTTTCTGCGCGTACAATGCGTAAGCCAGGATACGATGACGGTACTGGTAACATTCTTCCAGGTGAAACCTATGATGGTGAAGGAACCGTCATTGCGATTTTAGATAACGAATTTTATTTCCGTGGTCAAGTTGGTAGTGAACCAGAATGGCACCACGAGGTTTTCGATCCCCTTGCAGATGATGTCAAGGTAAGATTCCAACCAAAATTCGTCAATGCGCGTAAGTATGGAAAGTTACATGCTGTTACAAACTCCGATACTAGCGCCACATTCAACAAGATGAAGAACAAACCAGGTTATGAAGGATCTCTTTACTTTAATAATAAAGTTCCATTCTATTATGACTATGGTGGTTCTTCTGAGTTTGGTGGAACCCAAACATTGCACACTGATTTCGATGTTCATAGTGAAATCGATTACCACGGTTCTCACGTTGCCTCAATTACTGCAGCGAATGCTCCAGAATACAAAGGCATCGCTCCAAAAGCTCAGTTGGCATGTATGCGCGTATTTACTGAGTGGAGACCAGATGATATCGGTAAACAACTCGGATTCAGTGATTCTGACGGTGCTTACGATTCTTGTATTCTTCAAGCCTTGGAAGACTGTGTCATCCTTGGTGTTGATGGAATCAACATGTCGCTTGGTAGTGACCTTGGAGAATTCGAAGATGATGATCTTGCTATGCAAACCATTGAAAAGATGGTGACAGAAGATCATATCTTAACTTCCATCTCCAATGGTAACGCCGGTAAGGAATCATATTCCTTCGTTGGTGGATACGGTAACTGGACCAATGAGATGGTCGAAACCGGTATCCTTGGTAGCTATGCTAACCACCCAACAAGTATGTCCATCGGTTCTGCCCACCCAGATTACATTTATTACAAAACTGGTATTAAATGTGGTGAAAATAACATCGCTTACGATGACCAAATCGTGAATAACGAACGTTATCCAAGCGAATATGACACCGAATATAAGATGAGAGACCTCGTCGTTGATCTCGATGAGACTGTCGAATGGGTCTATGTCCCAGGATTTGGTACCTCAAATGACTATTCCGGACTTGATGTTGAAGGAAAAGTCGCAGTGGTTAACCGTGGTTCCATCTCCTTCGCGGATAAATACGCGACCGCATCTGATAAAGGCGCGATTGGCTTATTCATCATTAACAACGACCCAACCGAAACTGACTTTACCTTCCGTATGTCCTTCGGTGATGACTTCAACCCAACGATGCCATGTGCTTCCTTGCTCTTCAAAGATAAACCATACTTCGAAAGCACAAGAAGCGGTGAATTCTCCTTCATTGAAAAAGAACTATCAAAAGATAGTGCTGCTCGTACAATGTCGACATTCTCCACCGATGGAGCTCGTAGTGACTTAGACATTAAGCCAGAAATCACCGCTCCAGGAGACATCATCCGTGGTGCTGTTCCACCTCAAACAAAAGAGGATAAAACAGACACTCCACTGACAACTTATGAGTACCTCTCTGGTACATCTATGTCCGCGCCAAACTACGCTGGTGCACAAGCTGTTGTTCTTTCCAAAGTCACTGGGCCACTCATTGCTGATGGTTCATTAAGCGAAGCTTACCTTGATGATGAACAAACTGAACTTGATCCAGAATGTGATTTATACAAGGTCAAAGAAGAACGCGGTAAAGTGAATATGCGTTTGATGTCTACAGCTAACCCAATGAACCTTCCAGAAGTCAATCCAGAAGATGGAAAGATGAATTATGCTTCTCCACGTGTTCAGGGTGCTGGTATGGCTGACATCTATGGCGCACTTAACTCCAAGGTCTATCTTGAAGGATTCAAAGTTGTTGATGGTAAAGAGCAAGGCATTGGCAAAGCCAAAGTTGAGCTCCACAACAACGATGATATCAACAATGGTAACTTAAAACTCGGTTTCTACGCCCATAACGAAAGCGAAGAAACACTCAATTACAAAGTCAAATTAACCGTGATGCGTCCTGCTTCAGCAGAAAACAATGACATCATCACGTCTGACTATAACTACTTAGGAGAAGTTGATTCCTTCGAAAAACTTCCAGGAATTGAGTACTACGACTACTCCTATAAGAAAGTGGTTTACACCTCTGGAACAGCTTCCTATAAAGACTGTTACAAAGTAACCAAACAACTTACCTACTACAAGAACGCTTCTGACTACGCTAGTAAGTCTAATCCAGTCATTATTGAACCAGATATTTACTATGTCAGTAGTCAAGTCCAAGATGCTCAAGAAGGTGTTGTCTATGAACCACTTCCAAACCACAAATATCTTTCCACTAAGGACGTCGTCCTTGATGTGATTGAAGGTCAAGCGGTGAGCATTAAACCAGGAGACTCCAAGATCACCATCAATCCATACTCCTTAAAACAAGCGGATAAAGAAAAGATCCTTGAACTCTATCCATATGGAACCTACATTGAAGGATTCTGTGAATTAATCGCGGATGGCTTTGAAGAAGACCTCAACATTCCATTCTTAGGCTTCTATGGTGGAGGTGACATCAAACAAGGTCAAAACTACGAATCCGCTCCAATTGTGGAAGAATTCCAATTTGAAAAGAAAGTTGGTCAAGTTTATCCAAGTGACCTCGTTAATGATACTGCTCGTCAGTTAGTTGGTAAGGATAATGCGGATATGGGCTCCCTCTGGGTTGTCGGTTATGCTGATTCTCCAGATAGCATCGTGACTGAAAGCATTCTTAAGAATGATCGTAACATTACTCAACTTAATGGTTTCTATCCAGTTGGTACAGATCCATTAACCAATCGTGCGGATGACGCGGCTAACAACATTTATGTTGGTAACGCGGAAAAGACCAACACGATGATCATTCAACAATTCGTCTTACGTTCTGTTCGTGATAACTTCTTCACGATTAAGAATAAAGCTGACGGGAAAGTCGTCTACAAGTCAGCCCTCGAAGATTCACTCTACGGAGACTCAAATAACTTACACCAGTTATATAAGTCTCACGTCGAAGGTGGATTCCTTGGAGCAGGTTACATTGCTCACCGTGCGTGGGCTGTTGTGCCTCTATATGACGAAACAACCTTAGAAAGATTCGCGGATGGTGAATATGAGTTGACATTCAATTATCAACTTAATGGAACCGGAAACTGGATTTCTAAGTCCTACAACATTCATATTGATAACACCCCACCAGAGGTGTCTAAGCTCTATGAAGTTGATGGAAAGGTCCGCATCGAAATGAAAGATGCCGGCCTCTCATATGTCACTGTTGGTTATACCAACCTTCCAGTGGAATATGACGAAAAGAAAGGTGTCTACTATGTTGAAGTAGAACCTTCATTCATTGAATCTTCAATGAAAGAACTTGGACGTCGCCAAGACGGTACATATCGTCTCTATATACGTCCAGTTGATAAAGCCTTTGGTGAATGTGGCGCCATTGTCCACTTCACTGGAGAAGAAGGAAGCTATGACGAATTCGAAATCGTCCAGAACCGTTACCTCAAATCGAACCATGACTTCAAGTACGATAAAGATGGTAAACTTCAATTTATTGAAATTGATGAATATGGTAATGAAAAAGTAGTTTCCATCGACTCGACTGTCTCTGTGGCTACTGGTAGTAAACCAGACCGCAGTGCAGACCTCGCTGTTGGTATCGGCGTACCAGCTGGGATCGGAGGAGTCGTCCTTGCCGGCGGATGTATTGCGATCATCAAAGCTCTTGGCAAGAAGAAACGCCCATAGAAACAAGGAGGTTTCTAATTATGAAAAAAGCACATGTCTTTACCCTCGCTTTAGCTACCGTGATGTGTCTCGGTGGTTTAGCTGGATGTTCGAAAAAAGGTGATAGTGGTGAAGGCGGAGAAGAAAGTGAATTTAACTTCTCTATCGCTATTGATGGCGATTACGCCCAACTAGAAGCTGGTGGTGCAGAGTACAATTTAGTTGTCTTTGACAACGGTATTGATGCCGATGGACGTGAATACAATTACGAATCGGACAATCCAAGTATTGCTTCAATTGTTTCCACAACTGGTCATATCGTAACAGGAACTACTGGAAAAGTTCGTTTTACTGTTACAGAACTTAACTCGGGAATTGAAGCTTATACAGTCGTCGATGTTATTACCCCAGCTCCAAAAGCAAATGGTGGCAAGAACTTCTCTGCTGCTGCTACTTCTGTTCAACGTGAAAAACGCACAGAAATCCTTGGCAATCTTGAAAAATATGCTATGGATACACATTTAACTGGTATTTCTCTATTTGAGAATGGTGGTTATATGCTTTATTCAGATCGTGCAAAAACCCTTTTGGGGACACGCGAGTACCATACAGGGTATGGTTACGGTTTGCTCTCTGACTCTGATGCGGCATTTACCTCAAAACTTCCTGGTGATGGAAGGGATGAAGATTTCCCATATCATTACCACAGTGCATCAAGCTCTGACCCAGGAACAATTAACGCCCTTAATGCGGCCGGTTCTCAAGTTTCTGATTTATCAAGTTACATTACTTCTTCATATTTTAGTCAAAGACTAAATAGCAGCAAAACCAAACCTGAGTGGTATGGTCAATTAGCTCGTGAAGATTTACATCCATACGATGAATCCATTAAGGCTCCAAAAATGTATCATACAGGTGATCATAATGAAACCGACATGTATACTGGATGGAGAATTTATCTTCGTACAAATACATCAAACGTTGCTTATCGTTTCAACGGTAGTGAACCTTATCGAACCCAATTTAATAATAGAAAGGTCCAACTCGAAGACTACGAATTTATTCTTCGTTTCCTTTTAACTGGAAGTCACAACCTTAAACGTGGTAACGAAATGGCTGCTGATACTTCCTATGGTATTAAAGGAGCTAACTCATACAATGCTCAAACAAAAACGGGCAAGAACGATGAAGAGTGTAAAGCTCTTTGGAATTCAATGAAAGCTGCTGGAAAACTTGGTATTAAGACCGGTACAGCTGATGGAACAGAAGTTTTTGATGCTGGAGGTGCCGGCGGAACATTCCCAGCAGGTGATTACATTGAATTCACTCTTCTTAACCCAATTGATGCGTTTACTGCGATGTATACTCTCTCATCTTCACTTTATTCTCCAATTCCAGAGGATTTTATGAAGATGGTTGGTGCTCGTAAAGATGGTATTCCTGATAAAGGAGAGCTCTTAAGAGCTAGTAAGCGTTATGGACAGTTCAATAATAATGCCGATGTCCCTGATCATCTAAGCAATAACATTGTTGAATCCACAATTTGTTGTGGTCCATATTTCCTTGATGTTTGGAACAAAAATGAAAAAACTGTCTTCACACACAATGAGAATTGGTATGAAGTCATTAATGGTCGTTATTTAATTGAAGGTGTTCGTATTAAAATTGACCCATCTGTGACGGAAAACACAGATGCTTATTATGATGAATTTAAAGCCGGTAACCTCGATGCCTGCTCGCTTCCACAAAAGCACATTGATGAATCAAGCAGTGCTAAAAAAGTTCCTGGTGATTCCGTCTTCAAATTAAACGTTAATGCGTGTACACAAGAACAATGGACAGAAAGATTTGGTCCAAAAGGTTCTATTGCAGCTGGACACTCCTGGGATGTTAAACCTTGGATGTCTAATGAAAACTTCCTAAATGGTTTGTTCTGGTCTATTGACCGTAAAACATTTGCGAAAAAGCGTGGTGTCGAACCATCAATTAACTATTTCTCCGATAGTTATATGGCTGACCCACAAGAAAACCTTTCCTATAATAAGACTGACGCACACAAAAATGCAGTCAAAAATTATCATAACGTTCGTTATGATGGAGAAGGAAACCCAATCGCTGAAACAGATGACTATGGTTACAACAAAGATACAGCGATCAACTACTTTAAGACTGCTGTAGCTCAACTTGTAAAACAAGGCAAGCTGAACTATGGAACGGTTGATCGTCCAAACGAAATTAAAATTGAGATTTGGTGGATGTACCAGTCTGATACAACAGAATACGGCGTTGATATCAAATCTTACTTTGAAACTGCATTTAATGATCCAGCTGTCTCTGGCGGACGTATTAAATTAAATGTTGTTAATAATGCCGTTACCGTGTGGGAATATGTTTATGATCAACACCTTATGGTTGGTGAATTCGACCTTGGTTTTGGTGCTATTTCAGGTAACACATATAACCCATTAAACTTCTTAGAAGTTTTAAAATCTGATAACTCCTCAACATTCACTCTTAACTGGGGCGCTGACACAAGCAAAGTCGATGCTAAACATCCACTTGTTTACAATGGTGAAAAGTATTCATTTGATGCTCTTTGGGAAGTCGCTGACCATGGTGGTGTTGTTGAAGAAGGTGAAAGAGTTAAACCTGTAAAGAAACTTTATGTTGGCAACTACTCTACACTCGCCAAAGGCGAAGATTACACAATCAACTTTAATGGCGAATTTGTCGATGTTGGCGATTCTGTCGATTTTGACATTGTTTCTATATCACTCTATGTATATGGAGGTCAAAGCTTCGGCGAAGAAGAAGGTGTAACCTTCACATATAATAAATCAACCAAAAAAGGAACGATTACTCTAACTAAGAAAGCTCAAGAAGACATTGAGAAGAGTATTCGTACTGCGATTAAGTGGGAAGATGACACAAATCCTAATAAGGAAACTGACCATTTGAAGAAAGTCTATCAGCAAAAAGGTTCCAACATTAAAACTCATACCCCATTATGGGCATTTGATGTTACATACTCGTTGAGTATTAATGGTGGCCAACCAACACTCAATTCTATTGTTGCTGGTAGTACTTCTACTGACCCACTTTATTAATAAAATTAATTTGAATTAATTCTTTATATTGAAAGGAGGATTGCTGATGAAAAAGATAACAAAAGTTGTTGCGACAACATTAATGGCGCTGGCTTTAGTGGCGTGTGATTCACACTCCCACCAAGATTTACAACCGACTAATTCAGGTGCATATTCGCCAGCCGCAAACGCGACGCTTCAGGCCTTTGAACTAAGTGAAGTAAACTTATCTTTAACTGAAGGTGAATCACATCAATTAGAGCTGCTTACTTTACCAGTTTTAGAGTCTTTACCAAGCGTTACTTATACATCAAACAATCCAAGTGTTGTAAGCGTTGATTCGACCGGAAAAGTCACAGCAAAAAGTTCGGGTTTTGCAAAAATATCCGTGAAATGCAGTGATTTTTCAAGGGAATGTTATGTTTCTGTAACCCCAGCAAACAGTAGAGCAAAAGCGCTTAGCAACTGTGACGAGATTATTGCTGCACAACAAGATGCTTCCTTTGTTCGTCCTCGTTACCTCAAGACCTTCTTAAATCAAAAAGAAGTCGTGAAAAGAGGTGAAGAAATTAGAGAAAGCACAAACGAATTTGAAACAATCGTTTTAAATCTTGATGAAGCCTACATCTATATCGATGACTCTTATGTTTCTGAAACAAAAACTGGTCAAAACCTTACTTATTCCAAAGGAAAATGGGTCATTTATTGTACTGACGAATTTGAAACATTCTTATTCCATGAATCTCAAGGAGTAAGAAAGTACATCAAAGTTGACTGTTCTAAATATGTTGAAACAGATGATCGTTGGCTGGCTTGCGCAAACGTCCTTGATAACTTATTCACTTATGGTGCCGACCAATTCGTTGAAGATATCGATGATGTTGCCGGTTTAAGTGATCCAAAGAAAGACCTTGTTTCAGGCATTAAAGATATCCTTCAAACTTCATACTCCAACGTTAAAAACGTCGATGCACGTGGAGATGATGCAGGAAACATGTGGTCAACCTACACAATTATTGAAGAAGAACTGATGGACTTCGACAAGATTGCTCCAAGCGGAACAATGGCGAGTTTCGATGTCGCATTTGACTATTATCATCACGAAAACTATCTCCAATATTCCGTCATGGACCAACTCTGTTCCTATGAATGGAGAGGTGATGATTGGACAATCGAAATGCAGAAAATCAAAAACTTCGATATTGAAGAAGAAGAGCTCTATTATCCAGACATCAAAGCTGAAGGATGGGTTGAGGGTGAAGATATCTATGATATCTAATTAATTTAAAACAACAATATATCTAAGGCAATCTTTATTGATTGCCTTTTATATTTGCTTGCAATATCATTTATAATAAATTATAATTCAAACAACTTAAAAAGAAGGCCTAGAAAAGATGTTAAAGTACTCGATTAAACGTATCATCCTAGCGTTTGTCACCACTTTTATCATTTTAACATTGACCTTTTTCTTAATTAAATCTCTTGGTCCAGCAAAGATCGCCTCTTCAAAGCCAGCTGAAATTTATTCCTTCTATGAAACTCAATGGGAATATGGTTATGTGGTGAAGTTTGACACTATTCATCCAGAACTAGGAGACTTTTTAGCGAAGTATGATCCACCGGGAACTTCGCAATCCATTTATTACTATGAACGTCCAATTGTCGACCAATACTTTGAATGGTTAGGTAACATTGTTACTAAGTTCGACTGGGGTCGTTCCACACATATCGAACCAGAAGCAAGCGCCATCCGTATTATTGCGGAACGTTTACCAGTTTCCTTAAAGATTAACATCATCTCGGTTGTCATCTCCGTTCCTTTAGGAATCGGCTTAGGAATCTTAGCTGGTTTAAAGAAAAACACTTGGATTGACCACACCATTTCAACATCAGTCATGGTGTTTATCTCCATTCCATCATTCGTTATCATCATCTTCCTTTTATGGGGACTTGCTTATAACGGAAGCTTACCAACAAAGTGGCCGACATCCGATAAATCAACGGGTGTCAAGGCTTTAGGCTATATTATTCCAGTCTTGTCGCTGTCGTTTGGTTCGATTTGTGGCTACACGCGGTTTGTGCGTGCTGAACTTTGTGAAGTGATGTCCTCTGAATACTTGCTTTTAGCAAGAACAAAAGGCTTAACCAAACGTCAAGCCATTATGAGACACGCTCTTCGTAATGCGTTCGTTCCAATTTTACCGTCAATTCTCGCTGAATTTATTGGTGTCTTCTCTGGATCAATGATTTTAGAAAAGATTTATAACATCAATGGTATTGGCGATCTTTATATTACTTCTCTTTCCGCAGGAAACGCTGCAGATCGAGATTTAAACGTCTTAATGGTGGATATGGCTATCTTTACCATCGTCGGATTGCTCGCGGGCGTAATCTTAGACCTTTCTTATGGCTTTATTGATCCACGTATCAGAATGGGAGAAAAGAACTCGTAATGAAAAAGAAAGAAGACGAATTCGAGTTATTAAATAACCTGCCTATAGAAGCCCGCGATCCAGAAATCTCCAAGGATGATTTTAAACTCGTCACAACCGACGAAACTATTCACGAACAAAAGTTCCAAACCAAACCAACAACATTCTTTAAAGACTGCTTACGTAGATTCCGTAAAAACAAATCTTCTGTTGTTGCCGCGGTGATTTTAGGTCTCTTATTAATTTTAGCAATCGTTATTCCAGCTGTATCACCATACGATGTTAGCGCAGATGCTGCTAATACCGGTTTTGAATACTTAGAACCAAAACTATTCGAAGCTGGCACAGGCTTCTGGGATGGTACAAGAAGTTATAAAGGCTACTCTGTTGATGTTAGTGCTAACCCAGACGCCAAAACAGATGAAGAAAAACAAAAAGATTGGTGGCCAAATGATAGTTTTGTTAGAAACGCCATTTCAAAGAAGAAATTTTCTGATCTTCAATACACTGATTCTGTCAGCGACTTTGGTAAGGGAGGATTTGTTCGCCACTCCATATTAAAAACAATCAAAGATACTGATGAGTATGCTGAATTACGTACTCAAGAAATCACCGATCCACTAGATTTTAGTTCAGCAACAGTGAAGATTACTTCCTTTGATACATATGATTTCGATAAAATCGAAAAACTTCCAGATGAGGATGTCCAACCATTTGATAGTGATTACACCTTAGCTGAAGTCGGATTCCATTTTGTTGCAATCACTCTTGACGGAGATAAGGAAGTCAAAACATATTACGAAATCGTTGAACCAAAGGTTGTTCATTCAATTGGTTCTGCCGTTTCTTCCATGAATGAAGCAGCAGTGGATGTTGGCGAAGTTCTTTCTTCTCTAACTTCTGAAACTTCATTCTCGAAGTATTACTTCGCTGCCACAATTAAGAATGAAAAAACTCATCAAAATCAGTCTTCATTAATTCGTTCTTTAACATTCGATGTTACTGGCAATGATGAACTAAAAGCAAAGCTTTGTGACTATACAGATGGAGATAAAGTTAATAACGGTGCTTCATTTACTGATGCTACTGCATCAGGACGTGAGTCTTATTACGCTGATGATGCCAAAACACAATTGAATTATGCATATTTAATTTCTGACAAAGCATCACGTCAGATGTATATGTCTAAAGCTTATTTTGTAAGCTTTACTTATGATACGTACGAAGCGAAATTAGGTACAAAATTCGTTCAAAGAATTTCTTACAACGATTTAACTGCTTGGTCTAAAGCTGTTAAGTCAAAATCAAATCCTTGGGGAGTCAAGTTGCTTGATTTTAATGCTAAAGTAATGTACGACTCATACGAAGGAAAATGGGTGCTTAATACAAGCACATTTAAATGTAAGATTCTTGATGAACGATGCCCGTTAGCAAAAGAACTTACCCCAACTGATGATTGTTTCTACGTATATCCAGATGGGCCAAATAATTCTAATCCTCAAGGACTTGAAATTGATGGATACTTAACTATGTATAAGTATTATGGCTACGAAGAAATGCCAAAGTTCCTTTTAGGAACTGATAAGAACGGCAAAGATATGCTTAAGTATGTCTTTGATGGTTTAAGATGGTCTCTCCTTTTAGGCATTATTTCTTCGGCAGTCTGCTTTGTCTTTGGCTTAATTTGGGGCGCTATTTGTGGTTACTTCGGTGGTAACGTTGACTTAATCATGGAACGTTTCACAGATATCTTAAGTGGTATTCCATGGATTGTTGTGATGACTTTAGTCATCATCCACATGGGTTCAACGTTCTTTAGCTTTGCTCTTGCGCTATGTCTAACTGGATGGATAGGTACGGCCGCGACAACGCGAACGCAGTTCTATCGATTTAGAGGACGTGAATACGTTTTAGCATCGCGTACTTTAGGCGCCTCTGATGCCCGCTTAATCGCGAAGCACATCTTACCAAATGCGATGGGCACTATTATTACATCTGCTGTTTTAATGATTCCAAGTGTGATCTTCTCTGAAGCCACAATCTCCTACTTAGGTCTTGGCTTTAAGAACTTATCATCTTTAGGTGTTATTCTTTCGAATAACCAACCAGAATTAAAACAGTACCCATATCTATTGATATTCCCAGCTGTGATCATTGCCTTATTAATGATTTCATTCAACTTGTTTGGTAATGGTTTACGTGACGCTGTTAACCCAAGCTTGAAAGGAGAAGACGAATAATGGAAGAAAAAGAAATTGTTTTATCCGTTAAGGACTTACGTGTCAACTTCTCCACTGACCATGGTTATGTTCAAGCTGTTCGTGGTGTTTCTTTCGATTTATACAAAGGTGAAACCTTATGTATCGTTGGTGAATCAGGTTCTGGTAAATCTGTTACAAGTAAAACCATCATGGGTATTTTAGCCGCAAACGGTCGTATCGTTGGCGGTTCGATTATGTACCAAGGTGAAGACCTCACCAAGGTTAGCGAAGATGAATTCCATCGTATCCGTGGCAACAAGATTGGTATGATCTTCCAGGATCCACTTTCCTCACTCAACCCAATTGTTCGTATTGGTAAGCAAATTACTGAAGCAATGCTTGTGAATAGTAGCCGTATTAAACGATTCTATGAAGAGAAAGTTGCGAACGAATTAGTTGCTTATCGTAACTCTCAAACAGAACTCCGCGCTGGACTTGCTAAAGGCCCAGAACTTGTGAAGTTTCTTAAGAGTGAAAAGAAGAAAGAAATTGCTAAAGCTAAGAACCACGCTCATAACGAAAAAGAGTCTCGCCTCTATACTTTAAAACAGTCTTATGGCGCAACTCAATTTGCTATTAAAAATGATAAATCTTTAAGCGCTGAAGAACGCAAAGCAAAACTTGCCGAACTCAACGCAAAAACCAAAGAAGAAAAGAAAAATATCCAGCAATTTACGGTTGAATTAAAGAAATCAACCAAGGAAAACGTTAAAAAAGTTCGTGAAGAATATGACGTAAAAATTGCTGAAGCAAAGAAAAATGCTTCTACTGATAAAGGCGAATTAAAAGCCAAATATAAACCTCTAATTAAAGAGAACAAGGCCAAATTCAAAGTCGCTTCCAAGAAAGCCAAAGTTGAAGTCAAAGACTACAAGTTTAAACTCAAAGAAAGCTACATCAATGATGTCGAAAAGATTAAACATGAGACCGACGACACTCAAGAACTTAAGAAGCGCATTAGCGAACGTAAACGTGAATACATTTCTTCAATTAAGATTACCAAAGCCGAAGCTAAGGCTCGTGCCTTAAAGATTATGGCTGAAGTTGGTATTCCAAACCCAGAAAAACGTTTCCGTCAATATCCATTTGAATTCTCCGGTGGTATGAGACAACGTATCGTTATCGCGATTGCCTTAACTGCTGACCCAGATATTTTAATCTGTGATGAACCAACAACTGCGTTAGACGTGACCATTCAAGCTCAAATCCTCGAATTGATCAATCGTCTCAAACGTGAACGTAACTTATCATGTATTTTCATTACGCACGACTTAGGTGTTGTTGCCAACATGGCCGACCGTGTCGCAGTGATGTATGCTGGTAAGATTGTTGAGTATGGCTTAGAAGAGGATATCTTCTATGACCCACGTCACCCATACACCTGGGCTCTTCTTTCCTCAATCCCAGATATCGATAGTAAAGAAAAACTTGAAGCCATCCCAGGCACACCTCCAAATATGATTTATCCTCCAAAAGGCGATGCCTTCGCTTTACGTAGTAAATACGCGATGGCCATCGACTTTAAGAAAGAACCACCTTTATTTAAGGTTTCTGACACTCACTATGCTGCCACATGGCTCCTTGATCCACGTGCACCAAAGGTGGAAATGCCAAAAATTGTTAAGACCCGTATTGAGAACTCCTTAAAAGCGGCGAAGAAAGGAGCGAAGAAATAATGAAACTAAAACGTGAAGTTACTTATCGTCCTGAACTCGTTGAACAAGGAGTCGAACTCTCTGTTCGCCACTTAAAGCAATACTTTAGTTTTGGTCATGGCCGTAATGCTTTTAAGACCAAAGCTGTCCACGACGTCTCCTTTGATATTAAAAAAGGTGAATGTTTTGGTCTTGTTGGTGAATCTGGTTGTGGTAAAACCACAACAGGTCGTTCTTTAATCAAACTCTACCATATTACATCTGGTTCAATTTACTTTGAAGGTTACCGTATTAGTGCTGGTCGAAGATGGAATGATAAAGAAATCAAATGGTCCCGTATTAAAGGACGTAACAAAATCAAAGAAATTCGTCACGAATATGAGTTAAAACTTAGTGAGGAAAAAGATCCAAATAAGAAGAAAGAACTCATCAAGGAACGTGACACACAAATCAAAGAAATCCGCGATCGAATCGTTGAAATTCGTAAGGAGCAGAAAGAAGCGATTGCTCAAATTAAATACGACAACAAACACGTTGATAAGAAACTCATGAGCAAGATGCAGATGATCTTCCAAGATCCTGTTGATTCTCTTGATCCACGTATGACTGTCGAAGACATTATTCAAGAAGGTCTTCGTATCCAAGGTGAACATAACCGTTATGCGAACTCTAGAAAAGTCGCGGACGTTCTTGAACGTGTCGGTTTGATTCCAGAATACGCTTCTCGTTATCCACACGAATTCTCTGGTGGACAACGTCAACGTATCGGTATTGCCCGTGCTTTAATCATGAATCCACAATTCTTAATTTGTGACGAACCAATTTCTGCGTTGGACGTTTCGATTCGTGCTCAAATCATTAACTTGTTAAATGATTTAAAAGAAGAAATGGGCTTAACAATCATGTTTATTGCTCATGACTTATCAGTTGTTAAGTATTTCTGTGACCGTATCGGTGTTATGTACTTTGGTCAACTTGTTGAATTAGCAACATCTGATGAATTATTTAAGCACCCATTACATCCATACACCAACGCGTTACTTTCTGCTATTCCAAAGCCAGATCCACTTTCTGAAAAGAAACGTCAAAGAATCGTTTATAAGCCAAATGAAGTTCATGATTATTCTATCGATAAACCAGAACTCGTGGAAATTGTTCCTGGACACTGGGTTTTAGCAAATAAAGCTGAACTTGAGAAATATCGCGAAGTAATTGCAAAACTCGATAAAGAAGCTGCAAAAGAAGCCAAGAAAGCTGCAAAAGCTGCTCCTGAAAAGAAAGCTGAAGCGGTCAAGAAAGAACCTGAAGCAGTAAAACAGCCTCAAGAAGAAGTTAAACCTGCTCCAGAAACTAAAGTAGAAGAACAACCAAAGGTTGAAGAAGCTCCAAAGGCTGATAAGAAAGCTATAAAAGCTGCTGCTAAAGAAGCTAAGAAGGCTGAAAAAGAAGCCAAGAAAGCTGCTAAAGAAGAAGCTAAGAAGGCTAAAGCTGAACAAAAAGCACAGCCAAAAGCAATCAAAGCCGAAAAGAAAGCTGAAGCAGAAGACCAAAAGAAGATCTCTGAAGCTGAAGCAGCGGTGGTAAAAGCCGAAGAAGAAAGAGCTAAACAAGAAGCCTTCCGTAAGGAAAGAGCGGAGTTTAAAGCCAAATATGATGCTTTGAGAGCCGAATCCGCGAGACGTCGTGAAGAAGCACGTGCCAGCGGAAAGGCCGATATTCCAGATCTCTTCAAGCCAGACCATGTCGAACCTCAAGATCGAGAACTCTCAAGCGAAGAAGAGGAAATGGCCGAAGAACTTCGTAGCCATCGTCGATAATTATTATAAAAACCCGACTAGTGTCGGGTTTTCTTTAGAATGTTTCGTCAATGTGATGTGCCGCTTTATAAGCTGTAATATCGGAGATTAGTGATGAGACAAATCCAACAAGTAACATTAGCGGCATATTAATCAAAAATGATAGGAGAGCTGTTTCCCATCCTTTTTGATAAAGGATGAAACAGTTCAGGATGGTTAACAGTGGTGAAATGATGATGAAGAAGATAAACGAGGTAATTAGTGTCGCGAGTAAGCGATATTGCATATTGCCTGTATAAGTATCGTTCTTCACCTTAAATAAACCAGTGAACCAACGTCCAATACGTGTAAGAGGGATAAAGTTCGCGATAAACATTGCAAGCACGAAGCTCACGCCAAAGTTAATCGCAAAATCTCTAAAGCTCATTAGTTTGAATGCGATATGAAGTGTTCCATCAGAGAATGATGAACATGCAGAGATGGAAGAGAATAAACACAAAAAGAAGCAAACAGGGATGTTGCAGACAATAGAATAGACAAATAAGGCAGTCTTTGCCTTACGGTATGCTTTCTTCTCTTCTTGCGTCATTTTCTTTTTCATAAGGGAGAAATTATATAGTAATTTGACTATTTATCAAGCCCGAGATGAAGAAAATGACATTAACTCATTAATTTTTGGCCACAAATAAATGCCCAAGTGAGGTTATATCCGCCACATGGACCATGCATATCAAGCACTTCACCAAGGAAATAAACGTTTGGTTCTTTCTTGCTTTCGAAGTTTGGTTTCATGTCTTCAATTTGAACTCCGCCAATCGTAATTTGGCTGTTTTCAAAATCATAAAAATCTTTAAATGTAAACTTCAAATTTTGAAGATCTTTGACAAAGTTTTTATCGTTTATTTTGTTTTTCAAATATTCAGCAATTTTTGGAGCAAAATATTCTTCTAAAAATTTGGATTTATCCAAGAATTGCTGGTGATTTCCTTGCAATTCTTCAATATTTTGAGGAAGAAGATTTAAAACAATTTCATACATATTTGACGGGTTTTTGATATGGTTTGAGGTATTGAAAATCACGATACCAGAAAGGCCATCTTTCTTGAATAATACTTCGCCATCTTCATTGAAAATTTTCTTACCATTTTCTAGAAGTGAGACGTTAGCTTTCACGCGTAATCCATCAACAAGCTTGGTATTTTCTTTTGTCTTAATTGGTACTAAACCTGGTCGTAACGGGACAAGGTCGTAGTGGTGTTTCTTTAAAATATCATAAATTGATCCATCATTACCTAAACCTCTAGTCGATTTGCCACCTGTCGCGATGATGAGCTTATCGGCGTCATATGTCGCTTTATTGGTTTTAACCTTCACTCCATCATTAACAACTTCATAATCAATAAAGTTTTCTTCAAGGTGAATCGAGACATTTAATCTTTCTAACTCTTTTAAGATTTGGTTACGAACTGTTTGTGCAGATTCGCTATAAGGATAAACAAGTTCACCAAGTTCTTTGGTTTTAAAACCATATGATTCAACGTATTTTATATATTCTTTATAAGAATAAGTAGACATTAATTCTGGGTGATTATATTTATTAATATCTAATTCTTTGTTGCCTAAATTACAGCGTCCATTACCGGTTGCTAAAATCTTACGAAGTGGACGATCGCTATGTTCAATAATGATTACTTCTTCATTTGGATATTTTCTTTTAATGTTGATTGCTGCAGCAACTCCACTTGCTCCAGCTCCAATAATCACGCATTTCATACAAATAACTTTATCATAATTTAAATTTATATAATATAATTTACTCATTCATTCGCCCCAATAACTCAACTGGATAGAGTGTCAGACTTCGAATCTGGAAGTTGAGGGTTCGAATCCTTCTTGGGGCGCCATAAGCACCAAAAGGTGCTTTTTTAATTAAAAAGCCTCCATTAGGAGGCTATTTGAGTAATTGGTATGTTAAGCTTTGGTCACAGTAATTGTTGCTGATGATGACGACAATGAATTAACTGTAAATGACCATCCAAGGCTTTGATTGGAGTTTAGTTTTCCGGTGTTCTTAAATTGGTTTTTAATTCCTGTATCACTCATCGAGAACGTATCACCTGCTTTGAATAGATCAGAATTGCTGATGAATTCTTTTGGACGATACGTTTCTGCTGAATCATTTCTGATTAGTTGCAGGATGTTATAGTCGTAGTACGAACTACCTAAAACAGATAAATAGGCTTGTGAATCGGTGTCCGAACTGCTGTAGTATGTGTTTGCCATTGCATGATAAATGCCATATTGGGATTCATACCTTGGATTTGTTGTCATGGAAGATGACCAAGATGCTTCTTGTGTGTATGGGTCGTAATACGTGCAAATTGCTAATCGACCGTCAACATGCCATAAACGAATACCAGGAACGGATGGGCCTTTTTTATAACCGTGTTCTTGATCGTATGCATGCGTACAATCGAATTCATTTACACCAGAAGGTGTATATAGTTCTAATAGCAAATATTCATCGAATGGTGAATTTACACTAGTTTTATTTGATAACAAGATTAAATCATGGCTGCTTTGGAAGTCATTAATTGTAATTGTCGTGGTTGATGTTGGAATGTATGGGTCCGCCCAACCGTAAGCCATTAACGAATAAGGATCATGCCCTCCAATGTTCATGTCTTGCATTGAAAAACTTCCTGCTGGGCTATATTGACCAGAATAATCATAGTAATCCTCAACGCCAAAGACATGGCCCATCTCATGAATAAACGTGTGGGCATCGATTGTGCAATAATCACAGTTACCTGTAGCATAGGAAGATTTGCCAGTTCTAGATTGTGCGGTTGAACTATCATACATAAAGTCGTATGAAGCCCAGAAGAACACATTTGCTGCTGGTGAATTTTTGTTTGCATCATTCGAAGTCCAATAACAATAAGCCCAAAGGTTGCTTCCTAAACCTTGTTTAGCACTTGAATCTGGTGCGCCATAAATAAGCATGACGCCATCCATATAACCGTCACCATTTGTATCGTAATTTTTACGATTATCGGATGAATTGTTTTTAAAATACCATGTCACTGCTTCATCCACTAACGATATTGTTTTGGAAGCATTGTCATTGCCATAATATGAAGCAGATTTTCCACATGAATACCAGTTTGCCACAGTGGCTCTAAGAGAGACTTTTCCAAGCGATTCATCTTCATAGAACGTTTTAACGCTTCTCCAACCTGTGTCGCTATTGGTTCCTATATAGGCTGTTTCAATATCACTACGAACATTATTTTGATTTGAAATATAATCGCTGGAGTCAGTAAACCAAATTGGAATAATTAATAATTTTGGATTTCCTTCAAGCGGGCAGTTGTCGCCATCTGAACCTTCTTGATAATCATCGTATGTATAATCTAATTTTGTTTTGCTAATTGGACCAGCCGCATTAACAGTTAAACTAACCGAAGCAGTTTTGTTTTGATCATTTGTTGTAACTGTAATAGTAGTGGAACCGGCTGCTTTAATCGTGACTGTTGCGTTTGCAACTGTCGCGACAGTAGTATTGCTAGAACTCCATTGTACTGATTTATCAGTAGCATTGCTTGGAGAAACAGTATATGAAAGTGTAAACGCTGGATCACCAACGGTTTTTGTAATACTTGAACTACCTGAAATTGTTACACCTGTGACGTGAATAACTACAGGCGCCTCTGATGTTGAAGGAATAGCTGAAGAAGATGCAGGTGTTACGCTTGAAGATGCTGGTTGAGCACTAGAAGACGGGGTTTGAGAACTTGTTGTTGGGTTCGCAGAAGTCCCTCCTTGGGAACTAGTTCCTCCTTGTGAAGTAGTAGGAGTAGCACTTGTTTCACCTTGGGAAGTTGTTTCTTGTGAAGAAGTTCCACCTTGGGAGGTTGGATCTTGTTCACTTGTCACCGTTTCGCTAGTGATTTGATCATCAGAAGAGGTTCTTTTCTTTTTCTTACTTGATTGGCCCATCGTACATCCAGTGATGACTAGTGCGAGCAGTGGAATGATGATTGATTTCTTTTGGATTCTCATAACCTGCATCTCCGAGTTATACGAGGCTAACTCGTAAATTATATTTTACCAAATTGATGATTACTTTTCTAATGAAAAGCCGGTTTTTAACGAAACATATTTAATTATTGGATGATTTGTGGAATGATATTCATAGTTTTGTATAACAAAATTAACAAATGAAATATCTCGTTATCGCATCAACATTATTCGTTATTGGATCCTTAGTTGGATGGGTTATTGAACTCTTCTTAGGAGATTTGTCTCCCAAAAGAAGTGGATGAATCCTGGATTTTTAGTTGGACCATATCTTCCAATTTATGGTTTTGGAGTTTTATGCTTGTACGCTGTTAGCAATATTTCATTTGGAATCAGCGAGCAGTGGTTAGACATCATCATTCACATTCTCCTAATTGGAGTATTAATGACTGTTGTCGAATTCCTCGCTGGTTTAATCTTTATCAAAGGTTTGCACGTGAAATTATGGGATTATTCGAACCGTAAAGGAAACATTATGGGCATTATTTGTCCATCATTCTCCTTAATTTGGTTAGCGGTTGGATCATTATACTTTTTCTTCCTAAATCCATCCCTTGTAAAGGTGATTGGTTGGATTAGTGAAAACCTTATTTACACATACTTTATTGGTGGAGTTGTTGGAGCAATGATTGTTGACTTTGCTTACTCTCTCCATTTAGGTATTAAAGTCAAACAATTTGCTGAGTTAAGTAGCCAAAGATTTGACTCAATTAAAAAAGAACTTATTCGTCGTTTAGCGACTGTGAAAAAATCAAAGGAAAAATAGTTATGAAAGTTGCGTTAACTGGTGCCTCTGGACACATGGGTGAAGTCCTATTTGATACACTTCTTAAAGAAGACAATTTGGAGCAGATTCGAGTGCTTCGTTTTCATAAGAAGCAAACTAACAAATTAATCAAAAAACACCAGCAATTTTTGGATAAAATCGTTGCAATTGACGGTTCTGTTGCTGACGAAGAAGCCGTTAAAAAACTTTGTGAAGGCGTTGATTATGTGCTTAATTTAGGTGCGATTATTCCACCTCATTCTGACCATGATCCAAAGGGCGCAATTGAGTCTAACGAAATGGGCCCAAAAGTGATTTGCAAAGTCATTGAATCCATGGGCGAAAAACAACCAAAATTAATCCATATTTCAACCGTTGGATTGTTTGGCGATCGTGACCAAAATCATCTCTTTGGCAGAATCGGAGATCCGCTCCTTGTTTCACCTTTTGATATTTATGCTTTAACCAAGATGAGAGGTGAATTTGCAGTACTGGAAAGCAACGTTAAAACCTGGACTGTTTTACGTCAAACAGCCATGCTTTATGATGCTCTTTTAATGGCAAACATTTCAGACGGGCTCATGTTTCATACTTGTTATAACGCACCTCTTGAATGGACAACCGCGAAAGATTCCGCTGTTTTAATTAGAAACATTCTCCGTCGTGATCAAGCAGGTGAATTAAACGAAGAAAACTTCTGGAAACATTGTTTCAACATTGGTGGAGGTCCAAAAGGACGTGCGACAGGAAGCGAGACATTTGATCTTGGTTTCAAGATGATTGGTGCATCTACCAAGCAATTCTTCAATCCAAACTATAATGCTGCTCGTAACTTTCATGGTGTCTTTTATAGTGATTCCAACAAACTCGAAGAACTCTTCCATTTCCAAGAGGACAGCGTCGCTGGATTCTGGGATGATGTCTTAAATAGACATAAATACTTCAAAATGGGGCGTATTGTTCCAAAGAAAATTCTCAAACTCTTTATCATCAAAAGACTCTTAAGGAACAACAATGCTCCACGTTATTGGTACAAGCATAAAGACGAAGCAAAAATGCTTGCCTACTTCAACGGAAGTAAAGCCTATGAAGCTATTCCAAAAAAGTGGAGTGAAATGAATTTGCTCGCTGATGGAAAAGATAAACACGGTAATCCGATTGATTATGAAAAGGTTAAATCAGCTGTAACTTATACTCATCTTCCATTTGATATTGATAAACCACGTTCAGAAATCACTAAACAAGACCTTGAGAACTATGCTGAATATCGTGGAGGAAAACTCTTAAGCAAAGATTTCTCCAAAGGAGATATCTTCAAAAAAGTTAGATGGGTTAACCACGATGGAGTTGAATTTGAAGCTACTCCATTCACTGTTCTTTACTGTGCACACTGGCACAACGTTTCATACGATAAATACGCCTGGGATTTTGATAAACAGGCGAAATACGATAAGTTAGTCGCCCAAATCTGGTATGACGCTCATGAAAAAGACGAAGACCGTTACTACTGGTACGACGAAGACTTTAAAGCCCACTATAAATCAATTAATGAATAAAAAGTACAAAGCACTTTTCTTCGATACTGATGGAACACTTCTTGATACACTTCAAGATATTTTAGATGCAGTTAACAACGCTTTAAAAGAGTGCGGATACTCTAAACAATATGAATACGAAGAAGGAAAGAAACTCATTGGAGGCGGAGCTTATAAGCTCGCTGAACGAGCCATTTCTTTCACAACTCCAAGTAAAGAAAAGTACGATCAATTTCAGAAACTTTTCTTTGAAAAATATCTTGAACTTCAAGATCGAACAACCAAACCTTTTAAGGGGATGACTGAACTCCTTCTTTCATTGAAAGAAAATTATCAACTATTCATTATTTCAAACAAACCACAATTTCTTCTTGATGACATTATCGCTAAAACATTTCCAAAGGGATTGTTTGTTGAAGCTTGTGGACACAAAATTGAAAACCCTGAAAAACCAAATCCAATTTTGATTAATTACTTGGTTGCTAAGTATCAACTTAAAAAAGAGGAGTGTCTTTTTATTGGAGACTCAATCACCGATATTCAAACCGCGATTAACGGAGAAGTTGATTCCTGTTTAGTCACCTTTGGATACGGAGTCAATATTGATTCATTTAAAGAAAAAGCCACTTATGTGGCTAATTCTGTTTCTGATTTAGCTAATTTGCTGAAGTAGGAATTTCTCCGGCTTTCTCAAGAGATATCTTTGTAATAACTGGACCTAAGAGCTCATAAATGATTGTTGCAGTTAAGATGACTGCGAGAATCATGGAGCTCTGTTTTTCTAATCCAAGGTGAGATAGTTCTTGGTTCGCGGTGGTGGCTAAACCAATCGCGACACCAGCTTGAGGCAACAATGTAAATCCGAGGAATTTTTGAACTGTTGGTTCGGAATTCGTGATTTTTGCCGAGGAAAATGCACCGAGATATTTACCAGCTGATCTAGAGATGATGTAGACCAAAGCAATAACTACAACCACTAAAGCAGAGTCGCTTCCAAAGATAGTAATATCGAGTGATGCACCAGAAATGACAAAGAAAAGCATGTAAAGTGGTGGAGTAAATTGGTCAACACGGTCAATTGTTCTCATTGCATCACTTCTAAAGTTAATAAAGATTGCACCAATCATCATGCAACCAAGAAGTGGTGAAAAGGAAAGATTTGCACCCATGATTTGCCAGTGATTTTCAGTGCAAAGCATGGATAAACCAACAATTATAAGAATCGCACAGATAACCATAATCATGCGATTTGCACGTGATTTAAAGAACTTACATCCAAGTGTAACCAGGAATCCTAAAATAGTTCCCAATATTAGTGAGCCAAGGATTTCGATAAGTGGAATTAATAAAATTTCTACGGCAGAAACCGAACCATTTGATGCAAAACCCTTCGATAATGCAAATAAAACAGCAAAGGTAATTAATGCGACAGCGTCGTCAAACGCGACAACTGGAATTAAAGTTGAAACAACAGGCCCACGTGCTTGATATTGGCGAATAACCATTAAGGTTGCTGCAGGTGCAGTAGCACAGGCAATCGCTCCTAAGGTGAGAATGATGGAAACCGGCAGTTGATCACCAAGGAAAATCTTCACAATAAAGAGTCCGATAATTGTTAAAATGGCTCCACCAAGAGCCTCGAAAAGAGTGATGATAATGACTCGTTTTCCAACCGCTTGTAATGAAGTCTTCCTAAAGGAAGTTCCAATTGTAAACGCGATGAAACCAAGCGCGATTTCACTAATCCATTTGACTGCGTTTAGCTTTCCTTCATCCCATCCGCCAATGTACTTGCCTAAAACGAACGGTCCAAAAATAATACCAGCAATTAAATAACCAGTGACGTTTGGCAGTCTTAAAAACTTCATTAGTCTTGAAGACAAAAGACCAACCAAAAGAGCTAAAGCAATACAAAGTATTTGGTTCATCTAGAAGCTACCTTCAAAACTAGTTAAAGGAGAAACAAACATTCCTCCTTTTGTATTTGTAAAATTACCGGTCTTTTCACGGACAATTTGTTTCACTTCTTCAATATTTTGCTCATCCAAGATGAAGTAAACAGTGGTGTTCTGAGTCAACTTATGTTGATCAATGTGACTAAGAGAGACAAATTGAAGTGTGTCCTCTCTTTCATCCTCAAAGACGTGCTTCAATGAAGTCGACGCCATCACAGTTCCGTTAATGCCTTTCAAAGAGAGTTCTTTAATCAAATCTGAAGTTTCTTTTGTGTTTTCTAACACAACAAATAGTAAATATTTCATACGACTATTATAGTCCTCTTGTATCTTAATTCAACAACTGGAAGAGTGAATAGTCATTGAGTAAGTCATGGATAACTTTTCGTAAAAATATATTTTTAGTTGAGATATCTAGAAATATACTTACAATAATATTACGCATTAGACTACCAAGGATCAGTAAAGGAGGAACATCTTCATGCTTGAATTAAAGAATATTGTGAAAGACTATGTGAGTGGAAATAACGTCACTCACGCTTTGAAAGGAATTACGATTTCTTTCCGTCAAAATGAATTTGTTTCTATCCTTGGTCCTTCTGGATGTGGTAAAACCACAACTTTAAACATCATTGGTGGTCTAGATCGTTACACTTCTGGAGATCTTTTAATCAAAGGTCAATCCACGAAAAACTATAAAGACCGTGACTGGGATACTTATCGTAACCATTCTATTGGTTTCGTTTTCCAAGCCTATAACCTTATTCCACAGATGAATGTTTTGGGTAACGTTGAGTTAGCCTTAACCATCGGTGGAGTCTCTAAAGAAGAGCGTCAACAAAGAGCATTGGAAGCTCTAAAGAAAGTTGGTCTTGAAGGTGAAGCAAAGAAACGTCCAAACCAGCTCTCTGGTGGACAAATGCAACGTGTCGCGATTGCTCGTGCTCTTGTAAATAACCCTGAGATTCTTTTGGCTGATGAACCTACTGGTGCATTAGACTCTGTGACATCTGTTCAAATCATGGAACTTCTAAAAGAAGTTGCGAATGACAGATTGGTCATCATGGTCACCCATAACCCAGATTTAGCTTATAAATATTCAACTCGTATTATCACGATGAAAGATGGTGAAATTACTAATGACTCTAACCCATACGAAGTCAGTAATGAACCAGTGGAAGTCGTTGATGAAAAAGTCCGTAAATCAAAGATGAACAGCAAAACAACGTTCCTTTTGTCCGCTAAAAACTTGTGGGCGAAAGCAAAACGTACAGCCCTTGTCTGTATCGCTGGCTCAATCGGTATTATTGGTATTTCCGCTGTTCTTGCTGTCACTAGTGGTGTGCGTTCGTATATCCATGATATGCAAGACGACATGCTCTCAGGTAACCCTGTCCAGGTGCAAGAATCATCTTTAGATTTGGGCTCATTGCTAAGTTTTGCTTCTACAGCTCAAAAGACAAATGCAATGAAGCGCTCCATCCAAGATGGAAAAGTTAATATTGATTACATGATTGAGTATCTTGCTGATACAAGAAACAAATTCGAGGAATCATTAACTAAAAACGATGTCTCACCAGAATATGTGCAATATGTCAAAGAAATGCCGTCTGATTACTATTCGGCAATGCGTTTTACCTATGGTATTAACCGCAAATTCAATATGTTTACAGATTGGAGCTACACTCACAATGAAGGTGGTGTGAAGACCGTTAAAAATGTTAAACATATTTCGTTACAAGAGATTGAAGACATTTATGTTTCTGTTGTTAAACAAACAAAGTTTGCAACATACGCTTCGATGATTCCGATGTTTACATCAACATTCGATGTCTTACCAAATAACGAACAATACGTTTTAGATCAATACGACATTCTTAATGAAGGTGGAAAACTGCCAACAGCCGATAACGAAATGGCGGTTGTTATAGACAAAGATCAACAATTAACTGACCTTTTCCTTGCTCAAGCCGGTTATTATTCTCAATCTGAGTTTGGACAGGTTATTTCAAAGTTTGCTAACTCATCGTCCTCATCAGATGATGAACATAAGTATGATGGTTTATCACCATTAGATTTCGATTATGAGACTTTATTGAATAAGAAATACACCATTTATAATGACGATGATGTCTTCTCAAAAAATCCAGCCATTTATGACTTTATGTTTAATGAATGTGGAATTAATCCAATTTCCTATAGTTATAATGGCAATTTTGAAACCACTCCTGAAAATGGACGAGAAATGAAAATTACTGCAATTCTTAAACCAAAGGAAGGCATTTCTTATGGTTGCTTGCAAACTGGATTTGCAGTTTCAAGTGCATTTGATGAAAAGTTTATCAACGATAATAAAAACTCTGGAATTGCCACTTATCTTAAAGATTTAGCAATGATTTTTGGTGAAACTGGATTATTCGGCTCAACAGTTGAACAAAATGGTGAATTTGTCAAAATTACCAAATCTGCAGACAAAATTATTCGTTTTAAACCTGTTTTTGATGAAGGTGCAACAGATGAACAAAAACTCGCTAAAACAGAGCAAGTCGTTAATCGCTTTGGTGAATTAAAAGCGAATAACGAAAAAGCCGCATGGGCATACATCCAAAATTGCATGATCGAAAAACTTCAAGAAACAGAAAATTCCTTTGCAAAGACTATTACTGATCCAGCAATGAGAGCTGCGCTTCAAACAATGCTTCAATCATCAACCCTACTTTCTTTGGTCTTCTATGACTATTCTGAAAATTTTGATACCAGCGATCTCGATTTTATCGAGTCGACTGATATTGCCGCATTTGGAACACCAATTACTGTCGGAACAGTTGGCGAAAGTGCAATGTCTATTATTCAAAGTTTGATGGGCTCCTACGATCTTCCAAGTCAACTTTCATCAGCCTTAAGAAAAGTTGGTGGTGAAACTACTGCTAATAATTTGTCTGTGTTCCCAAAGAGCTTCGATGATAAACACTTTGTCACTGATTATCTCGATGAATGGAACGGGGATAACGAAATTACTATTCATCCAGACGGAGTCGAACAAAAAGTATCTCGTGCTGCTCGTTCAAATGTTAAATATACCGACAATCTTGAGATTGTTATTAATATGATTAACTCGTTAATCGACATTATTTCCATCGCATTAATCGCTTTCACATCCTTATCGCTTGTTGTCTCAACGGTGATGATTGGTATTATCACCTATGTTAGTGTAGTGGAACGCGTCAAAGAAATCGGTATTATTCGTTCTCTCGGTGGACGTAAGCTCGATGTTTCGAATTTATTTATTGTTGAAACATTTATCATTGGAGCAATATCAGGTGCCTTTGGTATTGCTGTAACTTACGTTTTGTCGGCGATTATTAATATCGTTCTTAAAGCTGTCGCTGGTGTCGGCGCCATTGTCTGGCTTCCATGGTACTTAGCTCTAGCGGTCTTAGGCCTTTCAATAGTTTTAACATTGATCTCAGGCTTAATTCCAAGTCGAGCCGCTGCCAAGAAAGACCCAGTTGTTGCCTTACGAAGCGGAGAATAAAAAATAGAGACCATTAGGTCTCATTGTCATATCTCAGTAGTTTAGATGAGATTAATATAATTCACAACTAAACCAAGAAGTGCACCCAAGCAAATAATAAGTATTGGGTGTGCTTTTTTCTTGAGCACACGTGTAATTACGATATAAATAAAGACAATAATTAAGAAGATAAAGATAGATGTTCTATTAAAGGAAATCGATACTCCATTACTTGTTGAGATTGGGAATAGAACATCACTTAAAAGAATTAATGCGGTGGACGCGATTAAAGCAATCGCAACTGGATTAATTCCTTTTAAAGCATTCTTGATGTGTTTTTGAGAGCCAAACTTCTTTAGGAAAATAGAGAAAATTAGCATAATAATGAATGCTGGAAGAATAACTGCGAACGTTGCAATAAGTGAACCAAGGAATCCACCGAACGCACCAAGGGAAGTTAGACTACCTTGGACATTGCCAACATAAGTCGCCATATTTATCGCAATTGGCCCTGGAGTTACTTCGCTTAAACCAATCATGTTTAAGAATTCTGATTCGCTCATCCACTCGTTTTTTAAAACAGTTTCACGAACAAGTGGAATCATTCCATACCCACCTCCAAAGGTGAATAAACCAATCTTCAGGAATTCTAAAAATAACTTGAGGAAGATCATTTTTGAACCTCCTCTTTTTTCTTATGAGTAAGTGGAATAATGAGTGAGTAAACAAGTAATCCGAGGAATAATCCAATAAGAATAAAGTAGATGGCGCTGAAGTCGATATTGAAGTAGTGGAACACAATCATCAAAATTGCGACAATTAAAAACAAAATCACCGCAAAACCAGAAGATTTTATGTGTTTTGCAAGGGAAATTGCCACTCGCAAAATTAAGAAAACAACCGCAACTTTGACGCCCATAAATGCAAATTGAACAGGTTGATATTGCATCAAATTACGGAAGAACATCGAGATGATAAACATGATTAAAAATGTTGGAACCATCACACCAAGAGTGGCACATAAGGCTCCAAAGAAACCATGCTTTCGATATCCAAGATAAGTAGCTAAGTTAATCGCGATTGGACCAGGTGTGGATTCGCTTAAACCAACCATCTCAGTCAGTTCATCATCGCTCATCCAACCATTCTTCGTGACAATTTCTTCACGAATCAGCATTAACATCGCTGGTCCGCCGCCAAAAGAAAATAGACCTAGCTTGAGGAATGTTAGGAATAACTTCAAACAGGAAATTTTCTTCATAAGCCAAGTCATTATAGCATAATGCTCTTCTTTTATATAAAATTAAGAACATGGAACCGCTTTTCAAATTTAAAGACGATCAATATCCATTCACTGGTGTCTCTCATACTAGAGAAGTTGTTCGGGCTATTTTCGTTGATGAAAACGACAATGTTTGTTTGGAATATCTGAAAGATGATGATGGTTTTGGACCTCGTGATTATTACGAAACTCCTGGTGGAGGCGCTAAACCAAACGAAACTCATGAGGAGACACTCCATCGTGAACTCCATGAAGAAGTTGGTTTTGAATCCGAGGTAATCTGTTTCCTAGGTGAAGTTGATGACTACTATAACCTCATCGAAAGAAAGAACCATAACTACTACTATCTGGTTCGCCGAGGAAAAAAAGTCCATCAACATCTCGAAGTCGATGAACAAATCCGTATCAACAAGATTATCTGGGTTCCAATTGATGAAGCAATTCGTCTATATGAAGAGATGCAAAATGTCCTTGTTGGACGTCTTGTAAAGCAAAGAGAATTACCAATCCTTAAACTTGCAAAATCTGCTTTACAAAAGCTTCATTAATATTTATTATTATTAACGCTCTGGCGAGTGTGGTGAAGAGGCCTAACACAACCGGCTGTGAACCGGTCATTCGCGCGTTCGATTCGCGTCACTCGCCCCAGAAACACAAAATGAGACAATTCTTCATGAGTTGTCTTTTTTAAAATCCATTGCATTTGCCTGATACATGTGGTTTCATATAATAAGAATTCACCCGTGGTAGCTAATGACTACCGCCTAGTGGGAATTCTTTTTATTTATAATCATCCAAATTTTATCAATATCTTCAGGACACAATTTGTAATCTTTTAAAATCTTACTCAAATACTCTTTTGAGTCAACCTTCAAATCGTCTCGTAAATACGATTCTTCTTTCCAGTTTTGTGGATTATGGATCTTAATATTTTTATGATGCCCTCTTTTTGAACTCTTTGTAAGTCCGATATTATAATATGCGCTACCATCATCAGTCTCTCCAACAACTAAAGATGGATGTGAACCGCTATTCTTTTTTCCTATCTTTCTTTTAGTGTTTTTTCTAAAATGCCAATCAAGATTTTTCATATTTATTCTCCTTTCATCAAAGAAATAGTTTGTGCTTTCAAGGAGATATATAAAAAACCACCACAATGAAAACACCTATGTAATCCATGAATTAAGATTCTCCCTTAATTCTCGACTACCGGTGTTACATCATCCTTTGTGATGGCCACATGCTCAATTATTAATAATTGTGCGGAGCGCGTGAATCTTCTTGGCAATTGAGTGTCTTCGAACTGCAACCTCTTCTTCAACCGCCTCATATTACATCTGGGCAATACTTTCCGCATTGATGCATCCTAACACTAATAATGCATCAGTTCAAAGATTCATTGATCACAGTTTACCTGCGCTGTATACCCAGCCCGCCCGTGGTCTAAATATTTGAACACAATTTTATAAAAATTTATATAAAAAATTCCAAGGAATATATATTATTCTTCATATTTGTTAAAATAAATTTATCTGTTTAACAAATAAGGTAATCTAGCCATGTACTGGTTAGATTTCTTTTTTATCTAACAAGTATAATCAATATATGCCGTTATCCTGCTAAATAAAAATACAGTTTTACTGTCATACTTCATAC
>Ga0247611_10001725_pt1 | contig 38308 bp, 32 predicted proteins | sample 177DNAGHGhighgp2_FD_192422 | JGI IMG/M metagenome (GOLD analysis project Ga0247611, IMG submission 192422) | Sheep rumen microbial communities from Palmerston North, Manawatu-Wanganui, New Zealand - 1770 DNA GHGhigh gp2 | ecosystem: Host-associated > Mammals > Digestive system > Stomach > Rumen... | reverse complement strand
TATAACCGCTCCAGCTCCCTTCCTTGCTCCGAAAAGCTCCACAAGCTTCCTACTCTCCCTGCATAGCCTCGTGCCAATTAGAAATATTCCTTCACGGCAAAGTAGAACTGGTCGATGAAAATCTGCTTGAAGGCATACAAATTATTCTGCTCGTAGAAGATGAGCATCGCCTTCTTGTAGTCGATGGAGTCAACAGAACGAAAACTCAGCGGACAGTAGCCGTTAGCTATAAGAATGGCATTGCTGGTAATGCGAGCCGTTCGCTTATTGCCATCAGAGAAAGCCTGAATATACGACAGGAGTACCAACGCCAATAGTGCCTTCTCGAACACGTTTTCCTTGCTGTTTATAAGGTCGCAGGTGTCGCGCATGGCCTCGCGAATCTGGAATTCGTTGTCCAACGGACGATAGTTGGTGCCCGTGATACCCACACGACGATGACGTATGCCCCTGTCCACCGAAAGTTCTTTGGTCAGCAGTTGGTGAATATCCTCAATGTGGCTCACAGTCAACGGCTGCAGATAGTCAGGATTGTCAAGCACAAATCGCAATGCGTCCTTATGGTTCAGCAGCATCACCGCCTCCTCCTTCGTCTTACCGTCGGCGGTTTTGCTCTCGCGCAGCAGTCGTTCCGTTTCCAGCAGCGAATAGGTGTTGCCCTCTATTTGCGACGATTTCCAGCTCAAATCAATACCCAGCCTCTCCATCTCCTTGCGATACTCGTTCTCCGTCATCTCGCTTACGTGCTGACGAAATTCTGCCTGCAGCGCATCCATACGCTCCTTCTCCTCGTCGGTAAACAACTGCACGGCAGGTAACTGCTGACGTATCAAGTCGAAATTGAATGCCGTCTGCACCACACGTTCGTCAACATCCTGCGCAAAATATGTGTCCAGATTCAGTGGCATCAGCAGATGAGCCTGCTCCGTCAACCTGTACTTTGTGGCACGTGCCTTGCCTTCTACAACTACATCGCCCTGCGCCACAGCTGCAGCAAGCAGTCGCTTCATGGTGGCGTCACTGCCCTCAAATGCCGTTCCACGTGCTATCTCATCGCGCGACGATAGTGGATGATAGTGCAAAAACTGCAGAATTTCTCTTGATATATCCATACCTTTATGCATTTATCGGCTCAAAGTTACGCATTATTTTTCAATTATCGGCTCACCGCGAGCTAAAAATCACTAACATCGTATTATTTTTGAGCCGATTCAGCACAAACATACGGGGAGAGGAGAATCCCCCGCAACTGTAGGGAAAAACACCACGAGGAATAGGATTTTTCAGTTTCATAGTCTGTGGAATCGCCGTAACTTTGCCAACGAAAACAAGAAGAAACGGCGAAAGTCGAGTGATTAAAAAACATAAGTTGAACAATTAAAAATTGAAGACTATGAAAAAGATGAACACAATGATTGCAGTTTTGATGATGTCAATGGCAATCGGAATGCCGGCAATGGCAAGTAGCAATCCTCATCACGGACGTAATGGACATCACGACAGGATGGGCGATATGGAAATGGTGAATGTTCGTAGCTACAGAGGTCGTCCAGACGCTAAGACTTGTTTCATCAAGGTTAGTCGTCACGACTCTCACCACAAGATAGAGGCAAAGGCTGAGCGCATGCGTGGAGTATTAGATACATATTGGAATGCGCGCACACGCGAGATAATCGTACGCTACGATGCACGTATCACCTCCTCCTACGATATCAAACGTCACCTGAAATAGTCCCCACAAATAACCTTAATAAAAGGATGTGTCAAAATAGGCACATCCTTTTTTGGATTTGTGCTCGCTTAATTGTATCTTTGTCGAAGAAAAACAGAAGTGGAATGATGAGAATACTTGTGACGGGAGCTTCGGGCTTCGTGGGTAGTTTTATTTGCAGTGAAGGACTGGAGCGAGGCTTCGAGGTGTGGGCAGGAATGCGCAGCACCAGCAGCAGTCAGTATCTGAAGGATGAACGAATGAAGTTCGCCCAGCTGAATCTTGGTAACTACGAAAAGCTGTGCGGACAGTTGCGACAGTATAAAGCCCAGATGGGAGATAGGGGCTGGGACTATGTTGTTCATGCTGCAGGAGCTACGAAGAGCCTGAAGCGGGAAGGTTTCTTTAAGACAAACACCGAGGGCACGAAGAATCTGGTGCGTGCTCTGCAGGCTGAGGGAATGGTGCCCAAGAGGTTTGTTTTCGTGTCGTCGTTGAGCATATTCGGAGCCATACGGGAGAAACCTTATCCCTATCAGCCAATAGTAGATACGGATACGCCTGTGCCCAACACTGCCTACGGCGAGAGCAAATGGCAGGCGGAGCAGTTCTTAGCCTCCACGAAGGATTTCCCTTACGTCATTCTGCGTCCCACAGGCATATATGGTCCTCGCGAGCGCGACTACTTCATAATGGCTAAGAGCATCAAGCAGCATGTGGACTTTGCTGTGGGATATAAGCCGCAGGACATTACATTTGTGTATGTGGATGATGTGGTGCAAGCCGTATATAAAGCCCTTGATGCACCAAAGGCAGTGGGGAAGAGCTATTTCCTGAGCGACGGACAGGTGTATAACAGTCGTGCCTTCAGCGACCTTCTGCAAAAGGAACTGGGCGACCCCTGGGTGTTGCACATAAAGGCTCCGCTGTGGTTCCTTTGGATTGTCTGCGCAATCAGCGGCACTGTGAACCGCTGGATGGGAAAGCTGACCACTCTGAATCTCGACAAATACCATATCCTCAGTCAGCGCAACTGGCAATGTGATATCGAGCCTGCTCGTCGCGATCTTGGTTACGAGCCGCAGGTGCTGCTGGAAGAGGGCGCTCGCCGCTCCGTTCAGTGGTATAAGCAAGAAGGCTGGTTGTAATAGTGAGAAGTGAGAAGTGAGAAGTCCCTTAGCTTTATTCGAAGTAGAGAGTGAGGGTAATCATCTTGGAGTGGGCGTTGTCCAACGAGTTGGTGTACTTCATAAGCGTACCGTCGATGAGGTCGGTACGTTTTTTGCGTAATATGTCCAAGAGACCGAAAGAGAACTTGATTTCGGGATTCAGTTTGAAGAAAGGCAGATAGATGTCGCAACCCATACCAACTTCGATGAAACAGTCGAAAGGTTTGGTGGAAATGGCTCTGTGCTTGTGTCCTGTAAGGTCGAGAGCAGGAGACGCTCCAGCCACCAGATAGGGACGGAAATTGTTGTAGCGTGGGGCTGAGAACTTGACATTAAGAGGCATCAGCAGATAGGCGCTCTTGAGCACCTGAGTGGAATCGCGACCGCTCATTTGTTCGTGGAACCAAATACGACGCTGACCGAAACCTATGGCAGGAGTAAGACGTAGGGAAAAATGTTTCGACAGACGCAGCTCACCCAACATTCCTACGGTGAAACCGGGACTATAGCAATCTACATCAGCATACCACTGCTCGTTGGTGGTGGGGTCGATGAAACCGTTGTTTTTCAGCTCCATATCCTGCATCTGCATACCGAAGAGAAAACCCCAATGAAGCCGTCTGTTATCGAGATAGGGACGATGCTGAATCTTCCTTTCCTGAGCTTGGGCTTCGCCAATTGACAGTTGATAATTGAGAATAGAGAATTGGGTTACACCAATCAGTGCAACCATCAGGCATAAACCTCTCCGTATTTTATTTTCAATCTTCAATCTTCAATCTTCAATCTTCAGTTTATAACGCCCGAAAGTGGGTTTTTATTGCCTGAATAACTATTTTTGGTTAGTTAATGTGAAATATTCTTGTAAAAATTAGGTCGGAATAACTAAAATTGATTACCTTTGCCCCATAATCAATGCACAATTCTTAATTTTTAATTTAATAATAAAACTATGGCTTACGTAATTAGTAACGACTGTGTTGCCTGTGGCACTTGCATCGATGAATGTCCCGTTGGAGCTATCTCTGAGGGCGATATCTACAGCATCAACCCCGATGAGTGCACAGAGTGTGGCACTTGCGCTGACGCTTGTCCCAGCGGTGCTATCAGCCTCTAATAAGGCTAACAGTTGAAGAATAAAGGCTTGCTCTAAACGAGTGGGCCTTTTTCTTTATATATGTAAGGTTTAATTTGGTAATACGGAGTTTTTTTCTTATCTTCGCGCCGTGAAAAAACATAATGTGAAAAATAAATAATAATCATATACATATAAAAGAATGGAAAAAATTCAGGAACTCACCGAGAAGATTTATCGCGAGGGAGTGGAGAAAGGACAGCAAGAGGCTGACCGTCTGGTAACCGAGGCAAAGGCACAGGCCGAGAAGATTGTGGCTGAGGCTCAGGAGCAGGCTGCAGCTATTGAAAACGCTGCCAAGAGAAAGGCCACAGAGTTGGAGACAAATACCAAGAACGAACTGAAACTGTACACAGGACAGGCTCTGAATGCTCTGAAAAGCGAGGTCGTAAACGTGTTGACAGACAAAGTCGTTGGCGACGAAGTGAGCAAACTGGCTGCCGACAAGGATTTCTTGGGTAAATTTGCAGTAACTCTGGCAGAGAAGTGGCAAGGCGATGCTCCAGCCGTTATCAGTTCCAAAGATGCTGATGCCCTGAAAGCATACTTTGCAAAGCATGCAAAGGCACTGTTGGACAAAGGCCTGAAGATAGAGAAGGTGAACGGTGTGGACACTCTGTTTACTATCCAACCTGAAGACGGTTCGTATAAGGTTCAGTTCGGTAAGGAGGAGTTCGAATCTTATTTCAAGACCTTCCTGCGTCCACAACTCGTAGAAATGCTTTTCTGATGAGTAATTACTATTACATAATGTCGGGACTGCCCGACCTGCAGCTCGAATCACCAACAGCGGCTTTTTCGACTCGCGAACTTCGTGAGCAACTGCTGGAACAGGAAAGTCTGAAGGGGCGCGACCTGCGTATGGTGGAGCTGTTCTACCTTATGGGCGACTGCAAGAACCTCATCACGCTTTTGAACGACAATCTGGCGGAACTTCCCAATACAGGTAACTGGAACAAGCAGGAACTGCAAGAGATGATTGCCGACGCATTGGAAGATGAGTTCGAGGATGACCCTCGTTTCCCACCATTCATGGCTGAATTCGTAAGAGAATACTACGAAAAGAAGCAGGAAGAGGGATATTTCCCAGAGGACCGCGTTATGCTACGTTACTGGCAATATCTTAAGTCGCAAGGTACGGGATTCATCAAAAGATGGGCTGAAATGAGCCTCAATATCGCCAATGCACTGACAGCACTGCTGTGTGAACAACAGGGATGGCCCGTAGAACAATACACCTATGGCTACGATGCAGCGCAGATAGACGGAACTCTGATGGCGCAACTGCGAGAGATAGCATTAGACAGCGATCCTGTGCAGAAAGAACGCCGCATAGATGCAATGAAATGGGTGTGGGCAGAGGACGAGACATTCTTCGAACCTTTCGATATAAACGCCCTTTATGCTTATCTGCTGAAAGCAGAAATGCTGGAAAGATGGGCGAGACTTGATGCGGAACAAGGTAAGGAGAAGTTCCGTCAGATTATCGAGAATCTGCGTAAGAACGCTACCGTACCATCCGAGTTCACTGCCTATATGCCTAAAAGTGAGGGCTCGTATAACAGGAGTGAGAGGTGAGAGGTGAGATGTGAAAAGAAGCAATAAATAAATATAAATAAAATATGACAAAAGGAAAAGTAAGTGGCGTAGTCTCCAATATGGTCACTCTCCGTGTGGACGGGGCTGTGCAGCAGGGAGAAATATGCTACATCACCACTGGCGGCGACCGTCTGATGGCTGAGGTCATCAAGGTTATCGGACAGGACGTGTACGTACAGGTGTTTGAAAGCACACGTGGTCTGAAAGTGGGAGCCGAAGCCGAGTTTACCGGTCACATGCTTGAGATTCAGCTCGGTCCCGGTATGCTCAGTAAAAACTACGACGGTCTGCAGAACGACCTCGACAAGATGGAAGGCGTGTTCCTGAAAAGAGGACAATACACCGAGCCTCTCGACAACGACCGTCTTTGGGACTTCGAGCCTATAGCCAAAGTTGGCGATAAGGTGCAGGAGAGCGACTGGTTGGGTAAGGTAGAGGAAAACCACCAGCCCCTGAAGATTATGGTTCCATTCCAACTGAAAGGTGTTGCTACGGTGAAGAGCATCGTGCCTGCCGGACAGTACAAGATTCACGATACAATTGCCGTTCTTACCGACGAACAGGGTAATGATGTGAAGGTGGATATGGTGCAGCACTGGCCCGTGAAGTTCGCAATGACCAACTACAAGCAGAAGCCGCGTCCATTTAAGTTGCTGGAAACTGGCGTTCGCACAATCGATACTTTCAACCCCATTGTAGAGGGCGGTACAGGTTTCATTCCCGGTCCCTTCGGTACGGGTAAGACAGTGCTGCAGCACGCTATTTCAAAGCAGGCTGAGGCTGATATCGTTATCATTGCTGCCTGCGGTGAGCGTGCTAACGAGGTTGTGGAAATCTTTACTGAGTTCCCAGAACTGGTTGACCCACACACAGGTCGTAAGCTGATGGAACGTACAATCATCATTGCCAACACCTCGAACATGCCTGTGGCTGCCCGTGAGGCTTCGGTTTATACAGCTATGACTATGGCTGAGTTCTATCGTTCGATGGGTCTGCGCGTGCTCCTGATGGCTGACTCTACTTCTCGTTGGGCACAGGCTCTGCGTGAGATGTCGAACCGTATGGAGGAGCTGCCTGGTCCCGATGCTTTCCCAATGGACCTCGGTGCTTTGATATCCAACTTCTACGGTCGTGCAGGATATGTTTATCTGCGTAACGGACAGGTAGGTAGTGTAACCTTCCTCGGAACTGTATCTCCCGCCGGCGGTAACTTGAAGGAGCCTGTGACGGAGAACACCAAGAAGGTGGCTCGTTGCTTCTATGCTTTGGAACAGGACCGTGCCGACAAAAAGCGCTATCCGGCTGTGAATCCTATAGATTCGTACTCTAAGTATCTGGAATATCCTGAGTTTGAAGAGTACATCAAGGAGCACATCAACGAGAAGTGGATTCCAAAAGTGCTTGCGCTGAAGACTCGTATGCAGCGTGGTAAGGAAATTGCAGAGCAGATTAATATTCTGGGTGACGACGGTGTTCCTGTTGACTATCATGTTACATTCTGGAAGTCTGAAGTTATCGACTACGTGATTCTGCAGCAGGATGCTTTCGACGAGGTAGATGCCGTAACTCCACTGGAGCGTCAGGAGGAGATTCTGAACCTCGTGACACGCATTTGTGATAAGAACGATTTCAAGTTCGACACATTCCTCGAGGTTACTGACTACTTCAAGAAGATGATTAACCTGTGCAAGCAGATGAACTATTCTCTGTATAAGAGCGAGCAGTACTACGACTACATCAAGCAAATCGAAGCAATGTTATAAGACTATGGCACAAGCATTTCAAAAAGTATATACACAGATTAGCCAGATTACAAAGGCTACCTGCTCGTTGAAGGCTACAGGAGTTGGCTACGACGAACTGGCCACCATCAACGGTCGTTTGGCTCAGGTGGTAAAGATTATGGGCGACAACGTAACCCTGCAGGTGTTCGAAGGTACAGGTGGTATCCCAACAAATGCTGAGGTTACATTCTTAGGTAAATCGCCTTCACTCAAGGTTAGCGAACAGTTGGCAGGCCGTTTCTTCAACGCTTATGGTCAGCCTATAGACGGCGGACCAGAGATTGAGGGTAAGGAAGTTCCCATCGGTGGTCCCAGTGTGAACCCCGTTCGCCGTAAGCAGCCCAGTGAACTGATTGCAACGGGTATTGCTGGTATTGACCTTAACAATACACTCGTATCTGGTCAGAAGATTCCTTTCTTCGCAGACCCCGACCAGCCGTTCAACGAAGTAATGGCACTCGTGGCAATGCGCGCTAAGGCCGACAAGATTATTCTTGGTGGTATGGGTATGACCAACGATGACTACTATTTCTTCCGCAATACGTTCTCTAACGCTGGCGCACTCGACCGTATCATTTCATTTATCAATACCACCGAGGACCCAGCCGTAGAACGTCTGCTTGTTCCGGATATGGCTTTGACAGCTGCTGAGTACTTCGCAGTGGAGAAGCATGAGACAGTACTTGTTCTTTTGACAGATATGACCTCTTATGCTGACTCTCTTTCAATTGTGTCGAACCGTATGGACCAGATTCCTTCAAAGGACTCTATGCCCGGTTCTCTCTATTCGGACTTGGCGAAGATTTATGAGAAGGCTGTACAGTTCCCCGAGAGCGTAGGTGGTGGTTCTATTACTATCATCGCTGTGACCACACTTTCTGGTGGCGATATCACACATGCTGTGCCCGATAACACGGGTTATATCACAGAAGGTCAGCTCTATCTGCGTCGTGACTCCGATGTAGGTAAGGTTGTTGTCGATCCTTTCCGCTCTCTGTCGCGTCTGAAGCAGCTCGTTGCTGGTAAGAAGACTCGTAAGGACCACTCTCAGGTGATGAATGCCGCCATCCGACTCTACGCCGATGCTGCTAATGCAAAGACGAAGTTGGAAAACGGTTTCGACCTTACCGATTACGACAATCGCTGTCTCGATTTTGCTAAGGACTATGCATCGAAGTTGTTGGCTATAGACGTCAATCTCGATACCGAAGAGATGCTCGACGTTACTTGGAGCCTCTTCCGCAAGTACTTCAAACTCGAGGAAGTTAACATCAAAAAGGAATTTACCGACATCTATTGGAAGTAAAGAATGGCAATTAAGTTTCAATATAACAAGACTTCGCTCCAGCAGATTGAGAAGAACCTCAAGATGCGCCAGCGCACTCTGCCCATTATCAAGAGCAAGGAGACAGCGTTGCGCTTAGAGGTAAAGAAATGTAAGGAGGAGGCCGAGGAACTTGAGCGCAAACTGCAGGAACAGATTGCCGGCTACGAGCAGATGTATGCTCTATGGGGCGAATTTGACGCATCACTCGTAAGCTTGAAGGACGTAGAGATGGATGTTAAGAAGATTGCGGGAGTTAGAGTTCCCATTCTTACCAATATCCAACTTGCAGTACGTCCCTTTGGTCTGTTCAGTGCACCCAAGTGGTACTTCGACGGCATCAATTTGCTGCAAGGTCTTGCTAAAACAGCTGTGGAACGAGAGTTCGTATTGGCAAAAACCGGACTGCTTGAACATGCTCGTAAGAAGACCACCCAAAAGGTGAACCTCTTCGAGAAGGTGCAGATTCCTGGTTTCCAAGAGGCTGTGCGCAAGATTAAGCGATTCATGGAGGACGAGGAGAACCTCAGTAAGTCCTCACAGAAGATTCTGAAGTCCTTGCAGGAAAAACGCAAGGTCGAGGAAGAAAGGAAGGAGGCTACAGCATGATAGAGAAAATGAAAAAACTAACATTCCTGGTGTATCATCGGGAATATGAACGCTTCCTTCAAGACCTGCAGGCGCTGGGCGTAATGCATATTCAGAAGTCGGGTGACCAGACTATGGCTGAACCTGAAACTCTGAGAACATTGCGTCGCCAGAAGGCTGATGTGGAAACAACATTGAGCACATTACAAAAGATTACGAATGTGTTGCTCGATGAAGTTCCTGTAGGCAATGCCGGAATTAACGACAGCATAGAGACATCACGGACTATGAAACTGGTGCGTCGCACACAGGAGATAGGAACAAGTCTCATTGCGTTGTCGCCCAAGATAGCGTCACTGGAACGTGATGCAGAAGCACTTCGCCCTTGGGGTATCATCAACAAGGAACTGTTGGAGAAACTGCATGAGGCAGGTATTCACGAACAATATCGTATTGCTTCTGTAGCTCGTTTTGCAGAGAAGTTCCCCGAATATGCTGCTTTCGAGATAAATCGTGACAAGCGTTTCGTCTATTTCCTAACGTTCGACATCGATGGACAAGAAAGTGAAAACATTCCAGCACAATCGTTACGTCTGCCAGACAAGTCTTTGGAAGAAGTGGAGAGCGAAATAGTTTCTCTCACCAACCATAAGAAGGACCTTGAGGCTGAGCAGCGCAAGATTGCAGAGGAAAAGATGGGTGATATCATAGCATTGAAGCAGGAAATCGACAATGCTATTGCACGTGAGGAAGCTACTTTGAAGACCCAGCGTGCGGCTCTCGATACAGTTGTGGTTATGGAAGGATGGTTCCCCGTAAGAGAGGAAACTGCGATATCAGACTTCCTTTCGAAAGAGAATACCTACTATGAGATGCGTGACCCTGTTGGTACGGATAATGTTCCCATTAAGTTGCACAATAATCGCTTCAACAGGATGTTTGAGCGTTTGACTCGTATGTACGGCTTCCCCTGCTACAACGAATGGGATCCAACTCCTATAGTAGCTCCGTTCTTCACTCTCTTCTTCGCCATCTGTATGGGTGATGCAGGCTATGGTCTGATTATCATGCTCTATGGGTTCTTGGAGATGATGGGTAAGGCAAGAAAGACACCAATCGTGGGTGAAATGTTGCATGGATGTGGAGATATGGTGTTTGCACTTGGTGCTGCAACAACATTGGTAGGTTTGGCTCTTGGTACGTTCTTCGGTTTGTCGCTGATAGACTTCGTGCCTGCGAACTCACCCTTGCATAGTTACTACGAATTTGTGGGCGGAAACTTCCCCGGTACTACCTATTCATTCCAGATGGCAGGTGCTATCCTCATAGGTGTTGTACATTTGTGCATCGCTATGATGGTGAAAGCAATTCTGTTCACTAAGAAAGAAGGACTTTCTGCAACACTGAGCACATGGGCTTGGAACCTATTGCTAATTGGCGGTATTATTGTTGGCACATTGTTCATGGTTGGTACTCTCTCTGCTGAAACCACACGCATGATTGTAATTGCCATTGGAGCCGTAAGTGCTTTGGGTATATATTTCCTAAACAATGTGGGACGACTCAAGTCTTCTCCAATTAAGGGAATAATCATCAATCCGCTTGCCGGTCTATATGACACTTATAATATGGCATCAGGACTTCTTGGTGATGTACTTTCCTACGTACGTCTTTATGCCTTGTGTCTTGCAGGTGGTGCTTTGGGTAGTGCCTTCAACCAGATTGGAGATATGATAGCTGTAAATGGAGGTGTGGCAATCGTTGGTGCTATTGTTATCTATTTTATTGGACATCTGCTCAACTTGCTTCTATCCGCCATTTCGGCCTTCGTTCATCCTCTTCGTCTGAACTTTGTGGAATACTTCAAGAACTCCGGTTATGAGGGTAAAGGTACAGGATACTCTCCGCTAAAAAAAGCTTAAACTGTCTATAAACAATAAATATTAAACTATAAACTTAAACAATTATGGAACAATTACTTGGTTATCTCGGCCTCGGCCTCATGTTGGGTCTGGCTGGTATTGGCAGCAGTTACGGCACCACTATCGCAGGTCAGGCTGCAGAAGGTGCTTTGAAGAAAGACCCTTCTAAGTCTTCTGGTTATATGGTGCTTTGTGCACTGCCCGCTACACAGGGTTTGTATGGTTTCATCGCATTCATGATGATGGCCGGTCGTGTGGCTACTGATGGACTGTTGCTCTTCGGTATCGGTGTGGGTGTAGGTCTCGCATGCCTTATCTCAGGTATCCGTCAGGGCAAGATTTGTGCCGCTGGTATTCAGGGTATGGCTCAGGGTCACGATGTACAGACAAACACTATGATCTACGCCGCTCTGCCTGAGTTCTATGCAATTCTGGCATTGGTGGCAACATTCCTCGTATAAAGGAAAAATTACATTAACACAACGGAGGGGCTCCCGAATGGGATGCCCCTTCTACTCAATCTTTTATATAATACGCGCGTACATATCGCATAACATTCACTTATGTCCGACAACGTAAAACCCATAGAAGGTCTCACACATCATCTGAACCAGATGTACCAAAACTGGTTCCTCGACTATGCTTCGTATGTAATTCTGGAACGTGCTGTGCCTCATATTGGCGACGGCTTCAAACCAGTGCAGCGACGTATCATGCACTCTATGAAGCGTATGGACGATGGTCGTTTCAACAAGGTGGCCAATATTGTGGGGCACACCATGCAGTTTCATCCTCATGGAGATGCTTCCATCAAGGATGCATTGGTACAGTTAGGACAGAAAGACCTGTTGGTAGATTGTCAGGGTAACTGGGGTAACATTCTTACGGGTGACGATGCTGCTGCTGGCCGATACATTGAGGCTCGCCTGTCGAAATTTGCTCTCGATGTGGTGTTTAACCCAAAGACAACAGAGTGGAAGTTATCGTATGACGGACGTAATAAGGAACCCATAACGCTGCCGGTAAAATTCCCGTTGCTGTTGGCTCAGGGAGCCGAAGGTATCGCGGTGGGACTAAGTTGTAAGATTCTTCCTCACAATCTCAACGAAATATGTGATGCAGCCATAAGTTACCTTCATGGTGAAGAGTTTCATCTATATCCTGACTTCCCTACAGGCGGTAGCATAGATGTTAGCAAATACAACGATGGACAGCGTGGTGGTTCAGTTCGTGTTCGCGCCAAGATAGAGAAGCGTGACCAAAAGACTTTGGCCATTACGGAACTGCCATTCGGACAGACAACGGGTTCGCCAAAGAATCCAAGTACCTTCATTGACTCAATACTTAAAGCAGCGGAAAAGGGAAAGATAAAGGTTCGCAAGGTGGAGGACCTTACGGCTTCGGGTGTTGAGATATTGATTCATCTAACACCTGGTGCCAGTTCCGACAAGACCATTGATGCACTATATGCTTGCACAGATTGTGAGGTGTCGATTTCGCCCAATTGCTGTGTCGTTGACGACAGAAAGCCTTGCTTCCTAACTGTCAGTGATGTATTACGCCGCAGTACAGATATTACCCTTAACCTCCTTCGTCAGGAACGTCTTATCCGCAAAGGTGAGCTGCTGGAGGCTCTGCATTTTGCTTCTTTGGAGCAGATATTCATAGAAGAGCGTATCTATAAGGACCGTCAATTTGAGAACGCTAAGTCTATGGACGATGCATGCATCTGGATTGATGAACGCCTTACTCCTTGGTATCCAAAGATGATTCGCGAGGTGACGAAGGATGATATCCTTAGGTTAATGGATATCAAGATGGCCCGTATCCTCAAGTTTAACAAGGACAAAGCTGAGGAAAACATTGCTCGCATAAAGGACGAAATTGAACAAATAGACAAGGAACTGGCCAATATGGTAGAAGTTACCTCCGACTGGTTCCGATTCATCAAAGAAAAATATGGTAAGGACCATCCGCGATTGACAGAGATAAAGAACTTCGATAACATTTCTGCTGCGAAGGTTGTCGAGGCCAACCAGAAACTATATATCAATCGTGATGAAGGCTTCATAGGTACGTCGCTGAAGAAGGACGAGTTCGTGCAGAATTGTTCTGACATTGACGATGTCATAATCTTCTATAAGGACGGAACTTACAAGGTTGTACGCATAGCAGAGAAACTCTTTGTAGGAGAAACAGAACGTTCAAAGGCCGAGAAACGTAAGGCGGAAATTATTCATGTGGCTGTATTCAAAAAGAACGATTCGCGTACCGTTTACAATGCAATATATCGCGATGGTAAGTCGGGAGCATATTACATCAAACGCTTCAATGTGACCAGTATGACTCGTGACCGTGAGTATGACCTCACGCAGGGTAAAACTGGTAGCCGCGTTGTATATTTTACCCCGAATCCCAATGGTGAGGCTGAGGTCGTGAAAGTAACGCTGAAGCCCAATCCAAAACTGAAGCGCATATTCTTCGATAAGGACTTCTCTGAAATCGCTATCAAAGGACGTCAGAGTATGGGTAATCTGGTGACGAAACTTGATGTGGCCAGTATAAAACTATCTCGTCATGGTGGTAGCACGTTGGGAGGTCGAAAAGTGTGGTTCGACCCAGATATAAAACGTTTGAACTACGATGGACAAGGAGATTTTCTGGGCGAGTTTAATAGTGATGATCAGATACTTGTCATACGAAAGAATGGAGAGTTCTATGTCACAAACTTCGATGTGAATAACCACTACGAGGATGACATATTGCGCATTGAAAAATATGATTCTGCAAAGGTTTGGACAGCCTGTCTCTTTGATGCCGATCAGCAGGGATATGCTTACATGAAACGCTTTACTCTCGAAGCTACACCGCGTCACCAAAGCTATCTTGGCGAGAATCCAGAGAGTCAGCTTATTCTTCTCACCGATACACCATATCCTCACCTGCTGGTAACTATGGGTGGTGCCGACGATTTCCGCGAACCTTTGGATATTGAGGCAGACGACTTTATCGGTATTAAGAGCTTCAAGGCTAAAGGTAAGCGAATAACCACATGTAATGTGGCTAAAATAGAAGAATTAGAACCCACACGTTGGCCCGAAGTTGATAATACAGAGGGTACAGAGGAAACGGAGGACACAGAGAATAATCCCGATGATGAACAAAGCCAGGAGGAGGCCGCCGATGAGTTGAATGGACAATTGAGACTCTTCGAAAATTGAATACTATGAGACGTATAGCAATTTTTCTCATTTTCTCATTTTCTCATTTTCTCATTTTCTCACAAGAGCGTGAAACAACTCATACCACGTTGTTCGGCATAGGCAAGGTTAATCACTTAGACACCTACCTTTCTCCTTTGGAGTACAAAGGACCACAATTGAGTGTTATTGGTGAGACTCATCGTACTCTTCAGCGTAACCCACATGTCCTTTTCACGACACTGTTACAGGGTGAGTTCTCATATACAGATAGTCCGACTCAGAATGCCCATGATATGGGTGGTTCTATTCGCTATGATGCTGGTTGGGGACGTCAATGGAAGAATGTTCTTTGGAAAGGACTTGACCTTACAGCGGGAGGAATGGCAGGTGGTACACTTGGTTTCCTTTATAATAATAGAAATGGTAATAATCCAGCTCAGGCTCGAGCAAATATTGCAGCTTCAGCCTTTACCCGTGCCGACTATCGTTTCAATATAAAGAAACAATCGCTAGTTCTTCGCTATCAAGCCCATCTGCCTCTTTTCGGTGCAGCCTTTATGCCACAGTACGGGCAGAGTTATTACGATTTATTTGACAGAGGTAATTACGACCACAACCTGCGTTTTACTCATTTTGGTAATGCTCTTTCGCTGCGACAGATGTTCACCATTGATGTTCCAATCCGCCATTCACGTCTTTCTATTGGGTACTTAAGCGATCTTCGACAACTTCGTACCAACGGTATTCGCCAGCATCAATATTCTAGGGCTTTCCTTATAGGCTACACTCGCCACCTCTCCCTAAAGCGCCGATGACTATTTGTCGGCAGAGGTTATGATGAAAAGCTTATCGCTTGGACGAATCTTTACAGGAATAGGGATACTGATGTGCCAACCTTTTTGTGCTAATTCAACCGGACGTAGGTCGAAACGGATTTCTTCAACGGTGGCATAAACTGCTCCTGTGGTTGGACCTGTTACGAGGATTCGGTCACCACGATGTAGTTCACAGGCCTCTATTTTAAATTCAGCTACACCGAGTTTAGAATAATAGCGTATGCCTTTACCGCAATAGGTCTTCTTTTCTGTTGCTGATGAACCTGGTTTCTTGGTCCATTCACCAAGTAATTGTCCCTGATAGTATCCGTCCCAAAATCCGCGATTGAAAACACGTCTGAGACGTTCGTTCCAATCCTTCTTCTTCTCTTCTGTAAAAGTCCACTCGTTGACGGCTTGGATGGCTTCCTTGTAGCAACGTACAACTGTATCGACATAATCGGCACCACGTGCACGGCCTTCAATCTTGAAGACACGTACTCCAGCTTCCATCATTCGGTCGATGAAGTCTATAGTCTTCAGGTCTTTAGGACTCATTACGTACTTGTTGTCAATAGCGAGTTCTGTACCCGTTTCGTTGTCACGTACAGTGTAGCTGCGGCGACATAATTGCATACATTCGCCTCGATTGGCAGAACGGCCCATGTTGTCAAGACTGAGATAGCATTTGCCACTAACAGCCATACAGAGGGCTCCATGACAAAACATTTCAATGCGTACCAATTCACCACCAGGTCCTTTGATTTGCTGTTCCTCAATCTGACGGTGTATTTTAGCCACTTGTTCCATCTTGAGTTCGCGAGCCAGAACCACAACATCTGCAAACTGAGCATAGAAACGTAGAGCTTCTATGTTTGAGATGTTGAGCTGGGTGCTGAGATGAACTTCAAGGCCAATCTGTCGGCAGTAGCTCATAACAGCCACGTCTGATGCAATAATGGCAGAGATGCCTGCCGCCTTTGCTGCATCAAGTATCTGTCGCATAAGGACTATGTCATCGTCATAGATAATGGTGTTTACGGTAAGGTAACTTTTTACTCCAAATGTCCGGCACTCGCGGGCAATGCGACGCAGGTCGTCTATGGTGAATGTTGAGGCCGAATGTGCGCGCATGTTGAGGTGCTCAATGCCGAAGTATATACTATCGGCACCAGCACGTAGGGCTGCTGCCAGTGATTCTGGCGAGCCTACAGGAGCCATTATTTCAAAATTCATAATTGTCAATTGATAATGGATAATTGATAATTTTCCTGACTGATTCCATGATGTCGAAGAGTTCTTCGGTGGTTTCTGCCCGAAGCATGCGAATGCGGGTTTCGCGGAAGTTGGGGATTCCTTTGAATAGAGGTGACGCCGCTAGGTGACGACGACTGTGTAGAATGCCGCGATACTCGCCAAGTCGTTCTACACTTGTTAGAACCTGTTGGCGCAGTACATTTAGTTTCCACTCATTGGTGAGAACTTCTTCTTTTCCTTCCAGATGGTTGCGTATCTCTCGAAATATCCAAGGACGTCCGAATGTGGCACGACCAACCATAATAGCATCTACTCCATAGCGTTCGAAACATTCACGAGCACGTTCGGGTGTGACGATGTCACCGTTGCCGATAATGGGGATGTTGATACGCGGATTGCGTTTTACTTCACCGATAAGAGTCCAATCGGCTTCTCCCGTATACATTTGCGAGCGAGTACGTCCATGAATGGTAAGAGCCTGAATGCCGCAATCTTGCAATTGTTCGGCAAGGTCGGTGATGATTAGATTTTGCTGATCCCAACCTAAACGTGTCTTAACGGTAACAGGTGTTCCTGGAACAGCATTTACTACAGCACGCGTCATCTCTAACATCAATGGTATGTTTTGCAACATTCCAGCTCCGGCTCCTTTGCCTGCTACGCGCTTGACAGGACATCCGAAGTTTATGTCAAGGATGTCAGGGTGTGCCTGTTCAACAACAATTTGGGCTGCATCTCGCATAGCTTCTACAAAACGTCCATAGATTTGAATGGCTACGGGTCGCTCTTCATCGCAAACCTGTAACTTTTCTATACTACGATTAACGCCCCGAATTAGAGCATCACTTGACACAAATTCACTGTAGACGAGGTCGGCTCCCATTTTTTTGCATAGTAAGCGGAAGCCGATGTCTGTGACATCCTCCATTGGAGCCAGAAAAACGGGACGCTCGGGAAATGAAATATTTGCAATATTCATTTAATGAAGAGTGAAAAGTGAAGAGTGAAAAAATCCTTAGCTCTTAACTCTTAATTCTTAATTTGACAATATGCCAAAGCATACATTTTCATTTGTTTGAGCATGGCCAGCAGACCATTGCTACGTGTGGGAGAAAGGTGCTCGCGCAGACCTATCTGCTCAATGAAATATAGGTCAGCATCAAGAATGTCTTTTGGTGTTTGGTCATTCAGTACTCGTAATAGCAAGGTCACTATACCTTTTACGATAAGAGCATCACTTTCTGCTTGGAAGTGCACGTGACCATCTACAAGGTCGGCCTGCAACCATACACGGCTTTGGCAACCATCAATGAGGTTTTGTTCAGTTTTATACTTTTCAGGCAGGGATGGTTGGTCGTTGCCCATATCAATGAGTAACTGGTAACGGTCCATCCAGTCATCAAGTTCAAGAAACTCTTCTATGATTTCATCTTGTATTTCGTTGATAGTCATAAATTCTATTCGTTTAAAAGGCATCGTTGTATATGAGTTGAAGAACACTTTGACCGACAGCTTTGAGTACATTGGGGTCTATATTGTCGGGTGTATCGGCGAGGGTATGCCAAGTGGGACCGAACGAGCTAGGACCATCAGTGTAGTATGGTACGATATCAATGCATGGTACCTGTGCTATCTGGTTGACAGATACATGATCATCGGTGATATATCCTCCGTCGCGTATAGGAAAGTAGTGACCATAGCCCAATTGTTGTGCAATGTGCCACAACAACTCTACTACGGGCATTGCGTATTGCATAGAATAGCCTTCGCGTGAGAATGTGCTGCCGCGACCGCCCACCATATCGAAGAGTATGCCGAAGCGAGCTTGATAGCGATTTTCTGCAGCTTGGCGGGACCAGTATTGTGAGCCCAGACACCAACTGTCGGCTTTATGGGGACCATCGTACCATTGAGGGGAACCGCAATCTTCAGCATCGAAGCAAACGAAATCGATACCGGTGCGAATGGAGTCAGCAGAAGACAGAATACGTGCGAGCTCCAGCATCATGGCTACACCGCTGGCTCCGTCGTTTGCAGCAGGTACTGGTGTGTGGTGATTATTCTCATCAGGGTCATTGTCAGCCCAAGGACGACTGTCCCAATGTGCACACAACAAAATTCGGTCGTTATTGTCGGGATTAAGATGTGCAATAATATTTCTACAGGGAATACTGGAACCGTCATATAATTGTACTGTGGTTTGCTGTTCTTCCACGTTAAGTCCAAGTGATGAGAACCACGTGACAATGCTGTCTCCACACTTGCGCCACTCCTCTGTTCCTGGAACACGAGGACCGATTTCGCATTGCTGCCGAATGTTATGCAAGGCATTATCAGCTATAAATTGAGGACATGGCACCATAGCAATAGTATCAGCTCCATCAGCCTTTCGTGTTTTATTGTTACAGGCCGTAAAGATAAATAATAAGAAAGTGGTAATAAATACGGTTGATATGTGTTTCATATTCTTCTACCTTTATTGAAAAACTTTAAGACCTTCGCTTTGTACCTGACGCATTACGCGTAGGAAATTCTCGCCCCAAAGTAGCCGCAATTGTCGGTCTGTATATCCAATGTTTCGTAGCATACGAGTGATATTGAGCAATTCGCTGGCATTTGCTACTCCAGGAACACCGCCATCTCCGTCGAAGTCCGTACCGATGCCTACATGTTCGATGCCCATTATTTTCACAGCATGTTGTATGTGTTCAATGGCATCCTCTATTGTAGCTTTTCCGTCGGTACGCAGAAATCCGTTATATAGTGTCACTTGCATTACGCCACCAGCTTCGGAGAGTGCATGCATCTGTTCGTCGGTAAGATTTCGCGGATGGTCGCATAATGCCCGACAACTACTGTGACTGCATATTATAGGCGTTCTACTTGTCTTAAGTGCGTCCCAAAAGCTGCTTTCGGCTGCATGACTTAAGTCAACCATCATACCCACGCGATTCATCTCAGCTACGACCTTACGACCAAAGTCACTTAGCCCCCCGTGCTCGCCTTTTCCACGGGCGGAATCACATATATCATTATCTCCGTTGTGGCACAATGTCATATATACTACGCCACGCTTACGGAAGTATTCAATAAGCGACAGGTCGCGCCCAATGGCATAACCGTTCTCTATGCCCATCATCAGTGATTTTTGACCGCGACGTTTATTCTTGTAAAGCTCTTCAGGCGCTTTCGCAAGTCCTATGTATTTATGGTTTGTTTCTGTTAGCCATGCAATGTAATCGAGACGCTTTTCAGTCATTTCTTTTACCTCTTGGTATGCCTGCTCGTTACGTTCACCTTGTGGTATATATGCTACCATAATGCTGGCATCGAGATGTCCCTCATTCATCTTATGTAGATCAACTAACAATTGCTTGTCGCGATGGCGGAAATTTGTGCCTTTGTCGGCAAACATAGGTGTATCGCAATGACTGTCGAGGGTTAGTATTAGATTATGTAAACGAACTGTTTCACGATATGAACTGGCTTCGTTTACCAACCACTGGAAGAGTGGCATCATTGACGTGTCCCCACGAAGAATAAAGCATTCGGGATGCCATTGCACGCCAATGATACTCTTGTTCTCTGTACTCTCTATAGCTTCGATTACTCCATCTTTAGAGGTCGCGGATACACAAAGATGAGGCCCTGCTTCATCTACGGCCTGATGATGAAAACTATTCACTTGCAGATTACCTTCATCCCCGAAAATGTGGTTGATGAGGCTGTCTCCATTCAGGGTTACATTGTGGGAGGCATATTCCCGTGGAAGATCTTGACTATGTTTCAACAAAGGAGCATTAGGCATAGCCTCGTGAATATCCTGATGAACGCTGCCGTCAAGGGCTACAGCTAATACCTGACAGCCTCGACATATTCCAAGAATGGGTATTTGACGATTAAACGCCAATCGGGTTAACATTAGTTCTGGAAAGTCTCGACGCGGATTTATGCTATGCAGGGCAGGGGATGGCTCTTCACCAAGATATAGCGGATTAATGTCGCCGCCTCCAGAAAGCAGTAAGGCATCAATGTGGTCGAGTGCACATATCAATGCTTCTTTGTCATCATATGCTGGAATAACCATCGGTACTCCACCTGCTTCCAATATACTACGATAGTACCCTTCGGCTAATTCACATCCGCGCTCACCAAAGTTTCCCGTGATTCCAATCACAGGATGATTAGAATGTGTAGGGAACTTGGTGTGCCATTCTTCGAATGTCCCTTTCCAATCGAATTGCGTCATACTAAGTATGTTTTAAATTATTTCGTGAATTTTATGCTGTGTGTGCGGCCTTCGAACTTCCATGTTACGATGTAAAGTCCGTGGGGCAGTGAAGTCATTGAGCAACCGTCTGAGGCTCTAAATGTTCGGAGCAGACGACCCGACTGGTCGTAGAGACGAACTGCAAAGCTAAGTGCAGATATATTGTCGCTACCGAAGTGCAGTCGGTCGGCTACAGGGTTATACGCTAATGCATAATCTATGTCGCCGATAGTTTCAATAGCGTCTGTATAGTCTGCCACGGGTTCGATGTACCACATACGGTTGTTCGATGTTGCGTCACGGCTGTCACTGGTGTAGCTCAGTATCGAAGTGCCATTGGCACTGTTTCCGCCGCTTAGGTTCGCCCCGTGATGGCTGAAGGCATTTATTAGATTGAACCGGTTACCGTCTTGCTTGACTATATCCCATTGTTGGCGGGAGTCAGTGCTGTCTGCTTCTGCAATGTCCAGTTGTGTGCCGGTAAGCGTGGTCGCAGTGGGCTCTCCTTCGGTAGGATCGTTAAGTGCCATTCCGGTCATGTGATTAAGGATGTGGAAGTATCCGTTACTTAAAGGTATAATACGCCATTGTTGGCTCTCGCTATCCTCGTCACGTTGGTTGGCGCAAGCCTTATTGTTTGTATTGACGTCAATGCATGTACCTGTTCCGGAATTGCTTATGGCATAGTACACAAGCGTGTCGCTTTCGAAATCAGGCACGATGGGTGTTGGCTCGTCAGGAACATAGACGTTCAGAACTTCCGATAAGTATGCGATATGGTTTTTTACGTATTTCTTAAGATCGCTAATGTATTGGCTGTATGTGGAGTATAGTACACGTTCGCGCAGAGTACGCTGGTCGATGGCCCAACGTTGGTAGTTGAGTTGTTGTGAGCTGTCGAGCAGTGTTGCGAGACTGTCGATTTGCTGTAACATATAGTCTTCCAATCCTTCATTCACTGCTTTGCTGTATCTTCTGGCAATAAGACTCGTAAACCAAGGATCTTGCCATAAACGAATAATCCATGTGCGTAAGTTGTCGCTGCCAAAGGCAACATCACGCATAAGCTGGCGTGAAGTGTCACCCTTGCGGTTGTCGTTGGCATAGGCTATGTCATAGTCCCAGAGTGGTCCCCAGTAAAGATGGTCATCGTCCTGTTCCTTGTAGAAATATGTTGAAAAGAATCCGTCGATGTTTCCGCTTATTTCTGTTGCCAGATACCAGTTTGCCAGTGATGTACTGTCAATGTTGGAACGATATGATAGTTCCTCTTTGAAGTTATTGGAGAATAGTTGATTCTCAAAGTTTGTAATGAAGTCGCGAATGTATATGTATTGTGCCGTAACAATGTCATCGTTATCTGGATAGTGTATGCGGATGGGGACATTATATTGGGGCGAATAAAAGCCTGTGCGTCCGTTTTCGAAGTCTTTGAATCCGTCAACTTCCAGCAGGTAGCCTCCTGTGATGTCGCTTTCATCGGTCAGGGGTAAATCTTGTTCTGTAATGTTAACACGATGTGGGCGCACGTCAACATGGTCCGACAATTGGTAATTGCCTACGTATTCGTCGTTTAATGTCAAGTCAACAAACTTTGCTGCGGGATTGAACTTTAGTCCAAGCCGCTCTCCAAGTTGACGTGTCAGAGCATTACGAATCAGAGATTTGTCTCCGTGATTGGCAAGAAGAGTCCAATTCTTTGTTTTAGCATAGCCTTTACCCAACAGTTTTTCTTTCTGATTGAACTTCAATCGGTAGGGCTTTTTAGCCATGCTCCATGTGGAGTTACCACGTCCGCGAATCTGGAGTGAGTCGAATACTGCTACGCTGTCATTCTCATCGACATACCACATTTTTGCCAATACATACGTGGTCTTACTTGTAATGGAGTTGCCGGAGAATGTGTTTATGTAAATGTGAGGCAGGTTAGTGAGACGTTTATGTGTCTCACTAACCTGCGCAATAGATGTTATGGCTAACAAACAGCTCAGGAAAGCTGATATTAGTCTTTTACTTTTCAATTCCGAGCAATTCTACTGTAAAGATAAGTGCTGAGAATGGTTTGATGGTACCGCGGTCCTGTTCGCCATAAGCCAGTTCTTGTGGAATATAAACCTCCCACTTAGAACCCACGGGCATCATAGTCAAAGCCTCAGTCCATCCCTTAATTACCTGATTGCAAGCAAATGTGGTGGGTTCACCACGCTTGTAGGAACTATCGAATTCTGTACCGTCAACGAGATGTCCTTCGTAATTAACTTTCACGCGCTGTGTGGCAGTGGGGACTTCGCCCTCGCCCTTAACCAATACTTTGTATTGCAGACCGCTGGCTGTGGTTACCACATCCTTTTTCTTAGCATTTTCCTTCAGGAAATCCTCTCCAGCACGACGATTGGCACCATATTGGCGTTCCATTCGCTCCGTTTGGTAGTACTTCATCTGTTTGTTCACAACAGCCTGAGTGCTATCCATGCTTATTGGCAGAATATCGTTCTCGCCAGATACTGCAGCACGGAAACCAGCAACAAACAGCTCCGGAGTGAGAATCGTGACGGAGTCGTTGAGTTGCTTCGAAACCTGTGGCAATATTTGTTTATCCACTTGCTCGCGGATTTCCATACCAGCCAAACGAGCTTTCATGCGCTTGTCGGCCTCGGTGAGCTGAGCAGCATCGAATCCCTGCACGAAATCAGCCATATAAGTGGTGTCCACGCCCATGCGCTGAACCAGCATCATCTTCAAGCCTGTTGTATAGGCTTTGCCGAACAGATAACTGAAATCGCGTGCAGAGATGGTGTCAACCTTCACAACGGGAGCGACTTCCTTCTTAGCCTTTTTCTTGTTAGATGCTGCGCTGACTGACAAGCAGCACAGCGCAGCACATATGATGAGTAATTTCCTCATTTCACTTCTCGATGCTAAGGAGTTCGATGGTGAATACCAATGTAGAGAAAGGCTTGATGACAGCACCAGCCTCGCGCTCTCCGTAAGCCTGCTCCTGAGGAATGTAAACCTCCCACTTAGAACCAACAGGCATGTGAGTCAGAGCGTTCGTCCATCCGGGAATAACCTGGTTGCAACGGAATGTTGTGGGCTCATTGCGCTTGTAAGAGCTGTCGAATATGGTGTCGTTGATGAGCTTACCTTCATAGTGCACCTTTACACGGCTTGTGTCGGCAGGAATCTCACCCTTTCCTTCTTCAATAACCTTGTAGTAAACGCCGTTCTCCAACTTGTTCAGACCTTCCTGCTTGGCAATCTTGGCCATGAAATCTTCGTTCTCCTTCTTCCAAGGACCGTAAACCTTTTCCATCTGAGCCTTCTTGATGGCAGCCTGCTTGTTGCGAGCTGTTACCTGAGCCTCTTCCATAGTCATCAGACCGCCTTCTTCAAGAGTACCGGCAACGAAACCAGCCATAAAGTTCTTCAGGCTGATAGTCTGTGTGCTGTCCTCACCGAAGAGTTCGTAGTTGATACCCTTCATCATCTGCTGACTGATTTGCTGACCGATTTGGATACCGGCATAGTAGGCAGTCTTTTTCTTGTTGTCACCGGCATTTGCACCAGCGTTCAGACCCTTGATGAACTCGTCCATATAGGCGCTGTCAACACCGATACGAGTCAGATAGTCGCGCAGACCCTGAGTCTGTGACATACCGATGGCGTAGCTCAGAGTGTCTACGTCATCCTTCATGTTAGCCTTGGGTGTGCCATTGCCACAAGAAGCAATGACTGCAGCAATTACAGCTGCGAATACAAAACTTAACTTTTTCATAATTGTTTATTTGTTTAGGTTTATGTTTTTAGAGTACTTTGATTAATTCGACATCGAAAATAAGGGTAGAGTAGGGAGGAATGCTGCTGCCAGCACCCTGCTCGCCATAGCCCAGCAGATAAGGAATGTAGAAGCGATACTTGGCACCTTCCTTCATGAGCTGCACGCCCTCGGTCCATCCGGCAATCACCTGATTCAGTCCGAAGTCGGCAGGCTGGTTGCGCTTATAAGAACTGTCGAATACATCACCGTTGATGAGTCGGCCCTCATAATGGCAACGTACCTTGTCTGTAGCCTTGGGGTTGCGACCTGTACCCTCGGTGAGAACCTCATACTGTAGGCCGCTCTTTGTGGTTACTACTCCCTCGCGCTTTCCGTTGTTCTCCAGGAATACCTTACCTTCGGCAATTGCCTGCTTTGCGTCCTCTGCCGCTTTGTTGGCAAAATATTCGTTCAGCATTTCCTGTGCTTCTCGAGCAGTCATTTGTGTTGCTTCGCCGTTTATGACGTCTGCAATGCTCTTTGTGAAGTCCTCGATGCTAAAATTCGCAATGTTCATGCTCTTGAGCTGTTGGCCAATGCCAAGTCCCAGAGCGTAACTGATTTTGTCCATCTTTATTATTTAATATATGTATATATTGATTTTCGGACTGCAAAGATACATAAAAAGAATGTAACACAATTGGCTTATAGCCTTTTTTTAGGGAAAAATAACATAAAACGGTTGGCTGTGTCGTAAAAAAAGAGTAAGTTTGCGAAGATAAACTAGTTGCATGGAAAAGCAAGACGTTATTTTAAGCAATAATCTTGAGGAGAGCCTGTCGGCTGCTATTGCCAATGTGGCATACGACAGACTTTTTGTGTTGACGGATGAAATCACCAAGGTCAAATGCTGGCCTGTAGTGGCTGATATGGCCTGTATGCAGGATGCAAAGCAGATAACCATCGGAGCTACAGATGAAAATAAGACATTGGATTCGTTGGCATACGTATGGACTCAACTTCAACAGGGCGGGGCTACTCGTCATTCGTTAATGGTATGCTTGGGCGGCGGTATGGTGACAGACCTCGGTGGGTTCGCTGCAAGTACTTTTAAGCGAGGCATAGCATACATCAATGTGCCCACGACCCTTTTGGCAATGGTTGATGCCTCTGTTGGCGGAAAGACTGGTATCAACTTTGGCGGACTTAAGAACGAAGTTGGGGTATTCAATACTTCGCGTTCAGTTATTCTTGATACCACATTCTTGAAAACCCTCGATTATTCCAACTTAGCCTCCGGTTATGCAGAGATGCTGAAACACGGACTTATCAGTTCCGTTGAAAATTGGGCCGAGTTGTTGCGTTTCGACCTCCATGATGCCAATCTTGCTGCATTAGGTCCGATGGTTGCAAAGAGCGTGGCAATAAAAGAACATATTGTTGTTGAAGATCCCTTGGAACATGGACTGCGCAAGGCTCTGAATCTCGGACATACCGTAGGGCATGCCTTCGAATCTTTGGCAATGGCAGAGGGGCGTACTGTTCTACATGGTTATGCCGTAGCTTGGGGATTGGTTTGTGAACTCTATTTGAGTGCTCTTCGTGTTGGCTTCCCCACCGACCGCTTGCGCCAGACAATGCATTTTATATCTGACGCTTACGGTCATTTCGATTTCGATTGTAAACGCTATGACCGTCTTTATGAGCTGATGACACACGACAAGAAGAATACAGCGGGAGAGGTCAACTTTACGTTGCTTGGCGAGGTCGGCGATATACGCATAAATCAAACAGCCACACGTGATGAAATCATGGATATGCTTGACTTTTACAGGGAGAATTAATAATTGAAAATATAATATTGAATATGAGAAAGACTATCTTTTTTGCGATGCTTCTGATTATTGCAGGCGCACAGGCAGGGAACAAGAAACAGCAGATGAGCGGAAATCCCATTCTGCCAGAGTTTCATGCTGACCCAGAGGTAATGTTCAGTAACCAGACGGGACGTTTCTATATCTATTCTACCACTGATGGTGCTCCAGGTTGGGGCGGTTATTATTTCACGGTGTTCAGTAGTGCAGACCTTACCGATTGGAAACATGAAGGCATTATGCTCGACCTTGGCACCAGTCAGGTTTCTTGGGCTACAGGAAATGCTTGGGCTCCGTGCATCGAGGAAAAGCGACAGGCCGACGGTACTTATAAGTACTATTTCTACTACAGCGGTCACGATAGTGAACGTAACCGTAAGTCGATAGGTGTTGCAGTCAGCAGTAGTCCTACCGGTCCGTTTGTGGATCATGGTTCTCCTATTATCACTGATGCCGACCGTCCCAGCGAGGCTCGTGGCGGACAGGCTATTGATGTTGATGTGTTCACCGACCCTGTAAGCGGCAAGAGCTATCTCTATTGGGGCAATGGCTTTATGGCGGGTGCAGAGCTTAATGACGATATGACTTCGGTAAAGCCGGAGACTGTGACGCACCTGACTCCACAGGGCGGTTCTCTGCGCGACTATGCTTTCCGCGAAGGAGCTTATGTGTTCTATCGTAATGGTCTTTATTACTTCTTGTGGAGCGTTGATGACACCGGCTCTCCCAACTATCATGTGGCTTATGGAACGTCGAAGTCGCCTCTCGGACCTATCGAAGTTGCCAAGGAGCCTGTAATCCTTATTCAAGATCCGGCAAAGGAAATCTATGGTCCTGCTCACAATAGCGTGCTTCAAGTTCCCGGTCGTGATGAGTGGTATATCGTTTATCACCGCATAAACAAGAATTATTTGTTGCCGAAGCCCAATGGGCCTGGTTTCCATCGTCAGGTCTGCATCGACCGTATGGAATTCAACTCCGATGGCACTATTCGTCGCGTTCAGCCTACACACGAGGGAGTGCCTGCTATTAAAAAGGTGAAGATTCGCAAGTAAGATGGTTATGCGCTTAGCACTTTCTATCTTTTTTCTGTTTCTTTGCTCCGTAACGCAAGCCCAAGACTTGTCATCCGATTGGGAGGTAGAGGCTGAGAGCCCTGCCTCTCATCTTTCGTTTTTCACTGATTCCATCGAGATTTTTACTCCAGCAGGCCTTACTCTTTGGCGCAAGCAGCCCTTTAGAGCTCCCTTTATGTTGGAATACGAGGCTATGGTGGTTGTGAAAGATTCAACCGACCGCCTTAGCGACCTCAACTGCTTCTTCCTTGCCACCGACCCCAGCGTGAGCGGCGGCAGCGTGTTAGAACGCATTGATGAGCGTGGGGGAGTGTTTGCCAACTGTTCCCAGATGCAGTTGTACTATGTGGGATATGGCGGTAACTGGAACACTACCACGCGTTTCCGTCGGTACAACAGCAAACCCAATCCTCCATTGCTGCAAGAATATACCGACTCTGCACATTTGCTTCAGCCTAACCAATGGTATCACATTCGCATTGAAGCCAATGGCTCTCGCGTGCGTTATTATATTAATGAAGAACTGCTCTTCGATTACACCGACTTGCAGCCTTTACAATTCGGATGGTTTGGCTTTCGCACCACATGGAGCCATTGTCTCATACGTAATTTTTCTTTAAATCCTTTGGATGAAAAGTAAAAAATGTGTAGTTTTGCCCGGATTAAGCATATGTTAACCTAAAAATACTAATATTATGAACACAATTCCTTCAGCTTTTTGGCTCGTGCCTGTGGCTTCTGTCGTTGCATTGGGCATGGCTTGGGCCTTCTTCCGCTCTATGATGAGTGCTGATGAGGGCTCACCTCGTATGCGTGAAATTGCAGGTCATGTACGTCGTGGTGCTATGGCCTATCTGCGTCAGCAGTATCGTGTTGTAGCCATCGTCTTTGTCGTATTAGCTCTCGTCTTTGCTTTCATGGCCTATGGTCTAAAGGCACAGAACCCATGGGTTCCATTCGCATTCCTCACCGGTGGTTTCTTTTCCGGTTTGGCAGGTTTCTTTGGTATGAAGACTGCCACCTATGCCTCTGCCCGTACTGCCAATGCTGCCCGTCAGAGCCTCGACGCAGGTCTGCGTGTGGCTTTCCGTTCGGGTGCCGTTATGGGTTTGACAGTGGTCGGCCTGGGCCTGCTCGACATAGCCATTTGGTTTGTTGTGCTTAACCGCTTCGACCCCAATGGTCTAATTTCCATCACCACCACAATGCTTACCTTTGGTATGGGTGCCTCTACTCAGGCTTTGTTTGCCCGTGTTGGCGGTGGCATTTACACTAAGGCCGCAGACGTTGGTGCAGACATCGTGGGTAAGGTTGAGGCTGATATTCCTGAAGACGACCCTCGCAACCCTGCTACTATTGCCGACAACGTGGGCGATAATGTAGGTGATGTTGCAGGTATGGGTGCCGACCTTTACGAGTCATATTGCGGCTCCATTCTCTCCACTGCCGCTCTTGGTGCTGTGGCTTTTGCTGCCGCTGGCTTCGAGGTTCAGCTTAAGGCCGTAATTGCTCCTATGCTCATTGCTGCTGTGGGTGTATTCCTCAGCATTTTCGGTATCTTCCTCGTACGCACTAAGGAAGGAGCCACTATGCGCGACCTTCTTCATTCTCTGGCTCTTGGAACCAATGTATCGGCTTTGCTCATTGCCGGTGCCACATTCGGTATCCTTTACATGCTGGGCATCGAGAACTGGCTAGGCCTCAGTTTCTCCGTGATAACCGGACTCGCTTCTGGTGTCATTATCGGTCAGGCCACCGAATACTACACATCTCATTCCTATAAGCCCACACAGAAGATTTCGGAAGCAGGTCTCACAGGTTCTGCCACCGTCATCATCAAGGGTATCGGCACAGGTATGATTTCTACCTGCATTCCCGTTGTTACCATCGGTGTGGCTATCATGCTCAGCTATCTATGTGCCAATGGCTTTAGCACAGACATGTCCGCTGAGGCCCTGTCTCATGGTCTTTATGGTATTGGTATTGCCGCTGTGGGTATGCTTTCCACACTTGGTATCACATTGGCAACCGATGCTTACGGTCCTATCGCCGATAATGCAGGCGGTAATGCTGAGATGAGCGAATTGGGCGAGGAAGTACGTCATCGTACCGATGCTCTCGATGCTCTTGGAAATACCACTGCCGCTACAGGTAAGGGCTTTGCCATCGGTAGTGCAGCCCTCACCGCTTTGGCATTGCTGGCTTCGTACATCGAAGAGGTAAAGATTGCGATGGAACGAGCTGGAATGACACTTACAAACCTCAAGGGCGAGGTCATTAATGCAGCTCAGGCCACCATTCCTGACTTCATGAATTACTTCCAGGTAAATCTGATGAATCCTCGCGTGCTCGTGGGTGCTTTCATCGGTGCTATGGCAGCCTTCCTGTTCTGCGGCTTGACTATGGAAGCCGTGGGACGTGCAGCCCAGAAGATGGTGGAGGAAGTCCGTCGTCAGTTCCGCGAGATTAAGGGAATTCTTGAGGGTAAAGCCACTCCCGACTATGGTCGTTGTGTTGAGATATCCACCCGTGCCGCCCAGCACGAGATGATAGTTCCCTCACTCCTTGCTATTGCCATTCCCATCGTGGTTGGCTGTGTGCTCGGCGTAGCCGGTGTTCTTGGTCTGCTTGTAGGCGGATTGGCTGGCGGCTTCACGTTGGCAGTGTTCATGGCAAATGCCGGTGGTGCTTGGGACAACGCCAAGAAGATGGTCGAGGAAGGCAACTTCGGCGGTAAGGGCTCCTTTGCTCACAAGGCCACCATCGTTGGTGACACCGTAGGCGACCCCTTCAAAGATACCAGCGGCCCGTCGTTGAACATCCTCATCAAGCTGATGTCTATGGTCAGCATCGTTATGGCAGGTCTCACCATCCTGTTCAGTTGATATCGTTCATTCGATAAGAATTAAATAAGAAAAGCACCGAACCTGATTGGATTCGGTGCTTTTTTTGAGTCGGGATGACAAGATTCGAACTTGCGACCACACGCCCCCCAGACGCGTACTCTACCGGGCTGAGCTACATCCCGCTCTTTTGCTTAGCGAGTGCAAAGGTACAACGATTTTTTGTTACGACCAAACTTTTTTCGTAATTTTGTTGGCTGAAAGGGAATTTTATGGAAAAAGAATACATCGATATCAAGCGTTCGCTGCTTGTGAGGACAGAGATTGAACTGCCTGCAAGTAAGAGCATCTCCAACCGTGCACTTATCATTAATGCATTGAGTGGAAGTGATGAGAAACCCGAGAATTTGTCAGATTGTGACGATACTCGAGTGATGATTGCAGCCCTGCGCGATATGCCGGAGGTGATAGACATCGGGGCCGCAGGAACAGCTATGCGATTCCTTACCGCCTACCTGTGTGTGACACCCGGTGAGCACACAATCACTGGAACCGAACGTATGCGGCACAGACCAATAGGAATATTAGTGGATGCCCTGCGGCAGTTGGGAGCCAACGTCCAGTACGAGGGCGAGGAAGGATTCCCCCCATTACGCATTACCGGACGTGACGACTTGAACGGAGGCTGTGTGGAGATGGCTGCAGATGTCAGTTCGCAGTATTTGTCGGCCTTGCTGATGATAGGTCCAACGTTGCGACAGGGACTCACCCTGAAACTGAAAGGTCGCATTGCCAGCAAGCCGTATCTGGAGATGACGATGTCTATGATGCGCACTTTCGGAGCCGAAGTGGAGTGGGAGAGTGAGGACACGATATGTGTGAAGCACGGAGAATACAAGCCCACGCCATACATTATAGAAAACGACTGGAGCGCAGCCAGTTACTGGTACGAAGTGGTGTCGCTGACCAACGACCCGGGTGCTTGGATTGAGATGCCTGGACTGTCGGCTGAAAGTTTGCAAGGCGACAGTTGTGTGTGGAGAATATTCGAGTATTTAGGCGTTGCCACAGAGGAAACCACCTGCACGAGTGGACGAAAGGGCATTAAGATATACAAATGCGGCGATGAGACCGACTATCTGAACTGCGACTTCGCCGATTGTCCCGACTTGACACAGACGGTGACCGTGACGTGCGCAATCAAGGAAATACCATTCAGCTTTACCGGTGTGGAGAGTCTGCGCATAAAGGAGACCGACCGACTTGCGGCACTACGCAACGAGTTGAGCACTTTGGGCTATCAGCTTGAAGTCACGGACAACAGTCTTGAGTGGGGCGGATTCTACTCCAGCGATTCCAGCGAAGAAAAGATGCCCTCCATTAAGACCTATGAGGACCACCGTATGGCAATGGCTTTTGCTCCAGCCTGTTGTCGTAGGGAAGTGATTCGCATCCTTAATCCGAAAGTTGTAAGCAAGTCGTATCCCACGTTCTGGGAAGATATGAAAAAGGCAGGTTTCAGAATATGCAATTAGCACTTTACATCATTGGCGCACTGGTGCTGCTCGGAGTGGTGGCTGCCGCTTTCGGCTGGTGGCGCTATCGTCATGCACCAGAGGAGGAAACGACGATTAATCCCGTCGATATGGAATGCTGCGGACAGCACGAGGTGTGTGAGAAGGAAAGTCTGCTGGCAGCATTGAGTAAACAGATAGAATACTACAACGACGAGGAGTTGGACCGCTTTAGAGGACGCTCGTCGGATTCGTTTTCGTCTGATGAAACCGAAGAATTTAGAGAAATACTATACACCATGCGCAGTGATGAGGTCGCAGGATGGGTGCGTAGCTTGCAGCTTCGTGGCGTTGAGGTTCCTGACGGTGTGAAGGACGAAGTGCTGATGATAGTTGGCGAACGACGAGGCCTGTAACACAATATTTTCCTCTTGCGCGCGTTTTATTAAAGAATAAAAGAATGAAAGAATGAAAAAGTGTGGGAGTGATAATGTGAGGAGGAGGTGGCACGTGCTGCTCTCGCGATTACTCATTTTCTCATTTTCTCAATTTCTCATTGTTTCTTGTTCGATAAAGAAGAACACTCCGGCAACGCGTTTCTATCACGCCACTACGTCCCGTTTCAATACCCTCTACAACGGCAAGGTATCTTACGATGAGGGAGTTGAGGCTCAGGAGAATGGGCACCAGGACGATTATACGCGATTCCTGCCGATGTATATCAGCACAGACCGTAAGACCGCTAACATAGGTAAGGGCAACTACGACAATGCCATACTGAAATGTGAGAAGGCAATAAAGCTGCACAGCATCAAGAAACGCCCCAAGGTCAGCGGCAACAAGAAAAAGACTCCCAAGGAAAAGGAATTTCTGGCACGAAAGGAATTCAATCCCTACCTGCACCACGCATGGATAATGCTCGGAAAGGCCCAGTTCCAGAAGGGAGAATTCATAGAGGCTGCCTCCACTTTCAACTACGTCAGTCGTCTGTATGACACGCAACCCAACATCAACAGTGTGGCACGAGCTTGGTTGGCACGATGCTATGTCGCCTTGGAATGGCCTTACGATGCCGAGGACGTGCTCGACAAACTGCGTCGCGACAGTATGTCCGTAGAAGGTCGGCGCGAGATGATAGCAACCCGTGCAGCCCTTATGATAGAAACCGGTCGCCTTGAGGACGCCATCCCCGATTTGCGCGAGGCCCTAAAGCATACCCCTCACAAGGTGCAGCGCACACGCCTGAACTTCCTGCTCGGACAGTTGCAGCGCGAACTGGGACAGAACGATGAGGCATACAAGTCGTTCTCGAAGGTTATCCGCAGCAATCCTCCCTACGAACTGTCGTTCAACGCCCGCATCCTGCAGACGGAGGTGATGTCCGGCACGCAGCACAAGCAGATGATAAAACGCCTGCTTCGTATGGCAAAGAACGAGAAAAACAAGGACTATCTCGACCAAGTTTACTATGCCATCGGCAACATCTACCTGAATGTAGGCGACACTGTGAACTGCATTGCAGCCTACGAGAAGGGAGCCGAGGAGAGCACTCGCAACGGTATTGCCAAGGCAGTACTGCTCCTGCGCCTGTCGCAGATTTACTGGGAGCAGGAAAACTATGTTGACGCCCAGCGCACCTATGCCGCTTGCATAAGCATCCTTGACAAGGAACACGAGGCCTACAAGGAGTCGGCAGAGAGGTCGAAGGCCCTCGACGAGGCAGCACCCCCATTGGGAGTGATAAAGTTGCAGGACAGTCTGCAAGCCTTGGCGAAGATGTCCGAGCCGGAACGCCTTGCAGCCATCGACCGAGTTATCGAGGCCCTTAAGAAGAAAGAGAAGGAGGAGGCAAAGAAGGCTGCTGCGGCGAATGCAGCCGACAATAATACCGACACGGGCGGCAACACCCAGAACAAGACACAGCAGAAGACGAACACCACGCCAGCCAGCACCATGTCCACCAACAAGGGAGTGTGGTATTTCTATAACCCCCAGACCGTGATGTCCGGGAAACAGCAGTTCCAACGCAGGTGGGGCAACCGCAAGAACGAGGACAACTGGCGCCGCTCGAACAAGACCGTTGTGGCAAACGATGAATTCGAGGAATACAACTACGACGAGAACACGGATTCCATAGAAGCAGCACGCGAGGCCGAGCTCGACGAGGAAGAACAGCGCATTCGCGACTCTCTTGCCAACGACCCGCATCAGCGTGAATACTATATCAAGCAGATTCCCTTGACACCGGAACAGATGGAAGCATCCAACAAGCTGGTGGAGGCAGCATTGTTCGAAGGCGGAGTGAAGGTGATGGAGAAGATACAGAACTATCCCTATGCTCTTGGACTGCTGATGCGACTGTTGAGGGACTTCCCCGAGACAGAGAAACGCGCCGAGGCATACTACCACCTCTTCCTGCTCAACGGACGCTTGGAGAACGATGAACAGGCACAATTCTATCGCGACACGCTGATTGCGGCCTTCCCCGACGACAAGAATGCCAAGCGCCTTGTCAACCCCTACTACGAGATGATAGCACGCAACGGGCGACACCTTGAGGACTCGCTCTATGCTGCCACATACGAGGCCTACAAGGAGAACCGCTACGAGGAAGTGGACAGCAACTACCGTTTTCACACCGAGAACTTCGAGTTTGGCAAACACCGTGCCCGCATAATGTTCGTGGAGGCCATGAGCCTGCTATATACCGGACATAGGGCCGAGTTCCTCGAATTGCTGAAGACCATCGTCAAGGACTACAGCAAGGAAGAGATTGGCGAGATGGCAGGATACATCGTGAAGGGCCTGCAGGAAGGCCGTCTGCTCAGCGACGACAAGTACAACTCCAGCGATATCTGGAAGCGCCGCCGTTCGGACTGGGCAGGCGAGGATTCCACACAGGTGGCCGACACTCTGAGTGCCGAACGCTATGCTATGTTTAATTTCGTGCTCGCCTATCCCACCAACAGCCTCGACGAAGACCAGTTGCTCTACGAGATGGCGCGTTACAACTTCACCAGCTACATGGTTCGCAACTTCGAGATAGAGGTGATGGAGGATAACGGTCTGTCGATGATGTGCATACGCGGCTTCCTCAGTTACGACGAGGCTCATGCCTATGCCCAGCATCTCTATGCCGACCGCCACATGGCAACCGTGCTGGAGGGAATACGCACCCTGCTCATCAGCGATGAAAACCTGTCGCGACTGGGCACGACATTCAGCTTCGACGAGTACAAGGAGTTCTTCGAGCGTCAGTTTGCTCCACTTGATGTTCCTGACGACCTGCGCATCGACGACCTCAACCTGCCGTATGTTGACCCTGAAGACGTGCAGCCCGAAGCCGGAGAACAGGAGGAGGAAGAGGACGATTCGGACTTCCCCTACGGCTTCTGACGACCCTAATTATCAACAATCTGTGCTTTTAAGTTGGTCTTGTTAAATATAAGTTGTATATTTGCAGGCAGATAAACAGATTATATGGCTGCATACAGACTGCTTTGGGTTGATGATGAGATTGAACTGCTGAAGGCTCACATCCTGTTTCTTGAGAAAAAAGGATATGAAGTGGACACCGTATCCAACGGATTCGATGCTCTGGAGCAATGTGCCCAGGAGTCGTACGACTTGATACTGCTCGACGAGAACATGCCGGGCATCAGCGGCTTGGAGACACTGGCTCGCATAAAGGAAATCCTTCCTGCAACACCTGTGGTGATGGTCACCAAGAGCGAGGAAGAGAACATCATGGACCAGGCCATCGGTTCGAAGATTGCCGACTACTTGATAAAGCCCGTCAATCCCGGACAGATACTGCTGACGCTGAAGAAGAATATCCATCAGAAAGAGATAGTCACCGAGGTGTCGCAGTCCGGCTATCAGCAGGACTTCGGAAAGATAGGAATGCAGATAAGCGACGCCCGTTCGTTCGAGGACTGGGTGGAGGTTTATAAGCGTCTGACATACTGGGAACAGGAGCTTTCGGCTACCGACAGTCAGATGAATGAGATGCTGGCACTGCAGAAGCGCGAGGCCAATGTGGACTTTGGCAAGTTCATCCGCAAGAACTACATGAAATGGATAGAAGGCGATGAAGGGCGTCCGCTCATGAGTCCCGACATCTTCAAGAATCGTGTGTTCCCTGCCCTGAATGCCGGAGAGAAGGTGTTCCTGCTCGTAATCGACAACTTCCGCTTCGACCAGTGGCGCACCCTGCAGGCAGAGATTGCCGACCAGTTCAACATCGAGGAGGACCTCTACCTCAGCATCCTGCCCACTGCCACGCAATACGCCCGAAATGCCATCTTCTCGGGCCTGATGCCGAACATCATCGCCAAGATGTTCCCCGAACTATGGGTCGATGAGGACAGCGAGGAAGGGAAGAACCTCAACGAGGCTCCGCTCATAAAGACGCAGCTCGACCGCTATCGTCGCAAGAACACATACACCTATCATAAGATTAACGACTCGCACGCAGCAGAGAAACTGGTGCAGCAGTTGCCGTCGCTTGCCGGCTACGACCTGAATGTGGTAGTGCTGAACTTCATAGATATGCTCAGTCACGCCCGAACGGAGAGCCGCATGGTGCGCGAACTTGCCAACAACGAGGCAGCCTACCGCAGCATCACGCAGTCGTGGTTCCGCCATTCGGCAGTGAAGGACCTCTTCCGTGCCCTTGCCGCCAGCGACTACACGATAATCGTCACCACCGACCACGGCTCTATCCGTTGCGATACACCCATAAAGGTCATCGGCGACCGCAACACCAACACCAACCTTCGTTACAAGCTGGGCAAGAATCTGAGCTACAATCCCAAGGAGGTGTTCGAGATTCGCGACCCGTTGCGTGCCCAACTGCCTGCTCCCAACCTCAGCACTGCCTACATCTTTGCTCTGGGCGACAGTTTCTTTGCCTATCCCAACAACTACAACTACTACGTAACCTACTATAAGGACACCTTCCAGCACGGAGGCATATCTATGGAGGAAATGCTCATACCCCTCATAACCCTGCATCCGAAGAAGAGGTGAAAATTCAATCTAAAATGTTCAATATTCAATATTCAATATCCAATATAGCGGATGCCGCGCGGAAGTTCATTGAGAAAATGGACGGGCACACCGTATTTGCCTTCTATGGAGGCATGGGAGCCGGCAAGACCACATTCATCAAGGCCCTGTGTCAGGAGCTTGGCGTGACGGACGACGCTGTGGCATCGCCCACCTTCGCCATAGTCAACGAATATGCCGTTAATTGTCAATTATCAATTATCAATTGTCAATTTAAAAAGATTTACCACTTCGACTTCTATCGCATAAAGCGGTTGGAGGAGGCTCAGGACATGGGATTCGACGATTATCTCTACTCCGGACAGTTGTGCTTCATAGAGTGGCCGGAGCTCATAGAACCCCTCTTACCCGAGGATGCGGTACGCGTAGAAATTAAGGAACAGCCTGATGGCACAAGAACTATAAGCCTATGAAACGTAATTACTTGTTCACCATTTTGCTCGCCCTCGTTGGTGGTCTGTTCTCTGTGTCCGCATGGGCGCAGCAGCGCAGTCTCAGTCAGGCAGCAGCCATTGCCGGACAGTTGCAATCCAAGACTCCGCACTTCACCAAGCAGGAGCTCACGCCCATAGGCGGCAACCTCTTGTCGCTGCAGATAGGGCGGAAGAAGAGTGCCAGTCTCAAGCCCTCGTTCGCCTTGCAGGACCAGCAGCCCTTCTATGTCTTTGCCAACGAAGAGGAGGGCGGATTCGTCATCGTGGCAGGCGATGCACGCCTTGGCGATGTGCTGGGCTATAGTGAGGACTCACGCTTCGATGTTGCCGATATGCCCGATGGAATGGCAGATTTATTGCTCTTCTATGCCAACGTCTATGCCTCTGTGCAGAGTGAGTACTATGCGCAGGAAGGTGCAAGGAAAGCCTTCTCGTGGACGGCAGTGGCTCCTATCGTAAAGACCAAGTGGGGACAAAGCTATCCCTACAATGCATGGTGCCCGTTGTCAAATTCGAAACCTGTCCTCGCAGGTTGTGGTGCTACGGCAATGGCTCAGATAATGAAGCGCTGGAACTATCCCACGGGTGGTCATGGCAGTTTGCAATACACCACACTTACCAATGGATTGAACGCTTCTTTCAACTTCGACGTCAACACTTTCGATTGGGACAACATGAAGAATTCCTATGCCAGCAACGAGTCGGCATCGGAGGTGGCAAAACTGATTTATGCCTGTGGCGTCAGCTTAGCAATGGACTACACCCCCGACTGGTCGTCGTCGAACACCTTGGATATGGCATATTCCCTCATTAAGATCTTCGACTATGCCGATGCGAAGAACTGCATTCGCACGTACTACACTGCTGATGAGTGGAAGTCAATGATTCAGACCGAGCTCTCTGCCGGTCGTCCTGTGGTCTATCGTGGTGCCGATGCGAATGATAACAACGGTCACATCTTCG
>Ga0247611_10001724_pt1 | contig 38310 bp, 69 predicted proteins | sample 177DNAGHGhighgp2_FD_192422 | JGI IMG/M metagenome (GOLD analysis project Ga0247611, IMG submission 192422) | Sheep rumen microbial communities from Palmerston North, Manawatu-Wanganui, New Zealand - 1770 DNA GHGhigh gp2 | ecosystem: Host-associated > Mammals > Digestive system > Stomach > Rumen... | reverse complement strand
AAAAGATAAACTATGGGAATATCTTAATGATGATATTAGTTATATAGACTTATGGAGATTTGTATAAAGGAGAGAGAATGGACAAAGAACTAAAAAACAAATTAAAATACTTAATTAACAAAAAGAAAGACTTATTAACAATATGTGAAGAACTACAATTAAAAAATTATGAAGTAATAGGTTTAGTAGAACTTATGAAACAAGATGGTGAATTAGTAGATTATGTAGATGGGCAAATAATAAAACTACAAAAACCTTTAAAAAGTAATGATGTATATAAAGTACCAAACAATATGGAACATTTAAGGTTACTATTAATAAGTGATACACACCTTGCAAGCAAGTACGATAGATTAGATATATTAAGGTACTTATACGATAAAGCAGACAAAACAAATGTAAATTATGTATTACATAGTGGAGATTTAACTGATGGATTAAGTGGAAGGCAACAGCAATTATATGACTTAAAAGAAATATCTTACGAAGGGCAAAGAGATTATGTAGTAGAAAAGTACCCCAAAAGTGATATACCCACATATTTAATAGCAGGAAATCATGATCTATGGTGGGTAAAGCAATGTGGAACTGATATAGTAAAAGATATATGCAAGAATAGAGATGATTTAATCTATTTAGGAAGTGATTGTGAAGATTTACAAATAGGCAAATTAAAGATAAGACTATATCATGGAAAAGGTGGAGGAAGTTATGCTAAATCTTACAAACTACAAAAATATCTTGATGCAATACCAATGGAAGAAAGACCACATATATTACAAACAGGGCATATACATCAAGCATTTTATATGAAACAAGACAATACACATTGTTTTCAAACAAGTTGCTTACAAGATTTAACACCATTTGAAAGGTCAATGGGATTTAATAATGATAAAAGTTGTTGGTGGGTAGATGTAAACTTTGACAATAAAGGTAATGTATATTCAATAAATCAAGAACTAGAAACATTTGATAAGAAGTTAAAGAAAACACTCTATTAGACAATATTGAGAAAATATGATAAAATTAATAAGAGCCAATAAGGATGTGATAATGTGGCTAACGAGCAAAATTTAACACACACCCTAACTGTGGATGAAGCGAGAAAGGGTGGTATTAATTCAGGTGAAGCAAGAAGAAAGAAAGCCACTATGATTTCAGTATTAGAAAAAATGTTAGATGAAGTGCCAATAAAAGACAATGAAGGTGGCTTAACAAACAGAGAACTTGCAACATTAGGTCTTATAAAAGGGGCAAGGCAAGGTTTTAGTAAGAATTATGAAATAATACAAGACTTAATGGAAAGAAAAGAAGAAAAAGACCAAGCACTAGAAATAATAACAAATATACCTGCAAAAGACATAGCAAGTTCATTCAGCGATGTAAACAGGGCAATAGATGATAGAGAATATCGTGAATATTATTTTGAGGGTGGTAGAGGTAGTACAAAGTCATCTTTCATAAGTGAAAAGATAATCGAATTATTAGAAAACAACCCTAGAATGTGTGCAGTAATATTAAGAAAAGTAAAAGACACCTTAAAAGATAGTGTCTTTGCTCAATTAGAATGGGCAATAGATGTATTAAGTGAAACATATCCACATATAAAAGATAATTGGAAATTAACAAAAAGCCCATTAGAAATAACAAACATAAAAACAGGACAAAAGATATATTTTAGAGGTGCTGATGATTATGGAAAGATTAAATCATTAAAGACACCTACTAATATGTATGTAGGAATAACTTGGTATGAAGAATTTGACCAATTTAATGGGATGAATGAAGTTCGTAAGATAAATCAATCATTAATTCGTGGTGGAGAAGATTTTATTCAGTTTTATTCATATAATACACCTGCTAGTTCATTGCATTTTGTAAATGTTGAAAAGATAATACCTAAACAAACAAGGATGGTGCATTTAAGCGATTATAGAAGTGTACCAAAGAAATGGTTAGGTCAAGCGTTTATAGATGAAGCAGAGTTTTTACAAGGAGTAAATGAAAAACTATATGAAAATGAATATCTAGGATTAATGACAGGAACAGGTGGAAATGTATTTGAAAATGTTGAGTTACGAGAAATAACTGATAAAGAAATAGATACATTTGACAACAATTATTATGGGTTGGATTTTGGATGGGTTGACCCAGTTGCTTTTAATGGAATGTATTATAATTCAAACAAAAGAGAATTATATATATATGATGAATTGCATGGAAGCAAAATATCTAATGAAAAATTAGGGGAAATGCTAGAGCCTTGGAAAGAAGAAATAATTACTTGTGATAGTGCCGAGCCAAAATCAATTGGAGATTTAAAATCTTATGGATATATGGCAAGAGGAGCAATTAAAGGCCCTGGAAGTATAGAATATTCAATGAAATGGTTGGCAAGTTTATCAAAGATAATAATAGACCAAACAAGATGCCCATATACTGCTATTGAATTCTCTAATTATGAATTTGAGCAAGATAAAGATGGAAACTATATAACGTCATATCCAGATGGAGATGACCATCATATATCAGCAGTTAGATATGCTATGGAGCAAGTATGGAAGAAAAAGGGTCAGTAGACTAAAAACCACTTTTATGATATAATTATATTAGGTGATATAAATGAAAGAATTTATTGTGTATATGCACGAAAACATAATTAATCATAAAAAATATATTGGTATTACTTGCCAAAAACCAAGTCAAAGATGGAGAGGTGGTAAAGGTTACAAAATAGGTGTCTTTAAAAAAGCAATAGATAAATATGGATGGAATAATTTTAATCATATAGTGTTGTATGATCATTTAACAAAAGAAGATGCTTGTTTAAAAGAACAAGAATTGATTAAACAATACAATACTATGGATAGTAATTATGGCTATAATTTATGTGAAGGTGGTAATTTAACTTTTGGATATCACCATACTAAAATATCAAAAGAAAAGATGAGTATGGCAAGAAAAGGTATATATAAAGGTAAAAACAATCCTATGTATGGCAAAAGTGGAATATTAGCACCTATGTATGGAAAACATTTAACAGAAGAACACAAAAGAAAAATAAGTGAAGCAAAAAAAGGCAACACAAAACCCTATGAAGAAAAGTTAGGAAAACAAATAGACCAATATGATATAAACGGAAACTTTATAAAAACATGGGGCAGTATTTCTCAAATAGAAAGAGAATTGAAAATAAAAGGAACTCACATTTCAAGAGTATGTAGAGGAAAAAGAAAGACAACAGGTGGATATGTCTTTAAATATCACCAAAAAAAGAAAGGACAATGATAGATGTTAAAAAATATATGGATGTGGATTTTAAATAATGTATTTCACATCCCAACACAAACAACACAAAAAGAAATTGATGATAATAGTATATATGCTAGAATATATGAGCAGATAGACAATATTAATTTTAGTGCTATATTTAGTAATAAATTAGCAAATTATACAATAAATGATAGTACACTTGACATTGAAGGAGATAATGCAAGGGTTGACCTATTAAATAAAACAGGACAATCAATGTGGAAGAAAGCCAAAAAAATAGTATCAATGGGCTTTGGTTATGGTGGAGTTATATTAGTGCCTTATGTAAAAGGTGGGAAAATATACTATAACATAGTGCCACAAGATAGATTAACAATAGATGAAATAGATGGAGAATTAATAACAGGAGCTACTGTGTTAGCAGAAAAGAAAGTAATTAGTGGAACAATATCTCAAACAACATATTTAAGATGGACTAATTATCAAATAAAAGAAGGCAACCTAGTAATAACACAACAATTTAGTGATGAAAAAGGAAATAAAATACCTACACCTTACTTTTGGAAAGATATACAAGAAGTAATGAGTATTACAAATGTTGATAGGGTTTTATTTGGATATATAAAGTCACCTATAAATAATCGTAAAGCAAATGACAAGTATGGTGTACCAATAACTTATGGATGTGAAGCAACAATACTAGAAATAAGACAAACACTAAAACAACTTGTAAAAGAATATGAATTAAAAGAAACATTTGTGGGAGCAGATGCTACATTATTTAATGGTAAAAATAAACTTCCTGATAGTGGTTTATTTAAAAGATTTAATAGTACAAGTGATGATTTCTTTCAAGTATATGACCCTGAATTTAGAGATTATACTATAAGGCTACAAGAGTTATACAAGAGATTAGAACATGAAATAGGAACATCTTATGGGATATTAAGTGAAGTAGATACAAATAACGCAACTGCTACTGAAATAAAAAGAGCACTATATGATACATTTACAATAGTTGATGATATGAGAAGTAATATAGAAAAAGGACTTGAAGATTTTTTCTATGCTTGCAATGTACTTGCTAACGCTTATAATTTAAGCCCACAAGGAGAATACAATGTAAGTTTTGATTGGTCTTATGGATTAATAGAAGATACACAACAAGAGTGGTCACAATTAACTTATGCACAAAGTAAAGGCGTTGTAAGTAAAGTAGAATTAAGACAATGGTTAAAACCTGATGAAACTCTTGAAGAAAGTGAAAAAGCAATAAAAGAAATAGAAGAACAAGAACCATCAATTGAAGAATTAGTAGGAGGTACTGAATAATGAAATTAATAGTAAATCCACATAAAATAGAAATAGAAAAAAATCTAGTAAATGAAAAAGAAATAAACATAACAAAAGTACAATTTGAATTTAATAATATTCCTGATGATTATGTAAAAGAAGCATATTTTACATTAAAAAGCAATACATACAAAGTAATAATACAAAACAATGAATGTGATATACCTTACGAAGTGTTAGAAGAAAAAGGCACAATAGAAATAGGTGTAGTTGCTTTTAAAGTAGGAGAAGAATACAAAAGATATAACCCTAGTCCTGTATATATAAATACTCTTGTAGGAAGTTTAAAAGACCAATTTGAAAATAGCGAAGAAATAACACCAACAGATAAAGAACAAATAGAACAAATATTACAAGATGGAATAACTGATATTCAAGGCAAAATTGATGAAGTAGATAACAAGATAATTGAAGTAAACAATGCAATAGAGGAAACAAATAATCTAAATATAGATGTAAATAAAGTAGAAAAAGAAACAACAATAACATTAACAAAAAAAGATAATACAACTAAAAGTGCAGTAGTATTAGATGGAAAAAGTTTACAATTTATGTGGCAAGGAACATCATTAGGAATTAAAACTGATGATATGCAAGATTATGTATTTGTAAATTTACAAGGAGTACAAGGAGTACCTGGTCCACAAGGAGAGCCATTTAGAATTAAAAAGACTTATCCAAGTGTACAAGCAATGAATGATGATTTTAACAACATGAATTATGGTGATTATGTAATGATTGCTAGTACAGTAGAAGTAGAAGATAATGCTAAATTATATACAAGAGGAGAATTTCAATGGATATTTATTACTGATTTTAGTGGAGCAACAGGTATTAAAGGAGAAACAGGTGCAACACCTAATATACAAATAGGTACAGTTACAAGTGGAAGTACACCAAATGTAACAAGAACAGGAACTGATGAAAACCCTATATTAAACTTTACATTAGTAAAAGGAGATACAGGAAGTGAAGGACCTGTTGGACCAACAGGAAATGGAATATCTAATATAGAAAAGACAAGTGAAACATCAACAGAAAAGAACTATCGAATAAACTATACAAATGGAGAGCATTTTGATTATTCAGTAGAAAATGGAGAAGTAACACAAGAGCAATTAGATGAAGTACAAGCAGATTTAGATAGATATAAAACGATAGAAAATGCACTACCACACATTACAGGAGAAGGAGAAAGTATAACATTAAATGATACTGCAAATAGTGTTTTACATTTAGATTTAAAAGGCAATACACAACAAGATAGTACAAGTATAAGTGGTGGAGATGAATACGATAGTCCTACACCAGACCACCCACAACCTATTCATAATGTAAGTGGAGATAATACAATAAAGGTACAAAATAAGAATTTGTATAAACCTTTTAATTTTACTAAAACAAGTAATGGAATAACTTTCACTTATAATGAAAATGGTTATATCAATATAAATGGAACTTCAACAGGAAATGCTTTATCTATGTATACAAATGAAGCAACACCATATTTGATAACATTAGAAGCAGGAACATATACAATAAGTGGAAATACAGATGATATAAGACTAGAAGTAGTAAGTAGTGGTGGTACTCCATTATGTAATACAGGAAGTACAAATATATTTACAATAAACTCAACAACACAAATATTTATAAGAGCAAATATATTAAATGGTAAAACTTTTGATAATGTAAAAGTATATCCACAACTAGAAAAAGGCACAACAGCAACTGATTATGTTGAACATCAAGAACAAAGTCAATTAATAAGTTTAGGTGTAGAGAATTTATTACCTAACAATGTAACTTCACAAACAATAAATTCAATAGAATTTACAAAAAATAATGATAAAAGTGTATATGCAAATGGAACTGCAAGTGAAAGAACTGATTTATATCTTGTAGGAGATTCCTTAAATTATGAAGATTTAGGCTTAATGGCAGGGACTTATACTTTAAGTGGTTGTGTAAGTGGTGGCTCATATACAACATATATGCTTGTATGTGTAACACAACATAGTGATACAACAACAACAATTAAAACTGATTTTGGAGAAAATACAACAGTACAAGTACAAACAGGAGATAAGTTTAGAATATTTATAAGAGTAGCAAATGGGGGATCAGTAGATGGAACATTCTATCCTCAATTAGAAAAAGGCTCAAAAGCCAACTCATACACACCTTATGGCACAACACCAATAGAACTATGCAAAATAGGAGATTATCAAGACTATTTCTATAAATCTAGTGGTAAGTGGTATTTACATAAAGAGATAGGGAAAGTTGTTTTAGATGGTAGTGAGAATTGGGGAACTTCTACTTCTAGTGGAAATATAAGGTGCTATACTTCAGCAATAGCAAATTTAATCAATAAAAATGTTGCACCTATTTTAAATTATTTTATAGGTTCAACTGATACAGGTAATATATTCACAAATGGTTATGCAACTTTACCAGCAAGTGGTAATATATCTTTTTACTACCCTACAACAACCGATAGTACAACTACTTTTAAAACTTGGTTATCAACCCACAACACCGAAGTATATTATGTACTAGCAACACCAACAAACGAAGCAATAACAGATACAACATTAATAGGTCAATTAGATAATATAGAAAAATTAATGAGTTATGATGGACAAACTAATATAAGCCAAGATAATAATGACTTGCCTTTTATTATTAGTGCTAGTGCTATTAGGAAATTAAATAATGAATAATGAATTAAGTGATGAATTAGTAATAACAAGATTAATTGATAGAGTAGAAAGTGGCAATACATTTGTGTTAAAGCAAATAGGAAAGACCATTAAAGAAATAGGGCAACTGAAACCTAGTGAATTATACAAATTAGAACAAATGATAAAATATGGTGCAAGATATGACACTATAATAGAAAGATTATCAAAGATAACTCAACTAAACATAAAAGAAATAGATGAGATATTTGAAGCATACGCCAAAAGAGATTATAAATTTGCTGAAAAGTTTTACAAGTATAGAAATATACCTTATGTGCCTTTTAATCAAATGACAGCCTTAAAAAACGAAGTAGAGGCGTTATCTTTACTAACAAAAGGAACATATATGAATTTAGCAAATACATCAGTTCTAGGATTTTGGTTAAATGATAGGTTTTACAATATACAAGAAGCGTATAGATATGCAGTAGACCAAGCGATATTATCAATTAGTCAAGGCAAAGATACTTTTCAACACCAAATGTATTCTTTACTAAAACAATTTGGCGATAGTGGAGTAAGGACAATAGACTATGCAAGTGGTACATCAAGAAGATTAGATAGTGCCTTAAAGATGAATTTAAGAGGTGGAATAAGAGAACTTCATAACGCAACGCAAGAGGTGTTAGGGAAAGACTTTGGAGCGGATGGCGTAGAAATAACAGTACACGAATATCCTGCTCCTGACCACGCAATGTTGCAAGGTAGGCAATTCTCTTATGAAGAATATGAAAACCTACAAAACAACTTACCTGCAACTGATTATAAAGGAATTACTTATACACACGATCATAGACCTATTTCACAACTTAATTGCTATCACAATGTATTTAGTATAGTTCTAGGTGTATCAAAACCTCAATATACAAATGAAGAACTAGAACAAATAGAAAAGAGAAACGAAAAAGGCTTTGAATATGATGGAAAACACTATACGATGTACGAAGGAACTCAATTAATGCGTAGAATAGAAACTGAAATACGAAAGCAAAAAGATAATCAAATACTAGGTAAAGAAGCAGACAATAAAGAATTAATAGAAACTTCCCAATATAAAATCACACAACTTACAAATAGATACAAAGAAGTTATCAACGCTAGTGGACTTAAAAGCCAATTAAAAAGAGCAAGAGTGGTAGGATACAAACGAATAAAAGTGAAATAATTTTACATTTTCATAAAATAATGATATAATTATACAAAAGGAGGTATATTATGAATAATTTTGACATAGGTAATACATTTAGAAATATTATTTATTTCTTAATAGGATTAATAATAATATTAATTGGTGTTATTATATTTTATGCTATTAAAAATAATGAATTAGCAAAAGAAATGAGCGAATACACTTGCGAAACTGATATAATGGAACAAGATGGTTTATATAACTTTATTGATAGCGAAGGAAATATGATAACTACCGACGCTGATGTGTTAAATAAGTTTATTAAGGAGTATTATGGCGAAACAAAGGAAAACAACTAAAAGGAAAGTTAGAGTAATTACTGTAAAAAAGTGTGCTAGATGTGGAAAATTTGCAAAATAAGTGGAAAAGACTAGACATAAGAAAATATACAATTCCTGAAATAAATATTATATTAGAGTTAGGTAATTTTGATGATTTTACAAAAGAAGTATTTAAAAGGTTAAATAATGGAGATACAATAGTAAAAATATCAATGGACTTAACTGAAAAAAATATTTATGGATATGTAAGTGTAAAAAAGGTAAATAAGGCGATTAAGGAAATCAAAAACAAAATAGTAAGATTAACATTATTGGGAAAATTAAGGTAATTTTAAGGGTATAAACAAGGTACGTTTGTACTCTTTTTTTGTGTGATAATTTAAGTGAAAGGAGAGATAAGACTTAATAGAGTAGTTTAAAACACTATTTGAAAAGCACTCTCTTTTTCTGTTTTAGGAGGAAAATATGAAAGAAAGAATTGAAGAAAAATTAGAAAAAAACATTGAAAGAATATTAGCAAAGGAAGAACTTTTACCTACTGATGTAGCAATATTAAAAGAAAAACTAAACGAAATTAAAGTAGAAGAAACAAAAGAAGAAGAAGAAGCAAAAAGAAAAGAAATGTTAGATGTCTTAACAAAAAATTTATAGGAGGTTATTATGAGTAATTTATGGATACCAATGTTATTAGGTTTATCCAATGGGTTTGGAGGGTTTAATACTTATTTTGCTGGATGCATAAATGATTACAATAGATATTCAAAAAAATACGAAAGATATGGTGTTGATGAATAATGTATAACAATTATAATCCACAAGTTAGTTTAGATAGAATAAACACACAAATTGCAGAACTAGAAAAAATGAGAAATCAAATGCAACAACCTATACAACCACCTATCACACAAAATTTTCAAATAGCACCAACTAATCGTGAAACAATTAAATATGCTAGTTCAATAGATGAAGTACAAAGAGATATGGTAATAGGAGATACACCTTATTTTAGTAAGGATATGAGTGTTGTATGGATAAAAAATACAAAAGGAGATATTAAGACTTACGAATTAAATGAAATAATACCAAAAGACGAGAAAGATTTAAGAATAGAATACCTACAAGCACAAATAGAAGAATTAAAGAAAGGGATGATAAAAAATGAACGCAACACAACTATTGATGACACAATTACAGAACCAGTTGAAGATGAGAAATCCACAGGCGTTTCAACAATACCAAAGCCTAAAAAAAAGTAATGGCAACCCACAAGAAATGATAAATAGTATTGTAGGTAAATATACACCTGAACAAAAAGCAAATTTTATGAAATATGCAAATGGATTTGGAATATCCAATGAACAATTAACTAATTATGGTATCACACAAAAATAGTGTTGATATAAATATTGAAGAAAGGAGATAAAAAAAATATGAATGGTTCAATACAACCAACAGTAGAATTAGCAACTACTAACGGAAATGGCTTGGCATATCCATATCCTGTTATGTATGGTAATGGCTTTGGTGGTAACAATGGCTTTTTAGGTGGAGATGGTTGGATAGTTCTATTATTACTTTTAGCATTCGGTAATGGTGGATGGGGTAACAATGGAGGCTTCTTTGGTGGTAATAGTTTCGACAATGGATACGCATGGTTATCAAATGGGCAAAAAGAAATTATGCAAAACACTAACAATGGCTTCGACACATTACATTTATCTAACCAACTAGACACAGTAAATAGTGGCATTTATTCACTATCTAATCAGTTATGTAACACAGGACATGATATTACAAATTCAGTTAGCAATGGCTTCTATAATGCTGAAATAAGTGCTAATAATAGAGCAGTAAATCAAATGCAAGATACATTTGCTTTAAGTAGACAATTTGCCGATTGTTGCTGTGATAACAAATTAGCAGTTCAAGACCTAAAATCAACTGTTATTAGTGAAAATTGTAGCGACAGGGAAGTATTAAGACAAATCGGTCAAGATATTCTTGTAAATCAAACTGCTAATACTCAAAAGATCATAGATGAAATCTTTAGAGATAGATTAGACGAAAAAGATGACAAGATTGCTGAATTAAATAGACAATTACAAATGGCTGATTTAAGAGCATCACAAATCGCTCAAACACAAGCAATAACTTCAAATATCTACAATGAGTTAAAGAACTGCCCTGTTGGAACAGTACCAGTATATGGTAACCAACCTATATTCACTTGCCCTAACAATGGATGTGGATGTGGATATAACACAACAAGTCAATTTATTTAATAGCATATAGTCGATTACGACACGCTCGATTACGAGAACTTGCTAATTGATAAGGACATTATTGTCCTAACCAAGAGAATAGGCATAGTTCTATTCTCTTATTTTTATAAATAAATGACAAAATTTGCAATATTTTTGAAAAAAATGAGAAAAAAATACAAAAAATGCACAAATAAGGTAATTTTAGGAGATATTTTCTCTTGAAATGCACTAAAAACCATAAAAATTGTGCAAAATTGAAAGGAGAAAGATAAACAATGATTGAAACAATTATAAATGAACCTCTTGCTTTGCCTAGTAATGCAAGCCCTGTAACTTTTGATGAAACTGATATTAGAACTAGGTGTGCTACTTGTAATTGCAATGGCTGGTTAGACTATTCAAATGGTAACCCTAACTTTAAAATCTTTGGTAATGGGTATACAGGTTACTATGACGTAGAATTTAGTGCTTCCGTTAGTTCTGCAACTGCTGGTGTTGTAGCAATAGGACTATATCAAGATGGGGTGTTAATACCTGATACAGTAAGAGCTGTTACGCTAGCTGCTGCTGATGATTACGAAACAATTTCTTTTGACAAAAAATTAAGAGTATGCCCAAGAGGAACAACTAACATATCAGTTCAAAGTGTACCAAGTGTACCAACACCTACTACACCAACAACACCAATATCAACTACACAGGCAATTATAACTAACGCAACATTTAGTATAAGTAGAATTTAATGAGAAACAATTTAGATGCAACATCTTTAATCTTGCAATTGTATAGCGTCATTTTACTAATACAGGACTACAATAACACCGATTTAATGCAAGAATTACAAAAGCAAGATAAAGAATACCTAGAAAAGATAATCAAGCAAAATAACGAGATTTTGAGCCTTTTAAGAAAGGAGGAAAAATAATGCACGAGAAGTTAGAAAAGAAAACAGAAGAAAGCATAAACAAGATATTAGATGAAGGAATAACAACAAATAATTTAGACCATCTATACAAATTAACAAAGATTAATCATATAGCAAAGGAGGAAGAAAATATGAATTATGGAAACTATGACAACTATGGTAGAGCAGGATATGATACTTATGGTAGAGATAATTATGATAATTATGGTAGAGATAGTTATGGGCGTAGAGGATATGACATGAAATATCGTGGTGACGAATACATGGGAAGAATGCATGATGAATACGGAAGATATATGGAAAGTCGCAATAGATATGGTGCAGGAGAAGAAACTAAAAAATCATTAGAGTATATGTTAAGAAGTATGGAAGATTTTGCTCGTATGTTAAAAGAAGAAGCACAATCGCAAGAAGAAGTACAAATGATTAAACAAACTGCTCAAAGAATAGCACAAATGTAATATGAAGTATTATTTTTATAACGCAAATAGTCATAATAACTTTATTGATGATTGCTTTCCTAGAGCATATTCGACAGTTATGGATATAACTTGGAAAGAAGCATATAAAGAATTATGCAAGAGTGCAATGGAACAAGGTTATATGATGGATAGTGCTATTTTTGTAAGGAGTTTTTTAGATAATAAATTTAAAAGAATTCCATATATTGAAACATATATAGGAGAATTTGCGGAGAACCACCCTATTGGTAAATATCTAATAACAACTAACGGACATATAACAGCATGTGTTGATGGTTACATTATAGACACTTGGGATTGTACTAATAAAGAAATTGAATATATTTGGAAAATAATTTAAAGGACACGATTTGTCCTTTTTTTAATATTGTGTTATAATCTTGTTAGGTGAATTTATGAAGATAGCAGTTGATAAAAACACATATCATATAAACAAAGACAAAGACAAAGAATACATATACTTGTTTGATGATGAAACATTAGATGAGTTATTAAAAATAAATATGCATTGTGTTTATTATAAAAAATGTGATTATGTTGATATTAACTTAACTGATTATGACATAGATTGCATAAAGAAAGCCAAAATAACTGATAAAGACTATACCAAGATAACTAAACAAAATTATAAGTATGCAATAATAGTACCAAATTGTAATAACGATAGAGGAGATTACAAAGGCAAAAGTTTTTTAAAAAATTGTATCGAAAGTGTATTAAATCAAACATATAAAGATTTCACCTTGATAATAGTAGATGATTGCTCAACTGATACAAGCGTAGAAACAATAAAATCTTATAAAGACAATAGAATACACTTAATACAAAACAAAAGAAAAAGATACAATGGTGGAAGTAGAAATGTTGGAATAGATTATGCACTTGACAATATAGATTTTGATTATTTTTGCTTTTTAGATAGTGATGATTGGTGGAAACACAACAAAGTATTAGAAACAATAAACAATAGACTATTTAATCACGATATGGCATTAATAGGAATGGAATTAATTGATAAAAATGGTGTGTTTATGACTAAATATCATCAATACGATAACTATGAAAATTTCTTTTTAAGTGACAATAAAGTATGGTGTACTGCTTGGGCAAGAGTTATCAAAAAGAATAAGATAGTATATTTTTGTGAGGATACCCTTATGGAAGACAGAGTATGGTCATATAGGCAAGCGGATGTAATAGATAATCTAGACAAAGTTGTAAATATAAAAGAGCCTTTATATGTATGGAATAGAACAAACACAACAAATAGTGTATCAATAGTAAGAAATGGTTATTGGGATGCAAGTGCTTGGTGTCATATAGGTCATCAATTACAATTACTAGACCAATTACACCACAAAGAAATGATACCTATTTTAAAAAAAAGAATAGAAGTATGTAAAGATAAAGTTAACCACAACATTTATCAACAATATTAAGGAGGAGATAATATGATAAAATGTGAAGTAATAGAAAGATTTGATTTAAAAGATTATAACAAATTAAAAAATGTTAAGAAAGTAATAAGCAGAAAAGAAAATGAATTTGGTGCAAAAGATACTTTTGAATGCGATGAAGAAATGGCAAAGTATTTACTAGGAGATAATGTTTTAAAAAAAGCAGTAGTTAAAATTATTGAAGTAGAGCCTAAAAAAACTGAAATAGTTGTTGATAATATTAATAATCAACCTATTGGGGAATTACAACCAAAAGTAAAAGAAGCAATAGAATATTTAGAAAATAAGAAAACAACTAAAAAGAAAAAGAAAAAATAACCCCCTTTGACTAGGAGGTTTTTTTTTGTTATAATTTATATGAGAGTTCAAGGGAACTCAAATATTTAATTCTATGGTGGAGTTGACCACTTGAAAAAATCTAGGGAGGAAATATTATGAATGGATTTTTAGAAAGTTTAGAAATAGGAGAAAACAAAGTTAAGTTATCAAAAGAAGAAATCAAAAGTATTATGGAGAAACATGGGGAATATATTAAAACTGAAACTAATAAAGTTGAAGAAAAGTATAAAACTCAAATAGAAAATAATAAAAATACTATTGAAGAATTGAAAACTCAAATTGAAAAGGCTCCCAAAACTGACGAACTAGAAAGCCTAAAAAATAAAATAGCAGACTATGAGCAAAAAGAGGCTGATAGAGTTGCAAAAGAAAAAGCCGAGCAAGAAGAAAAGATATTAAATGACAATATCAATGCTTTATTTGAAGGCAAAACATTCACTAGCGAATATGCAAGGACAGGTCTTTTAAATGATATTAAACAAGGTTTAAGTAAACCTGAAAACAAAGGAAAAGGAATACAAGATTTATTTAATGAATTAACAAAAGATAAAACTGATATTTTTACAAATCCTAATCAAGTAAAAGATATGGCTAGTATGGGAGATAGTGAAGAAAACAACAAAACAAAAGAAATACCAATAATTTGGTAAAAGAGAGGAAGGATTAAATTATGGCAAGAATAGATGCATTATCTATTGAATTAAGAACAACAGGAAAAGACAAACTTGCAGAGGAATATGGAAAAGTAATTGATAATATTCAACATATAACTCTTGCATCAAGATTAAAAAACCAAGACTTATCTGGTGACCCAACAGCAGGAACTGTTGAAGCAAAAAGATTTGTAAATGTACAAGGAAAGGCTTATGGAACTGCTCGTACAAATGGCAAAGGTGATTATGTAAAAGCAGAACCAGTAGTAATTCCAATTAATGATAATACTGAGTACATTGAGGAAATTGAGGAAAAGGATTTGGCTCTATATGGCGTTGGAGGATTAATTGAGCGTAGAACTCGTAATCATCAAAACGCATTAGCAGTAGAACTTGATACTAAATTCTTTGCAGAAGCAGTAAGTCAAGGAACTGCATTTACACCAAGTGCAGGAGCAACAGCAATTGAAGATGAAATTGAAGAAGCAATTCAATCAATTGAAACTACTAAAAATGATTTTGTACAAGGCGTACCAAGAAATATGATCGAAATTGTTATGTCACCTGCTTATTATGGTAAGTTAAGAAATAAGATTAACTCAATTTCTAACTCAAACAATTTAGGTGTAGTACCTAACTATGAAGAAGGAACATTTAATAATACTCATGTTTATTCAAGTGTATTCCTACCACAAGGAACTAATTATGTAGTTATGGTAAATGGAGCAGTAGCACAACCAGTAAGAACTTCTATTTACAATCCTGAAAAAGTACAATTAAGTGATGCAACAGCATTTGGTTTATTTGCTTATAAAGGAACAAAAGCAGTTACACCAGACTTAATTAAATATAATGGAACAACAATAAGTCTATAATAAAGGAGGGCGTTTATGGAATTTAATGGGCAATACCTAACATACGAAGAATATAAAGAATTAGGCGGAACATTAGACCTAACGCCTTTTAATTTATTAGAATTCGAGGCAAGAAAAAAAATAGATATAAGAACTCAAAATAGACTTGTAGGGCAAGAAATACCAGAAGAAGTAAAACTATGTGAATATGCAATGATAAATAGTATAAATAATTATTCAAGTACAACTAGCGAGGTTGCAAATAAAGGCAATGTAGCAAGTGAAAGCACTGATGGATATAGTGTAAGTTATTTAACATCAGCACAAATAAGTGAAGTTATAAAATCTAAAAATGCCGAGTTAGAAGATATAATGAGAAATTACTTATTAGGTGTTATAGTAAATGATGAACATATAATGTACGCAGGTGTATAATGATAACTAATTCAAGTTTAACTATTTATCACAAAGACGGACTAGATGTAGCAACATACTTTGAAAAATGGACTAGATATAATTATGATAAAGTTTGGTATTTTGGAGGAAAAGGTGCAAGTATAAATAAAGGCTATGACAATGCAAATGATGTTGAAATAAGAATTCCTTATAACGATAATTTGAATATAGCGAACTTCTCAATAGGTGATATTGTTGTTAAAGGCACACTTGACTTTGATATACAAACTCAAAAAGATTTATCTAATTATGAAATATATAACATAACAAGTATCAAGAACAATAACTTTGGTAATAATCCTCATATCCATATTGGAGGAAAGTAATGGACTTTGAACATCCACAAACTATAATAGCAAACTTTGGTCTTGGCAAAAATGGAGATGTGCATAAGTTCTTTACTAACACTTGTGCGTTGCACATGGACAAGTATGTACCTTATGACGAGGGAACACTTGCAAACTCTGTTGTACAAGGTGGAGTAGTAACAAGCAATGTTGACATTGATAGTATTACTTATGATCAAGAATATGCTAGTTATGTATATAATGGAATAAGTAAAAATGGAAATCCATTAAATTATAGCCACGATATGCATCCTTATGCAGGCGACCATTGGGATGAAAGAATGGTAAGTGCTGAAATGAGTGAAATAGAGCAAGAAGTACAAGACTACATTGACAGGAGGTATTATAGATGAGAGTATCAAAATTAAGAGAATACTTATTTACAATATTAAATAACTTATTAGATAATAGTAATTATCAAATAAATGTAGATATGTTAAGCAATAATATAGATGATTTCTCACTTGATAAAATACCAACAGGAACAAGGGTTTCAAATTGGATAGTAAATGATGGATTAAAAAGAGATGTATATTCATTTAGAAGTCGTAAATCATATTCACAAGACACAATAGATAATTTAAAAAATATAGGTTTTTTTGAAGATTTTGAGAAAATTATAGAAAATAACAATGACAGAGGTATATTACCTGACATTGATGGAATAGAAAGCATAGAATGTTTAAATTCTGGAACAATGTTAAGAAATGCTGATGGTAAAAGTGCAGAATTTAGCATACAAATACAAATAACATATCGAAGAGGAGGTTAATAATGGAAATAATAGCCAAGAAAGAATTTACTTTAAATGGTAAATATTACGAAAAAGATGATGTTGTTAAAGTTAAATCAATAGAAGAGTTGAGGTTATTAAATGAAAAAGGATTTATTAAACCTCTTACAAGAAAAGAATTAGAAAACTTTAAACAAGAGAAAGAAAAACTATAAGGAGGTTAATATGCAAGCAAAAAGAAGTCAATTTGCTCACTACCTAAATACAACACCAGAAGCACAAACAAAGAAATGGGTAAGAGAAGGTGTAGGTGTAGAAGCATTATCAATGAGTTATAATGCACAGGTTGATACATATAAGACAATACTTGCTGATGAAGCAGATAGCGTATTCAAAAACTATGATATTCAATCAAGTGTTACTGGAAAGCGTATTTATAGAGAAGATGAAATTTATGATACACTTGATGATATAAGAAGAAAAGCAAAAGCACTTGAAAGCCAATACCTAGAAATAGATATGGGAAAAGCAACGGGTAGTGCTTATGTAGCAACACAATATGATGTATTAGTTGTTATTGATGAATTTTTAGGAGAAGATGCAACTATTGGTTATAACATTTATTATAAAAATCCAAAACAAGGAACAGCAACAATTACAGATGGCGTACCAACTTTCGTTGAAACTGTATCATTATAGAAAGCCTATGGGCGAGGGTGTAAAGCCCTTGCTCTTTTTAATTATTAGGAGGGAATAATTATGGATAAAGTAATTTATAAAAAAGAAGGAATTAAACAAATACAAGTAAATGATCAAGGTGATTATATAGAAATCGATTTAATGGATATAGAATTACCTTTTAAAGTAGATAAAACAAGAAAAGAATTAGTAAGACAAAATGGAATATATAAAAATATTTGCAAGTCATTAGAAAAGCAATACAAAGACAATGAGGACTTGTTAAGAGTAAAAGAGTATCAAGCAGAAGTAGATTATTGCAAAAAATGTAGGCAAGTATTAGATGGTTTATTAGGAGAAGGTGCTTGCCACAAAATATTTGGAGATACAAATAGATATGCTATGTTTGATGATTATTTTGAGCAATTAAGTGAAACACTTGGTGAAATGGAAATAGACATAAAAGCAATAAAAGAAAAACTTGTTAATAAATATAAAAAAAATAAGGAAATAATGTAATGTATCCAACACAAATGGAAGTTAATGGAGTTATCTATGATATAGATACAAACTACAAAACTGCCTTACAATGTTTTCAAGCGATAAATGATAAAGAATTAGAAGAACACGAAAGAGCAATAGTGGTAGTTGCTTTATTATTAGGCTATGATGTACCGCTAGAAGATACACAAGAAGCATTAGAAAAATGTGCAATTTATTTAAGATGTGGTAAAACAAAAAATCCTAGCAATAAAGAAATAGATATGGACTATTTTCAAGATGAAGCAAAGATAAGAACTTCTATAAGGCAATGTTATCATCTTAATTTAAATATTGAAAAAGATATTCATTGGTGGGAATATAATGAACTTATTGAAGGTTTAACGGAAGAAACTTTATTAAATAAAGTAAGAGAAATAAGAACTTATGATTTAAGTAAAGAAAAAGACCCTAAAATAAGAAAACAAATACAAGATGCAAAAGACTTTTATGCACTTGAAAAAGAAGAAGTACCAATGACAGAAGAAGAAAAAAAGAACATTGAACAATTTTACAAATTAACAGGTTATAAGGAGGTGTAATATGGCAAGAATTACAATAGAAACTGAGTTAGGAACAAAGAACTTTACAAAACAAATAAATAATTTAAAAGCAGATTTACAAAGATATATGAAAACATTAGAAAGTGAAGCAAAAGTTCCTATAAGTTTAAGAATGAGTGCTGACGAAAGAAGAAATTTAGAAGCAACAATAGAAAAAACAAGAAATCAATTAATAGCACTAGAACAACAACAACTAAAAACAGGTGACGCAGGAGAACAGGCAGGAATAAGAACAGGGCAAGGTTTTGAAAGAGGTATAAATTCTTTAAAAAGATTTGCATTAGGATTGTTTGGTATTCGTTCTATGTTTAGTTTAATGCGTAGAGCAACAAACGCTTATTTATCACAAAATGAAACGACAGCAAATAAATTAAATGCAATATGGGTAGCACTAGGAAACGCATTAGGACCAATTATAGAGATAATTGCAGATGGTGTACTGAAACTAATAGGGTACTTAAATGTATTTTTAAGAGCATTAGGTTTTGATATAGATTTAACTAAAAATATGAATAAATCTACAAAAGCAGTACAAGGCACTACAAAGGCTATGAAAGAGTTAAATAACGAGGTATATTCATTTGATGAAATGAACAAACAATCAAAAGACACATCAGTAGGTGGTGCTGGTGGAGGTGGAACTAATGGTTTCACAATGCCTGAATTAAATGAAGGTGTAGTTAAAAAATTACAAGATGTAGCAAAATGGTTAAAAGAAAACAAAGATTTATTATTTACAATAGGAACAATAATAGCAGGATATAAAGTTGCAAAGTGGTTAAGTGGTTTATCAAGTTTAATAGGTGGTGGAACAGGAGCAGGAGCAACAGGTTTACTTGGGCTTAAAAATATCTTAACAGGATTATTAGCACTTGAAGCAATTGCTATTGTAGTAAGTATAATTTATTATGGCAAAGAATTAAGTGAGTTAAAACAAATAAACAAAGAAATAGAAAAATTTGCTAAAAACAATACTGAAAGTGCAAAAAAAGTAAATAAATCAAATTTAGATGTAGCAAAGTCATTTGAAAAAGGTAGTGAAGAAATCAACAAATATGTGCAAGAATTAAATGGACAAATAGAAGCATCTAAAATTAATACCGAAGCAAAAAGAAAAGAAAATGAGCAAATGGGATTATTAGACCATGTTTGGGATATCTTTGGTGGAACTACATCAAAAAATAATAAACTTATGCAAGAAAATACTCAAAGGATAATAGATAATGCTAGAAATTTGCAAGAACTTGCACGAGAAGGGAAACTTACTGATGACCAAATGAAAGTTTACAAAGATACAATGGGATATCTAAATGGAATATATGATGAATTATCACCAGCAGTAGAAAATAGCACACATAAAATAGAAGGGTTTGGTTTTAAGGTAGATGAAACAACACAAGGATTATATGACCAAATAAAAGGATTACAAGATACTGAAAGAGAAGCAGGAATAAGTACAGGAAACCAAAAAACATATTTTGAAAGTCTATGGAAAAAAGCAAGAGAAACTTTTGGAAATATGAATAATTTAAAAGCAAATCCAACAGTTGAAGTTAAAACAAATACTGAAAAACTAAAAAATTTATTGAAGTTATTATCAGACAATACTAGCACATTTGCAGCAACTGGCGTGGTAGGTGGAGCAACAGGCTTACTAAATAAAATGAAATCCTTTGGGCTTGCAAGAGGTGGAATAGTAAACTTACCAGGTAAAGGAGTACCAATAGGAAATATAGTAACAGGAGAGCGAGGACACGAAGGATTTATCCCAATGGATAATGAAGAAAGTATGGACTTAATAGGTCAATCAGTTGCTCGCCATGTTGTCATTAACTTAACTAATAATACATTATTAGATAGTAGAATAATTGCAAGAGAACAAACAAAGATACAAAATAATCAAAATTTCTTAACAAATGGAAGGGGAGTATAATATGGTAATTAATAAAGATAGTATTGTAGCAAGTTATACAAAAAGTGGAACAACAAAAACAATTAAATTAGCACCATATTTAACAAAAGCAAATTTTGGATTTAATAAAGAGTGGGATGCAGATGCAGGAAGAAATCTTGCTAAATCAGTTGTAGGAAGTTTTGATATATTCCCTAAAATAATATGCTATTTTAAACCTCTTAATAAAGATGAACTTGATGAACTTTCACCTTTGTTTAATTCTTCGATACAAAGTTTTACTTATTATGATCCTGACCTTCAAAGACTTAATACAATGAATACTTATACAGGAAATTGGGCGTATGATTGTATGAAAGTACAATTAGCCGAGCCATTTAATTTGTCATTTATTGCAAGAGATAGGAGAGTATAATGATAAGTGTAAGTAATAATTTTAAAACTGAAATAACAAAACCTAGAACAATAGATGGCAAAGTTATAGTAGGGAATAGAACATTAACATCTTCACAAGTTAATTACATAAGGCGAGTGTTTAATGCAAGTTTATTTAAAACAATATTAAAACAAGTAGAAATAGATAGCAACGAACCAATAGATAAAGGAGAAACAATAAATCCTCAATTTGGTTTATTAATTAACAATAGTTTTGAATATGTATCACTAGGCTCTTATAAAGCCATAAACGAGCCAATTTTGAACAAAGACACTAACTCGTATCAAATATTAAGTTGCGACAAAATCGTAGAAAGTATGGTGCCTTATGGGCTTACAACAAGCGATATAACTTATCCTTGCAGTGTTAGACAATTATTTGTAGCAATTTTCACAAAATTAGGATGGTCTACAAATGGAATACCAAGCACATTTACAAACTCTACTTCTATAATTGAAGAAGATGTATATTCAAATGTAAACTTTACTTATAGAGATGTACTTGATGAGTTATGTACTATAAGTTGTATGTTTTTAGTAGATAAAGGAAATCCTACATTAATTCAAAAAACAACTACAAATGAAACTATAAATGAACAATTTATGAAATCAACTAATGTAGCAGTAAAAGAAAAAGTATTTTTTAATTCTTTGGTATTTTCAAGAGCAGAGGAAAGCGACAATATATATAGAAAAGATGATGAAAGCATTGAAGAATATGGACTACATGAATTTAAAGTTAGTGATTTACAAATTCTTTCGTTAAATTGGCGAGATAATTTTATAGATGCAATGTGGAATTATATTAAAACATTTGAATATTATTCTTATGAAATAGATACTTATGGAATTATATATTTAGAGCCAGTAGATTTATTTACATTATCTACATTTGAAAATACCTATAATACAATTTTATTGAATAGCGATTTAACAATAGGGAATGGTGTAAGTGAAAAAATTTATGCTGATACACCAAAAGAAACAACAACTGAATATCAATATGCAACTGATACCGATAGAAAAATAAATCAAACATATCTAATAGTAGACAAACAAAATAATAAAATAGAAGCAGTTTCAAGCCGAGTAGATGCTAATCAAACAAATATAAATAATTTACAAATTACTGCTGATGATATACAAGCAAATGTAACAAGTTCAACAGCCAGTTTATCTAATCAATTAAATGCTTTTGCAAACTCAACAAGTTTTCAAATAAATGCAATAAATCAAACATTAGAAAATGGTGTTGAAAAACTAACTAATTCACTTGTTACGATAGATGTTAATGGAATTAACACTTCAAAAGAGAATGAAACATTTAACACACAAATTACCAACAAAACATTTGAAGTAAAAGATGGAAATAATCGTATGGGTTTTATGGGGTTTGATACTGACAAACAAAAAATGATGGTAGAGTTTCCTGAAATGCAAACTCAAAGATTAACAAATGCTTATCACACAACTGAAAAGATTATGGAAGATGGGCTTAAATGGAGTGCAGACTTCTATGTAGGAGATGATAATTAATGGCAATAACAACTACAAGATTAAATGGTACTACAAGTCTTAATAGAGATTATACTTTCTATGCAAATATAACAATAGATGATACAATACGAAGCGATAATACATTTTTAGTAATAGTAAATTGTTATTTAGTAAATGGAACAAATCGTACAAATTCAAATGGTTGGACTAAATATGTAAGAATTAATGATGTAGATAGCGAAACTTTGACAAATCAAAACATTGACACAACTGGAGTTCCTAGAAATGGTGGAGAAGTAAATGTTATAAGCAAAATTTTCTATGTACCTATAACAATGACAACAATAGGAATATATGCTTATCTTGATAAATCGAATTTTACTTCCTATGACCCTGGAACTTGTATAATCAATGGCTATGTATCAATGCCAAAAGTTGCTTCTACTTGGAACTCATCATTGTTAAGCATACCAGATGTAGAAGATGAATTTACATTACCTATAAACAAGTATGTAAGTAGTTATTACAATGTTGTAGAAGTAAGAAATAATAATAATACTATATTAGTAAAAACAATAAATGACGCAGTAAATGGAACAAGCGTAACATTTACAACAAGTGAATTAAATACAATATTTACAATGGACAACAATAGAAATCAGTTGCCTTTAAGGTTTTTCTTGGACTTAAAGACTTATACAAGTAGTGCTAAAACAACTCAAATAGGAACAACACAAAGACTAACTTGCGAGGCTTATATTGTTGATGGAGAGCCAACAGCAACTTACACAATAGTAGAGCAAGATAGCAAAGTTATTTCTTTGCTAGGTGGTAGCACTACAAATAAGATAATTAAAAATGCAAGTGATTTATTATTTACAATAACACCAACAGGATTAAAAGGAGCAACAATATCAAGTGTTAAGATTAATGATAGCCCAGCAACAAAAAGTGGTAATAACTATGTGTTAAATATAACAAATATATCAACAGGAACATTTAATATTGTTGTAACTGATAGTAGAAAATTATTAAAAACTTATACAGCAACAAAGACAGTTATAGATTATTTGGCACTTAAATATAACAATTGGACTATTAAAAGACAATCGCAAACTTCTAGCAATTTAGTTTTAAATGCTGATATAACTTGTTATAGTTCTTCTATAAATGGAAGTACAAATACACCTGTTGTCAAGTATTCAATAGATGGAACAAATTGGACTACAATATCATCATCAAGTTATACATTCGCAAACAACAAAATAACAATAACTAATTTAACATTAAATAACTTAATAAATTACCAAACAAGTGGCACATTTTATATAAAAGTAACTGATTTATTGGGTGAAATAAATGATAACAAAAATGTTGCAGTAGGAATATATACATTTGCAAGAAGTGATAGAAAATGCAGATTTAATGGAACAGTTGAAATTGCTGACGCTAATGCACAAAATAGATTTGAAATAAGAACGCCAATAACTTATTCATCAAGTGAAACATTTGTAGGTTATTGGATAAATAATGAGAAATTATATAGGAAAGTTGTATCAAGTGCTGGTATAAATGGCAATAATGTGACAATAGCACACAATATATCAAATTTAAAAAGAGTTGTTGCTTATGATGTTACAGCAGGAAACAACAATGGAACAACTTATCCAATAGGAAATAGTATATTCCCATTAACAATAGAAGAAATAGATAATACAAATATAATTGCAAATATTTCAAGTGGTTTTAGTTCAAATTGGACTATATATTATATTTTGTATTATGTAAAGGTATAATTATGATAAAGTTATATGAATTAGAACGAGAAATGATATTTGCAAAAGCCAATGGCAAAAAATGGAAATATAGATGGTTAAAGTGGAAATACAAAAGAATAAGGAGAAAAATATGGACAATATAACATTAGGGCAAATATTTGATGGAATAATAAGATTATCAGTTGTTGCAGGAGCAGTAATTGCTTTGTATAAATTAATTTTAAAAGGCGTAGGTAATTTATTAACGCCAATAAAAGTTGATTTAAAAGAAGAAAAAATGAGTAGATTAAAAAGCGAACTAACAACATTTATGTTTTTAGCAGAAAATGGTAATTTATCACCAGAGCAAAAGATATTAGCACATGAAGATTATGATGAATATATAAAAAACAAAGGCAATTCTTATATACACGATAAATTTGAAAGTTTAGTTAAGGAGGGAAAACTATGAAACTTAATGACAAATTATATAATATCTTGAAATGGGGATTAATAATCTTTATTCCAGCACTTATTACATTAATAGGAACATTAGGACAAATTTATGATTTTGATACTGAAACAATAGTATTAACAATAAGTGCTATATCAACATTTTTAGGTGTTATAACAGGAATATCAAATTACAACTATAAGAAAGGAGAATAATATGGATAAATTTTACTTCCCTATGGAAACGATGAGAATAACACAAAATCCTTATGGGAATACATCTCATCACCCACATAATACAGGAAATCCAAAAGATTATCCAATAGATTGTGCAGGGATAGATGGTGGAAGAAGTGCTATCTTCTGTTCTACTGAAATGAAAGTATCGGCAATTAAGTTTTGCTCTACTAATACAATATGGCTAGTTTCAACACATAAAGTCGATACACCTACTTTTAAAGATTATGTATTTATGACTTGCACTCATTGGAACGATAATGATCCTCATATAATGAAACATAAAAAAGTAGGAGATATAATAAAAAAAGGTGAGATTATTTGTTTAGAGGGAACTGATGGAGCAAAAGCAAATCATATACATATTTGTACAGGTCGAGGTTATAGTGATAATTGGGTAAAGAACTCAAAAGGCAAATGGGTTATGGTAGGAGATAACAAACCACCAGAAGAAGTAATGTATAGATATACAAAGTTTACAACTCGTGTTATGGATAATGGTGGACTAAAATGGGTTTCAACTGATACTGACACTTGTAGTGATTTCTTCCCAGCAAGAGGATATTTTACAAAAGGCGATAGTGGAGAAAATGTAAGAAAAATTGACGAGTTTTTTGCTAATAAAGTTAAGGGAGATTTTTATGGCGACTATTCAGTTGCTATTGTAAAAGAATTTCAAAGACAAAATGGACTAGAACAAGATGGTTGCATAGGCAAAGTCACTCTTGCAAAGATGGTCGAGCAAGGTTTTAAAGAGTAGAAATACTCTTTTTTATTTACACCAAAAATAAAATAAATTTAAAAAAAGATAAAATGTTGTTGACTTTTTATAAAATATGGTGTAGTATATTATGTGTAAGGGAAAGAGGAGATAAAAATATGAATAATGAAGAACATTTACAATGGCTAGAAGAAAGAGAGCAAAAGTTAGAGCAATTAGAAAGTATGATTAACAAAATGCAAAGTGAAATAAACAACGATGGAAAAATAACTGATAAAGAAGATATTAAAATGGAAATATTTAGATTATGGTATTTTAATAGATACGATAAGAAATACGAATTATAGGAGGTAAGATAATATGAAATTAAGAAAATGGGTAGTTAAAACATTAGTAATAATCAATATACTAACACTATGTATAATGGCTAGTGAGTGTAATAGTTTAAGTTTATTTATGGTATCACATATAACTGCATTAGGAATATTTGCAATTAACTCAATGATACTTAAAAAATATGGGAGGATATAATGGATTACGAAAAGATAATGAAACAAATAAATGATAATCAAGAAACAGCAATAAGATTATTAAAAGAAAATGTTGAACTGAAACAAAAAGCAAAACTATACGAGATATTAATAGAAGATGTTGCAGGGCGTTTGGTTATGATAAGAGAAGATGGCAAGATCATAACTGATGATGAAAGAAAAAACTTTTTACAAATAGCAATAGAGGATAACATGGAATACATATTAAAGGAGATAAAGTATTATGAATAAAGAAGAATATGAATTATTTAAGAAACAATGGCTAGAAAGATTTAAAGGGTATTATCAAAAAGGTAGAGTTAAGAAAAGTGATTTAAAAAAGTCTATATACGATAATCCTAAATTAATGGAAAGCCAAAAGGAAGATTTTTGGAGGTTAGTAAGTGAATGAAAGATTTAGAAAAATATGGTTTTAGAGAAGATTTTGATTATGATAATAAATTTCATTTAACTGACAATGTTAATGGTTATTACATATCAACAGTTGATTTAGGAATAGACCATAGTTTTGGAATAGGGAAACCATTATATTACGAAACAATGATATTTAAAGAAGGAAGTTGGAATGATTTATATTGTAAAAGATATTCAACAGAGAAAGAAGCAATAAAAGGACACAAAAAGGCAATAGAATATGTTAAAAATAATTTTAAGGAGGGAAAATGAGAGATACATTAGAAACATTGCTTAACAAAGCAAAAGGAGAACATATATGCAAGTCTTATAAACTATATAAACAGGAAGTACAGGAACTGATAGAAAATCTATACAAAGCAACATATAGACTAGGGTTATATGATAGCCAAATATTATATGTACTAGATGAGGCAATAAAGCCATTTAAGAAAGGTAAATAATGCTAGAAGTAGGTTTAATAGTAGTATTTGCAGTATTTATATATTGTGCATTAAGAGTAGGAGGAGATAAGTAATGAAAATAAGTGACTTACCTGAGGGAATTATTATATGGTATAAAGGGAACATTTTAGGAATAACAGGAGCAACATTACCAAAAAAATATTATGAGTATTCGTGTAAAAAGATTGTTGGTAATTATTTCGATTATGAATTGATAGATAATAACTAACATACCCCTAAAACTAATTTTAAAGGGGCATACACGAAGGTTAGAACAAAGATAGTATAAATTATCAAGAGAGGAAGAAAATGCAAAATAATGGCATTTAAGGAGGAAATATGAAAGATATCGAAATATATAAAGAATTATCTAATTACAAAAAGGTTTTAGAAGAAAAAGGCTACTATGTTATTTATATAGGCTTATATGGTAGTCAAAATTATAATTTAGATGATGAAGAAAGCGATATAGATGTTAAAGCAATTATAATGCCTAGTTTACACGATATAATATTTAGAAAGGTTACAAGTACAACTATCGAATGTGAAAAAGGAAATATAGATGTAAAAGATTTATTAACTTTCTATGATGTTATCAAAAAAGGAAATTTTAGTTATATTGAAAGCATACAAACAAAATATTCAATAGGGGATAAATATATAAAAAATTTATTTAATCAGTTTCAAGTAAATAAAAAGAGTATATTAGGTGCTATGTATGAAAAAAGAAAGGCATTAACTCACGAATATCCTAGCAAAAAAGAAGAATTTGAAAAATGGGGTTTTGACCCAAAACAACATCATCATATATTAAGACTTTATGATTTATTAAATTACAATTTATTATATAACACTAATAAAAGTTATTTAAGATATGAAGATAATGACATAAGAAGAACTGAATTAATAAAGTTTAAGAGAAATAAAGATAATATTGCTAAAAGCATAATTGAAGAAGATAGTGACTTAATTATAGAAAAAGCAAGAAATTTAATTGACTACAATTATTCTTATGAAGTTATAAATATTGATGAAGAGATTAATAAATATATTGAGAATAATATTAAATTAGAGTTAAGAAATTCAAATGTAAGTTATGCAAGAGAATATAGAACATTTGATAGTGAAATACCAAAAAAAGATTTAGAAAAATTCCCTATATTAGAACAATACAAAGGGAAAGACATATCTTATATAGTAACTGAAAGTATAGAAATATTATAAGGAGGAATTAAAATGATAAGTTATTATGAATTATTAGGAATGATTAAAGAAGGGAATATACCAAACAAAATAAAAGTGCATTTAACACCTTGTACTTCAAAGATTTATGTAAGGGAAGATGATTTAGATGAAAGTTTTAGTTATTATCGACTAGATGAAAGGGAAGAAGAAGATGAAAATTATAGAGATTATTTAGCAGAATGTTTTTTAGAAAGTAGTATGTTTGATGAAACTATTGAGATATTAGATGAAAAGAAAATAGGAAAATTAGGCAAGTGTGTTGATGAAAGCGAAGAGTTGGCTTGTGCTTGGAGTTTTGCTGAAGAAATATTAAAAGACAAAATCAATGAAATAATAGATTTATTAAATAAGGAGGAATAATATGACAATGATTTTTAAAAAGGACAAAAAGAAAGAATTATTACAAGGAAGGACACTAAAATATTTAACTGATAACAAGATAATAGACTGTACTTCGGTACATCTAGGAAATATCTTAAATGGAAAACAAAGATGTTCTTCACTACTTGCAAAAAACATAACACAAAGCATAAGTCATGATGCAAAAGTAGAAGATTATTTTGATGAAGAATAATCTTTTTTTATAAAATAAAATTGGTATTGACTTATAATTAAGTTGGTATTATAATAGTATTATAGTTAGGAGGGATAGAATGGAAAAGAAAGAATTTACAACATTAAATGAAAAACAAAAAATAATGGCATTTAATCAATTAAAAGATGATTATAGCGTTTTGTTTGAAAAGTATTATGAGCAACCATTATTAAAGTTTCAAAAAAATGTAGATAAAGCATTAAACAAAATGGTTATTCCAAAATTCTTTGTAGAAAAGTATGGAAGAAAATTTTATATGAATGTATATGAAGATAAGATTGTTTTAATACCAATGAAAAAAGGAGAATAATATGGCAATATTTAGAATTAATAAAAATCAAAACTATACAACAATGAGTAATGTACATTTAAAAGATAAAAGAATAAGTTTAAAAGCAAAAGGTTTATTAAGCCAAATGTTAAGTCTACCAGAAGATTGGAATTATTCTATTAAAGGTTTAGTTGCTATTAATAAAGAAGAAGAAACATCTATAAAGGCGACACTTGATGAATTAAAAAGATTTAAGTATTTGATAGTTACTAAACAACTACCAAATGAAACATCTAGTGGAAGAATAGAATATATATATGACATATTTGAAAAACCAAAACAAGAGGGTGAAAAACAAGGGGTAGAAAATCTAGGGGTTGAATTTCTAGGGGTAGAAAATCAAGTACAATATAATACTAATAATAAAATAACTAATAATAAAATATTAAATAATAAAGAAAAATATAAAAAAGAAAGTTTTAACAAACCTACAATAGAAGAAGTAGAACAATATTGCACACAAAGAAAAAATGGAATAGACGCTCAAAGATTTATAGATTTTTATGAAAGCAAGGGTTGGATGATAGGCAAAAACAAAATGAAAAATTGGAAAGCATGCATAAGAACTTGGGAAAGTAAAAACAAAACAAATGAGCCAAAATGGTTTAACGAAAATTTTCAAGAACAAAAACTTACAATAGAAGAACAACAAGAACTTAATGATCTAGTTAAAAATTTTTAGGTGTATTATGACAAAGAAAGAATTAGAACAAGAACTAAAACAACTGAAAGAACAATTCAAGTATTACTATAATGCAAATAAACAAAAGAAAGAAGATAACGAAAGATTAAGATTAGAATTAAATTCTTTAAAAAGAGAACAAGCAATTCTTATGGATATATTATTTGAAAGGAACAAGTTATGGAAGAAAAAATAGATTTATACGATATATTAGTTCTAGTGTTATTAGTATTAAATATATTTAATGTACTAACATTAGTCAGTTTAAAAAGGGAAATAGATAATTACAACGAAAGACAAACGCAAGTAAATGAATATGTTATGAACAGGATAGGAGGATAGTATGAATAAACAACAATTACAAAATGAATTAGATAAATACAAAAGGCTTTATGAAACTGCTATAAGTGATGTAAACACAGTAAGAAAAGATTTAGAAGATATAGAAAATTTAAAAGAACTAAATATTAATTTACAAACAAAAACAAAAATACTTGAAGAAGATTTATTACATATTAGAAATGAGAACAAAATTTTAATTGAAAAAGTAGAAACATACGAAAAAGTATTTGAAGTATTAACTAAAAGCAAAGGAGATGAATAAGAAATGGATACAGATGGAACTTGGTGGCTAGATGATGGTTTAATTGAACCATATTATGATAGAGGTTATTGGACAACAAAAGATGGAAGAAATTTAAAAATAGAGTTAATGGAAACATCACATATAAAAAATACTATTAATTTATTAAAAAGAAATATTACAAAATTAGTAGGAGAAGAAAAAGAATATTATGAAGATTATTTTAATTTTAAAATAAGTGAATTTGAAAAAGAACTTAAAAAAAGAGATATTTATTCAAAACATATTTTAGAAAGCAAAGGAGAATAAGTATGAATATAGAAGAAATAGTAGAATATTTAAAACATCATATACCAATTATTATAAAAGATGATAAAGGTTGGTGCAATGCTAATATAAAATTAGAAAATGGAACATTAGTTGTAATACCAAATTATAATACACCATTTGATAATAAGTAGGTGAAGTAAATGAATAATGAGATAAAAGAGATATTAGATTTCAAAGAAGATGCAGATTACAAAAGATTAAGCGTTGATGAAATAACAATGTTAAGAGATTACATAACAAACTTACAAGAAGAATTACAAGCATATAAACAAGAAAGAGAAAACATACTAGATAAAAGTAAAAGACTTAATTACAAGTTAAGAATAGATAAGGCAATTGAATGTATCAATTATTATGCAATTGAAAACTCTGATTATGAAAAAATATATAATATTGAAGAAGAAACACTATTAAATATATTAGGAGGTAAAGATGGTTAATGATATGGAAATGTATTTAGAAAAAGTTTTAAAAAAAACTAATCCTGAAATGTATATAGAAATATTAGAACAAGATAGAGAAGATTTTGCGAAAGAAATTGTAGAATTACAACATTGTATTGAAGATTTACGAAATCAATTACAACAAAAAGAAAACATCATAAAAGAAGTAAGAGAAGAAATGGAAAATGCAAAACATATAAGCATTGATGATAGTAAAGCAATAATAGAACACGAAAAAAGAATTTTAGAAATATTAGAAAAGGAGAATAAATAGATGACATACAAAGAGTTTAAAAAGTTTTGTAATGAAAGAGCAACTGATGGCTGTTGGAGTTTAAAACAAGCACAATTTTGTATAGATGTAAGAAATTACATAGATGCACATTGGTTTTGGCAAAGAGAAAAAGTTTGGAAAAAAGAATATGAACTTTTAACATATATGAATGTAATTAAACCTATAACTGATATATTTGAAGGGAGAAAAATATGAAACAACCTTATATATGGGATTACACCATAAGAGTAAAAACAAAAGAAGGAACATTTGAATATGAAGATAAGTTAGAACATATTGACAAGATCATAGAAAAACACCCTAACTATGAAGAAGTTAATGCAAAGAAGTTGGTGAAGAATTATGGGAAGAAGAAAGCACAAAGATGATGTATGCAAAGAGATGGAATACATGGCACAATTTGTTCATAAATGTGATTGTGGACATTCTATGTATCTATCTCCTGCTCATCCTAAAAGAATTTGCAGATGGTGTGGCAATATGGTGTATTTAGATAAAAGAGAAGAATTTAAAGAAAGATTAAAAAATATTGTTAAAAAATAAAATAAATGTTGAAAAAACTAAAATAGTATTATATAATATTAATAGAGAGGAGATGAGATGATGAATGAAATTTACATTAAAAAAACTGATTTAAACAAATGGATAGCAAAGTATTTTAATGAAGATTTAATATCAGTACAAGACTTATTAGGATGCATTGAAGATTTAGATGGAGATTTAGAAAATCTAAAAGAAAAATTTGAAGATTACAAAGAAAATGTAGAAGAAAATTTTATAAGTAAATGGAGGTAAGAAAATGGAATTTAGAAAATTAAAAGCAGAAGAAATTGATTGTAGAATATCACAAATAGCAAGTAATTATTGTATGTTATTATTATACAAAGATGCTCGTGTTGATATGAATGTATTAGATGAAACAGTAGGATGTATGAATTGGAAAAAGTCATATTTAAGAGATAATGCTAATTGTGTAGTATCAATATATGACGAAAATAAAAGAGAGTGGGTATCAAAAGAAGACACAGGAACTGAAAGTTTTAGTGAAGCTGAGAAAGGTTTAGCAAGTGATAGTTTTAAAAGAGCATGTTTCAATTGGGGAATAGGTAGAGAGTTATATACAGCACCTAGCATAATAATATTCCCTAGTAAAGAAATGATACCAAAAGGAAAAGAAACAGAGTTTTATCAAAATGAAAAAGGAAAGTATGAAACAAAGACAAGATTTTGGGTAGAATATATCGACTATGACAATAATAGAAACATAAAAGACCTTATCATAAGAGATAATAAAAATCACATAAGATTTAGTCAATTAACAAATGAAACACAAAAACAACTAGAAAAAGACTTAATGACTATGAAAAAACTAATAGAACAACGAGAAGAAAAAGATGACAAATTTGATAGAGAAAAGTTTTACGAATATTATAAAGCAACAAGTGATAATACAATGTTAATATCACAAATAAAGGATGCAATTTCAAAATTAGAGGAGAAAAAATAATATGAAAATTAATTGGTTATATAAAAATGAAATTGGCAAATTCTTGACTTTTAATGATGAAACAGGAAAATACGAAAAAGAAATTGACCAATTTAAAATAACAATCAATAGTTGGAACTATAAAGTAGAAATTAGAGAAACTAATGGATGTACAAGTTATTTAATACCACCTGAATTAATAAAAGTAATATTAGATTTAGATAAATCTTGCTCAATAGAAATTGAAAAGAAAGAAGATGATGAAAATGGACATAATAAGTAATAGAACTGAAATGATATTTAAATTTGAAAAAGATGATAAAATATCATATTCAATAGGAATATCAAGAAAGAAACAAGATGACACATACGAAAATGCTTATATGCCTGTACGATTTAAAAAAGATGTAAATTTAGAAAATAAAACAAAAATCAAAATCAAAAGTGCGTGGCTAGATTTTTATAAAATTGATAAAAGAGTAATGTGGTATATATTCATAAATGAATTTGAAGAAGTAAAAGAAGAACAAAATGTATGGGATAGTGCAAAAGACATTGAAATAGATAGTTCAGAACTTCCATTCTATTAAGAGGTAAAGTATGGACTTATATGAAGAATTAGAAACAAAAAGAAAACAATTAAATCAAGCAATATTAGATTTAAGAAAAAATGGAACTGCATACGCACAAGCCGAAAAAGATTACAAAATTTTATTAAGAATGGAATGTTTAAAATTGCGTGATGAAGGTATGGCAATAGGAATGATAGACAAGACTTGCTATGGAATTCCTAGTGTAGCAGAAGCACGATATAAAAGAGATGTTGCTGAATGTGTTTACAGGGCAAATAACGAGGCCGTAAATTCGATTAAGTTGCAAATTAGATTAATAGAAAACCAATTACAAAGAGAATATGGAGGAGAATAATATGTTATCATTAATTTTTACAATATTAGCAATAGTTTTAGGAGGTATAGGTTTATATTATACAACTTATAGTTGGGAAGACCACGGTATTATTATGGGATTTAGTGTAGTATTTTTGATAATAGGCTTACTTTTAATAGTTATTGAAATAGTTTCATTAATAATAAAGCCAATTGAATATAAAGATTTTAAAATTAAATATGAAGTTGTTAAGGAACAAATGACAAGTAAAAATGATGTAAGAGATGCAACTTTTACACAAAATATAATAGAAATAAACCAAGAAATAATGCATTGTAGAGAGTATATTGGCAATGTATGGCTAGGAATATATGAAAATAAAAAAATATGTGATATGGAATTATTAAAAAAAGATGAATAATAAAGAAGAATTTTGTATAATGAATGATAATCCACCATATTGGAGAAATTTTAGATTTTATGGTAGTGAAAGACATGAAGTATTTGAAGGAAGAACAGGAAATAGAGATAAATCAATAAAAGATGGTCTTATAGTATTCTTAACTCCTGAACAACATAGAACAGGGAAACACGCTATACATAAAGATTATGAGTATTGGCTTATGTTAAAAAAACAAGCGGAACAAATATGGTGTGATTATTATGGAAAAACAACTGATGAGTTTCGAGAAAGATATGGGAGAAATTTTATTTAAAAACTACTGTTTATCTCCTTTCTTCAAATCGTATTGCGAGTTTGTGGTAGTGAGTTTGGCAATATAAAATAGGAGGATTAATGAATAAAACAAAAGCAATAATGTTACACTTACAAGAAAAAGGAAGTATAACAAGTTGGGAAGCAATAAAGGAATACGGAGCAACAAGATTAAGCAGTATAATATACAATTTAAGATATAAATACAATATGAATATAATAAATGATCAAGTAGATTTTACTGATAGATTTGGGAATAAAAGTTATTTTGTAAAGTATGTGTTAAAGGATTAATATGAATGGAGAACAATTAAGTTTATATGACATAGAATATGAGAAATTTAAAATAACAAAACCTATTAGATTAATAGAGTTCTTTGCAGGTTATGGTAGTCAAGCACTTGCATTAAAATATTTAGAAGTACCTTTTGAACATTGGAAAACTTGTGAATGGGCTATTAAAAGCATACAAGCATATAAAGATATACATTTTACTGATAAGGGCATAGAACTTAATTCTAAAAGAACAAAAGAAGAAATGGTAGAGTTTCTATATCAAAAGGGAATATCAAGTAATTACAATGAACCAATGACAAAAGAACAAATACAAAGGTTAAGTGAAGAACAACTTAAAACAATAATAAAAAATATAGCAATAACACACAATTTAGTAAATATACAACAAGTAAAAGGTAAAGATTTAGAAATAGTAGAAACAAATAAATACGATTATATTTTAACTTATTCATTCCCTTGCCAAGATTTATCATTAGCAGGTAAAGGCAAAGGAATGAGTGATACATCTACTAGAAGTGGTATGTTATGGGAAGTAGAAAGAATATTACAAGAATGTAAAGATTTAGGAGAACTTCCACAAGTATTATTAATGGAAAATGTACCACAAGTTCATAGCCAAGATAACCTACCAGACTTCAACAAATGGAAATTAAGACTAGAAGAACTTGGCTACAATAATTACTTTCAAGATTTAATAGCAACCGACTACGGAATACCTCAAACAAGAAATAGATGTTTTATGGTATCAATATTAGGAGAATATAGTTATACATTTCCTAAACCTATACCTTTGAAATTAAAACTTAAAGATATGCTAGAAGATGAAGTTGATGAAAAGTATTATTTGAGTGATAAACAAATAAAAGATATTCAAAGTTGGAATGCTTATGAAAAACCATTAGAAAATATGGAAAAAGTAGATAAAACTAACATATCTCCCACCTTAACAACAAGGAGTGGGGCTTATGCTGCTGGAATGATATTAATAAAAAATGCTACAAAAAAAGGCTATTTAGAAGCAACAGAAGGCGATGGAATAGATATATCAAGTAGAATGGAACATCATAGAGGAACAGTACAAAAAGATAAGATACAAACACTTACAACAAGTGGTGGCAATGATAGAGGTGTAGTAATAAATCCATTAAAAGGCATAAGTGGTAAAAGTTGGCAATTTGAACAACAAGTATATGATGAAAATGGTAGTGCTAGAACATTAAAAGCAAGTGAAGGCAGTGGTAATATACCAAAAGTTGCAAATGATTTAAGAATAAGAAAGCTAACGCCAAAAGAAGCAGGGCGTTTGATGGGAGTTAAAGATGAAGATATAGACAAAATATCATTAAGTGATAGTGCAAAGTACCATATTTTTGGTGACGCCATAGTAATTAATGTACTTATGGCAATATTTAAGGAGATGTTATGAAACTATCACATCATAGTAAAATAAGATTAAGAGAACGCACAAATCTTAATCATAAAGAAAGAAGAAAAATATTTAAGGAAGCACTACAAAATGGATTAAGTCCTGATAAAGTAAAAGATAAAAAAACAAGAGATTATATGAATAGCAAAAATAGACATTGTAAAATTAAATTATATAAAGGGTACATATTCTTATATAGTAAAAATAGTCATCAACTATATACTATGTATGAATTACCTAATGAGGTAGTTGAAAATAAATAAATACTATGGTATAATTAAATTACATTTAGAAAAACTTCTAAATCTAGTTTGTAAGGAGATTATATGAAGTCATTAGTTATGCTAGTAGCAGTAATGTAGTGTCCTAGTTTAAGTGGGGAGAACGACTAATACCTAGTCCTATAACGAAGTCGTCTATCGAAAAGCAACGAAAACAATGTAAGTATAGGTTATATTGCTAGTATGTTGTGAATGTAGAGTGTTACCTTGTAGGTAGCATAGAACAAAGAGTAGAAGCATAAGCATAAATATTTAAAGGTGGATAAAGTCCTATGTACATAATAATTTGCAAATAAAAGTACATAACTGCCCGTTCATCAAAAAATAATTGCTAATGATGATACACAATTATGAAGGACTATATGGAAAATTCTTTGTTCTGTGGTGTCTATAAAGGCGCTAAATACTCTAACATGGAGTAAACCCGAGATTGGCACAAGCCATCACCCTTATAAAAGACCTAAACAGTCTTTTTTCTTTTTGACAATTTTAAAGATATTTGATATACTAAAAGAGATGAAAACTATAATAGACTTAAAATTAGAAAATTGGAACGAAATTATTAAACATTGTAGGGGCAATAAATACAAAGCAAACACTCATAAACAAAAGGAAATGCAAGCGATAGGATATTTTATTAAAGGAATGAAAAAGATAGAAAAATACCCTATTAAAATAAGTTGTATATGGCACATAAGCAATGGGAATAGTGATTTAGATAATTGTTCTATAAAATCAACACTAGACTGTATGCAAAAATTAGGAATATTAGAGAACGATAATATCGGTCATATCAACGAAATAAATTACAAAGCGGTAAAAGATAAAAAGGATTATTTAGAGATAGAGGTTGAAGATGGTGGATAAAGGATGGAGTTTTAAAGAAAGTTTATTTTTTATAAATTCTATAAAAGACAAGTACAAGGGGTTTATAACCTCTTTTTGTGTGTTTGGAGGTAATAAAGAATATTTTGAAAAAGTATATAATTTAAAGAAAGATATATACGCCTTATCATTTGAAGAATGGCGAAAAGATAAACTATGGGAATATCTTAATGATGATATTAGTTATATAGACTTATGGAGATTTGTATAAAGGAGAGAGAATGGACAAAGAACTAAAAAACAAATTAAAATACTTAATTAACAAAAAGAA
>Ga0247611_10001723_pt1 | contig 38313 bp, 60 predicted proteins | sample 177DNAGHGhighgp2_FD_192422 | JGI IMG/M metagenome (GOLD analysis project Ga0247611, IMG submission 192422) | Sheep rumen microbial communities from Palmerston North, Manawatu-Wanganui, New Zealand - 1770 DNA GHGhigh gp2 | ecosystem: Host-associated > Mammals > Digestive system > Stomach > Rumen... | reverse complement strand
GTGATTTCTCCCCCCGAAGATTTGAAAAGTTTTTTTTGCCGATCGTAGATTAAATAAGGGGTAAGACTATGGCGAAGAGTGCTGCTTCATTATGTAAGAATGTGAACAAGGACATTAAGGCGCAGGCAGTGACACTTGCCAAAGCTGTCCTCGCCTTGCAGGACAAGATCGAGAACCAGATACCAAACTATAAGGATCTCCCTCTTGCTCAGATCCTCACTACCACTCAGGGTGAGCAGGCACTTAAGAGCAATCCGGCGTTGCAGGAGTTTCGCGCCACTGTGCGGGATTATGCTTCCGCACTTAAGGATCTTAATACTCTCATCGAGGGGCATTCAGCCAAAAAGGTTGAGACCGTGTCTGCTTTGGAGAACTTGAAGAGTCGCTTCAAGGCGGTCATCTGATGTTCGGATATACAGAGCCGAGAATATTTACTCCGCCGCTCCGGGAGTTGACCGAAAAAACAAGTCTCGGTTTTATGTGCATTGATTATATGACGCACGTACTCGGGAAGAAACTTTATCCATGGCAGGAATGGTCCTTGATTCACGCCTTGGAGATTACCGGAGACATACAAAAGAGCTGGCGCTTTCGCTTCAGGACGATCTTGATTGAGGTAGCCAGGCAGAACGGAAAGACCGTAGATTCGGAAGGTATAGCATCCTTCTTCTTGAATGTGCTTGAAGTTAAGAGCGTATTTGGTACATCACTCAGTCTCGACAAAGCAGAGGAGGTTTGGGAAGCGGTTGTGGCAGATCAGGAGAACATTCCTGACTTAAGCAGTGAAATCGATCGAGTCGTCAGGACCAACGGAAGCAAGAGGCTTATCCTCAAGGGCGGCCGTGTATACAAGGTAGGTGCGCCAACAAGACGTGCAGGCCGTGGCGACTCGAATGATCTGGTACTTCTCGATGAGGTTCGTGAACACAGAGACTGGGAAACTTGGTCCGCGGCGGTCGCGAGCACAAACGCGAAGCCAAACGGACTTGTCTTTTGTTTTTCAAACGCCGGAGATCCCGACAGTATAGTGCTCCGACAACTAAGGAGCCAAGCGATAGCGGCGATAGAAGGCGCTGAAAAGGCGATGGACTTAGGCGGAGAAGTAGACGCTTCCACGCTGGGACTATTCGAATGGTCATCTCCTGACGATGCGGCGACAGACGATATAGATGCACTCGCCCACGCTAATCCCGCGATGGGTTACGGACGGTTGACTGAAAGAGCGCTTCTCGCCAACCGCATGACATTTCCGGAAAATAAATTCCGGAGTGAATGTATGTGCCAGCAGGTCGAAACGATTCTGCCTCAGCCGTTCCCCGATGGCTCGTGGGAAGGCTGCTTTGATGCAGAATCAAATATAGCGCCGGAGTCTGATCTTTATTTCGGCATCGACCTCTCGAACGACCGGCGCTGGACTTCTATCGGGGTTTGCGGACTCCGTGAGGATGGAAACTGGCATATTGAAGTGGTTGCCAGAGCTGTGGGAACTGAGTGGGCAATAGACTGGTTCCGAGAACGCGCCATGAAGGGCAGGATGAGACTTGCGTTTCAGGGCAGAGGCGCACCCGTGACGGGGCTTGCGGAACAGATTTGCACGATACAGAACGTCGAACGGTATGCTGTCGAGGGCTCAGAGCTTGCCGCAGGCTGGGGGCGGTTCTGGGACGGAGTAGCCGCGAGCGATCCGGCACTCCCTCGGGGCGGGACAAAAATATTTCACTTGAAACAGCCAATACTCGACACGCCTGCCCAGACGATGCAGGTCCGCCAGATGGGTGGCGGTGTGGCACTTCCGGACAGACGGAAAAGCCCGGACGATATAGCGCCATTGTTTGCCTGCATAATGGCATTTACAGCGGCGATAAGAACGGAGAAAGAGGGAAACAAGATATATGAGTCAGCTTATGCCCGCGAGGGCTATGAATTAGTGTTCTGTTAGGAGGTATCGAAACAATGCCAGGCATAATTCAGGCGCTTCGTAATCTCTTCGGACGAAACACGTACCACATAGAGATCACGCCTGAGCAGTTTCCGGTCATCGAGGGTCTGACAGCTCGCCAGCTCTACGCTACGCAGGAAAATCTTCATGCGGTCGTGTCCTTCCTCTCAGCCAGCGTGGCTCAACTGCCCCTCAAGGTCTATGTAAGAGATGGCGAGAATGCAAGGAGGAGGGATCGGACAAGCGCAGCGGCAAGGCTGTTCTGGGTTCCAAACCCGGATCAGACCTGCTACGAACTGATCGAAGGGTTGCTCACAGAATTTCTTCTTATGGGGTCAGTCTTCCTTTGGGCGCTTCCGGATGCTGAGGCAGAAAGCGGGTATCAGCTTCGGATTATACCCCGCGAGTGGATAGTCGATACGATAAGCTCCACGAATTATGCGCCCGACGTGATCCGTATTTCGTCGAAATCCGGAAATATAGTTGAGGTTCCACGCAGCATGTTCGTGCAGTTCAGGATGTATAACCCCGGTAATCCCGGAGGATATCAGTCTCCTATTTCTGCGTTGAAGCAGACATTGACGGAGCAGGTCAATGCCAACCGCTTCCGCTCCGACATCTGGAAGAGCTCGGGCCGGTTTAACGCATATTTGACAAGACCCGTGAATGTTCAGCCGTGGGACGAGAATCAGCGCAAGGCCTTCCTTACAGCCTTTCGCGAAGGATGGGGTAAGTCGGGAGAAAACCGTGGCAAAGTGCCACTCCTTGAAGATGGCATGGAGATCAAGACATACAATTTTAGCGCAAAAGAGGCGCAGTATGCAGAGGCGAAGCAGCTCAGCCGTGAGGATGTCGCTGCGGCGTATCACGTCAACCCGTCTCTGATCTGGCACACATCGACACAGACCTACGCAAGTGCACGGGACAATGCCCGAGCGCTTTATGCTGATTGCTTGGGTCCTACAATTCAGATGATCCAGCAGAGGATAAACGCCTTCCTACTGCCGATGATAGGCGCAAGTCCCGACACTTATGTCGAGTTTTATCTTGACGAAAAGCTCAAGGGCTCCTTCGAGGAACGCGCGAGCATCCTTCAGAGCGCTGTCGGTGGCCCTTGGATGACAAGGAACGAGGCGAGAGCTGACAATAATCTGCCTCCTCTTGATGGTGGCGATGAGCTGATAGTACCGATGAACGTGGTAGAAGGCGGCCAGGCATCACCACAAGATACCCACATGGATCCGAAAGCGGACTGCTCTTGTATCAATTGCAAGAGCAAGCAGATACAGATTAAGGCAAAATCCTCCAAAGAAGAGGATGAGCAGATGGCCGAGATACTCCGCAAGTTCTTCAAGCGCCAGGCATCATCGATACTACCGAAGATCGGAGCGGGTTCCGAGAACTGGTGGGACGAGGACAGATGGAATAAAGAACTTGCCGACGATGTTGAACCCTTGGTTGACAAGATAGCCGATACACACGGCAAGGACGCGGCGAAGGCTCTTGGAGCCGAATACAATACCGAAATGACTCGAAAATACCTCCGGGCATTGGCTGAAGGCAGAGCAAAGGCGATAAACACAACGACTCTTCGCCAGATAGAAGAAGCCCTTGAAGCGGAAGATGAAGAAGACGCGCCGGAGCAGGTTTTTGAAACGAGAGAAAACAAAGATTCCGGCACCTTCGGACGGTCTCTCGCTACTGCTGTGGCGGGCTGGGCTGTTGCGAAAGAGGCAATAAATCAGGCGAAGAACCAAGGTATTCAGAGAAAAGCCGAGAAAGAATGGGTGACAGGCGACAACCCGAGACCGGAGCACGCTGCCATGAACGGTGAGCGGGTCCCGATCGACGACAATTTCTCAAACGGCTGCTATTGGCCGGGGGACGACAACGGGGATCCCGACACAACTTGCGGCTGTAACTGTTCCGTAGAGATCAATATTTCGTAGGAGGTAAGACAATGCGACACACGAAAGAATTTAGCGTTAAGTACAAGGATGAAGGCAACGGAAGCCTTGAAGGGTATGCCAGCACTTGGATAAGAAAGCCCGATAGCTATGGCGATATCGTGGCCGAGGGCGCCTTCAAGCAGACCTTAGCTGTGCGCTGGAATGGCGGCAAGGGTATCCCGCTGCTCTGGGCGCATCAGATGGACAAGCTTGATGCTTTTATCGGTACTGCTGATGCAGAGGAAGACGAAAAGGGCCTACACTTCACGGCAAATTTTGACAGCACAGACGAGGCGCAGAGAGTCAGAGAGCTCTACAAGGACGGCAGGCTGAGCAAGTTCAGCTTTGCGTACGACATACTTGAGGATGGCGTGGTCACGCTTGAAGACGGCACGAAAGCGCACGAACTTCGTGCTTTGGATCTTTTCGAAATATCGTGCGTATGCGTTCCGGCAAACGACGATGCTGGATTGATCGCGGTTAAAGCGGGCAAGCGCAACAGCAAGAAGGACGAGGACGCGATAAGGCAGGCTATCACGCTCCTGCAGGGCGTGTTAGACGAAGCAGACGAGAATGACGGAGAGGACGATCCGAAGGACAACCCGAAAGGGGAGGATCCCAAAGAGAGCAATCCGGAGAAAGATCGACTGCTGGAATACATCAAGCAGATGAATATGGAGGAATAATCTATGAACTTGAAAGAAAAGCTTAAGAAAGCACAGGTTGAGTTGAAGGGCCTTCAGGCCCAGATCGAGGCCGGTGATGCTGAGGCTATCAAGAGAGCCGGAGAGCTCACGACAGAAATCGAGAACCTTAAGTCTCAGATCGAGACCGCCGAGAAGGCAAAAGCACTTCTCTCCCAGATCGGGAAAGAAGAGGAAGAGCAGTCTGAAGAGACTACCGCAAAGAACATCGGCGAGAATTTCGTCAAGGCGGTAAAGGGCTCCAATGCAAGTAAGGGGCACAGGTTCAGTGTTCAGGCGCCCGAGTTTAAGGCTGCTACAGACACCCAGACATCTCCTGCGGGAGCAATCGCATTCGCTACGGACCTTGACCGCAACGTCGTAACCGCCGCAAGGACAGCACTTGTCATCCGTGACCTCTTCGGGTCTGAGACGATCAGCGGAAGCGCACTCACTTATCTCGTTGAAGGCGCGATGGAGGGCTCTCCTGCGGTGACTGCTGAAGGCGCTGCAAAGGCGCAGGTTCACTTCGCGGATCCTACACCTAAGACGGTGTCCCTGAAGAAGATCACCGAGTTCATCAAGGAGTCTGATGAGTATATCACTGACTATCCGTTCCTTGCTTCTGCGATCAACGGAAGGCTTCTGTATGCTCTCGGACTTAAGGAGCAGACAGAACTTGTCGCTGATCTCATCGGTACATCCGGCATCCAGACGGACTCCACAAGTTGGACCGGTACAACCAAGGCCGACGAGCTTGCAGACATCATCTTCGGAGCACTTATGGATGTTCAGGAGCAGGCTGGATACGCCGCTGATGCGATTGTGGTGGCTCCTGCCACATGGCAGCTCCTTCGCCTCGGCAAGGATAGCAACAATCAGTACTACGGCGGTGGTTACTTCGCCGACGGGCAGGGTAAGCAGCTCTGGGGCGTTCCTGTAGTTGTCACGACAGCCGTAACAGGCTCACAGATCGTGGTTGGCGCATTCAAGACTTGCGGTTCTGTAGTGACAAAGGGCGGTGTGTCCGTTGAGGCTACGAACAGCAACGAGGATGACTTCATCCACAACCTCATGACGATCCGCGCCGAAGAGAGACTTGCCCTCGCAGTAAGGAGACCCGCTGGCTTCAAGCTCATAAGCAAGTGATAGGATGTCGAGCGCCCTTCGGGGCGCTCATCCTCTTGGAGGTATCAGATGAAAGAATATGTGATAGACGGTAAGCATTACCTCTACAAAGAGGGAGAGCAGCCGAAGGGCGCCGTCGAATTTAAGAAAAACGAACCAAAGGCCGAGCCCAAGGCAGAGTCTAAGGTTGAAACAAAGGTAGCTGAACCCAAGAACAAGGCAAGGGAGACGAAAAAGAAATGAGCCTGTCTACAAGCTGGGGCTACAGCCTGACGGGGAGTATCACTGCGCTCCCCGATATCATCACCGTCGAGGAATTTAATACCTACACAGCGAATAAGTTTGCAAGCGACTCTCGCATTGCTTCAGAGATAAAGGCTGCTTCGCTTGCCGTAAGGAACTACTGTGGCTGGCACCTGTGTCCGGAAGCAGCGTGCTCTCTGTCAGAGCGCCTGTTGTACGGCAACGGGAGGGTAAAGCGCGTCGGACATGATCTTCTGGTGCAGCTTCCATCAAGGTGCGTCACCGCAGTCAGCTCGGTATTGATAAACAATACTGCATTCGCAGACTTCGATTTTGACAGCGATGGGGTAGTGCATGTCTTTGACGTCCCTGCGATGGATCGCAAGAGCGCCGTAACGGTCAATTACGTTGCAGGGCTCTCTGATGCGCTTCTCGACTCCATCAAGGAGATCATAGTCCACAGAGTAAAGCATTCTGTATCGTCATCAGAAGGCGTGACAAGCGAAACCGCAGGCAGCATGTCAGTAACATACAGCGCAGGCTGGGCGAACTCAGCAAGGGCATCAGCCCTTCCGGATGACAGCAAAGAAGCTCTCTCAATGTTCAAGGTTCAAGGAGTGTTCTGATGGTCAGTTTTGCAAAAGCTACAGTAACAAGAATACGCGCCGGTACTCTCACGGAGCGAGGCACGAAATATCCCGACTGGGACAATACCGACGACCTTGATATCCCAAACTGCTGCCTGACGTGGCGAAGTACCGCGATGTCACAGGAAGGCAGAGTCCTCGGGATAGAAGATACCCGCGTCCTTTTTGCTCCTCTTGACGCAGACATTCAGGAGGGCGACAGGATCAAGTATCGCGGCAAGACCTACGAGATAGACGGGGATCCCAGAGATTGGGAGTCTCCGACCGGGGCGATTGACCACTACGAGATCACACTGAAGAGGTATGAAGGATGAGCGTCAAGCTTGAATTTATCTCAAAAGGCTTCAGGGACATATTATTCAGCCCCGGCACAAAAGAAATGCTCACAAATCTCTCCGATGACATCAGAGACAGAGCGAATGAGTCTCTGCCAGACGGCGAGGGTTTTGAATCGAAAGTGCAGGCCGGAGGATATGGCGGCGGTCGATACGTCGCTTTTGTTAGAACTGACAACAACGCAGCGGCTCTTGAAGAGTCCGAGAATATGACGCTTACAAAGGCGGTGAGAGGATGACGATTGAGAGAAGCATAGACATCACGGATGTAATACGAGGCGCACTTGAGCCTTATATGTCAGCTTACATCGACATTCCCAAAAAGGTATCAGCGCCTTTTGTGAGAGTCACGGCAGCAGGCGGATCAGAACGAAACACAATTGACACATTCACAGTCGGGATCGAGGGCTACGGCATAAGAGACGGACAGGCCTATGAGCTGACGAGGAACGCAGTCGGCATCCTTCGGGTGATAGCTGTAGAGCAGTCTACCCCAATAAGGCTTGTTCGGGAGAATACCAAGCCCACTTCTTATCCCGATCCTATTCGTCCGGATCTGAAGAGATACCGGACAACAATATTGGTCACAGCACATAAGGAGGTAACAAATGTCTGAGACAATCATGCTCGGTACCGGCGCAGACGACGCGAGCGGGTACTTTTTCCACGCGCCCGCCGGTACGGCAATCCCCGAAGACCCGACAGCGGCCCTTCCTGCTGTTTGGAAGAACGTTGGGTATGTTACGCAGGACGGGATCACCTTTACCCCGGACAAATCAACCAACGACCTCAAGGACTGGGCGAAAAAGACGAGGCGCACCATCATGACCGATCATAACGAGACCGTGCAGGTGCCCATCATGGAAACCACAGAAGAGACCATGAAGGTGATCTTTGGTAGCGATAATGTGACGGTGACAGATGCCACCACCACAGCAGGGAAGAAGATTTCAGTCAACCTTTCGCCTTCTTCGCTGCCCGAGCCCGAAGCCTTTCTCTTCCTCATGAAGGACGGCGACACGGTAGCGATGCTCGGGTGCTCAAAGGGACAGATCACAGAGCTTGGAGATATCACAATGGCCCCCTCAGACGCTATCACATGGAATGCCACGATTAAGGGGCTTGACGATGGGTGGAAGCTCATCACCGACGACGGAACACCTACAGGGTGAGTACAAGAGGAGGAGAGGGATTCATGTACGAAACACAGATAGATTCCGGCGCGAATGAGCCCAAGCACGTCATAGTGATCGGAGACAAGTCCTATGAAGTGCCCTTGATGGGCGATCTTCCTTATGCAGAGCTTGATAGCGCGTTGGACGGAATAGATGGATACAAGGCTTTCCTTGAAAAGCACCTGACAAAAAAGGTGGTTGAAAAGCTCTCCATAAGGCAGCTCCGCGCACTTATGGACGACTGGGGCAAGTACTCTAAGGACGACATGGGTATCACGCCGGGGGAATCATAAGCCTTGCGCGGTTCGTCAAAGACCACAGCAAGGCGGTTGAAGCCGATCTGGTCAGATGCGGCTACACACTTGACGACATCGGGCGCTCTCTGCCTTGGAGAGCGCTCGGCTCTTTTATCAAGAATATCACGCCTGACAGCGCCCTCGCCTTTGAGCTCGATCCCAAAATGAGCATGTGGGCGACTGCCAGACAGACAAATATCATTCTTGCGGACATCTTCGACATGCTGGCGATCATCAATGAAAATTTGATGGCGCTTGGCAGAAGAAAGACAAAGAAGCCCGCCAAATACCCTCGACCTTGGAAGGAAGACCAAAACAAAGAGACAAGGCATTTTGGCAAAGACCCTCTGCCTATTGCAGAACTCGACAAGTGGTTTGAGAGAAAGCGGATGAAAACATGAGTGAATCAATCGAAGTCGCAAAAGCGTATGTGACCATCATCCCCTCAATGGAGGGCTCGCAGAAAACCATAACAGAAGAGCTGACAGGTGCAGCGGACAGTGCCGGAGATAAAGCAGGGAAGACCGCAGGCAAGAGCTTCGGCAATTCCTTAAGCAAAGGCGTGACCGCTGCAGGGGTAGGACTTACTGCCGCCGCCACGGGTGTGATAGGCGGTGCTTTTGCGGCTTGGAAAGAGGTGGACGAAGCCGCCGACACGATAGCGATCAAGACCGGGGCAGTCGGCGACAATCTGACATCGATGCAGGAGATCATGAAGGACATCGCCGGAGATATCCCGGCGTCCTTTCAGGAGGCTGGCGATGCTGTCGGAGAAGTCAATACAAGGTTCGGGTCAACGGGAGACGAGCTAAAAGACCTTTCCAAGCAGTTCATTAAATTCTCAAAGTTAAACGGTACATCCGTCTCGGGATCCATCGACAAGGTCTCAAAGGCTATGGCGGCCTTCGGCATGGACGCAAATCAGGCCTCCAGCTTCCTCGATGACTTGAATGTCGTCGGGCAGAACACGGGGGTCAATGTCGATACCCTTGCCGAGCAAGTAGCAAAGAACGCTGCCTCCTTCAAAGAATTCGGTATGACTGCCGGAGACGCAGCGAATTTCCTCGGAGAATGCGACAAAAACGGCCTTGACGCTACGGCGGCCGTGACCGGGCTACGCACAGCCATGAAGAAGAGCGCTGACGACGGCAAGACCCTCAACAGCTCCCTCGCAGATTTCTCCGCTTTGATGAAATCAAACTCATCCGAAGCCGACAAGCAGGCGGCGGCGTATGAGCTTTTCGGGAGCCGTGCAGGAGCGGCGATCTATAACGCCTTCAACAACGGCACGATGTCGATGGCAACTTTCACGGAGAGTCTCGGAGATACTGCCGGGAGCGTATCGACCACTTTTGATACAATCCTTGACCCGACAGATCAGATGACCAGCGTGATGAACGATCTGAAATCTGTCGGTGCAGACCTCTTCTCCGTCCTTGGAGAGCTTCTTGTGCCAATCCTCGAACACTTAAGGGACGCTGTGAAGGGCCTTAAGGAATGGTGGGACGGACTCGACGAGGGTACAAAGGAGACAATCGGGAAATTCGTTGAGTTCGTTGCTGTTGCAGGACCCGTCCTGACTATAGTAGGAAAGCTCGGAGGAGCTTTCAACGGCCTCCTTGGGGGCCTTACCGGAGGAGGACAGGGCGGCGGTCTGATAGGCGGCAGTAAAGGACTTGTGGGCGGTATCAAGGGAATAGTAGAGCAGGGAGGACCCGCAGCAACCGCCCTGAAGGGTCTCGGGGTCGCCGGTGCAGCAGCAGGCGCGGCGGTCGGCGGTTGGTTCATTGGTGGCAAAATCTCCGATGAGCTCTACAAGATGGGCGTATATGGAGAGGATGTCGGCGGCGTCCTCGATGACTGGTTCAAGCAGGACTACGGCCAGCGGGCAGTCACCCTCGTAAATACTATCGGCGAGGAATTTAACTACTGGGCTGATGATGTAAAGAACTGGTGGCACGAGCTCTTTCATCCTGAGGATGCGCCGAAATGGAAGCAGGAAGGCTACGCCAGCGCAGAGGAATATTTGCACGCTATAGAGGACAAGGTCGGCAAGCACTGGGTAGATATCAAGGATGAATCCGGAAGGGTGATCAAGTCAATTCTTGTTGATGAAAATGCGGCAACCGAACAGGTAAAGACCGACGTTCAGAATATGACGGACGCGACAAAGGCATCATTCGGCGGTATGCCGTCATCTGTCGCCGACACTCTTGCAGAAACGAACCGCAAGCTCCAAGACTTCGAAGCGCAGGGCGTGACATCGTTTTGCGATGCTACGAAGTCGAGCCTTGCAGGCGTACCTTCTGCAGTGGCCGATGCGATGGCGGAAGCCAACCGGAACATTGCCCTCTCGATGGAGTCGGCAGCCGAATCAGTAAATGGCATGATGGGGCAGCTTGGAAGGCTTAGGAGTGCCACGAAGTCAAGCCTTGCGGGCATCCCGTCAAGCGTTCTTGATAAGCTATCCTGGCACGCTTCAGCAACAGTACAGCCCGAGGTATTCACGAAGCCGACGGTCATCGGCGTCGGTGATGCAGCCGAGCCCGAAATCTTAATGGGACAATCAATGCTCATGAAGGCACTACAGGGCAGAGATGACAGCCCGATAGTGCTCAATGTCTACCCGTCGCAGGGTATGGATGAAAAGGAAATAGCGGAATATGTGATGCGCGAACTTGAATTTGCGAAGGCGAGACGGAGGGCTGCAATAGGATGATAGATACAAGTATCAAGGCTTGTCTAACATGGAACGGTAAGAACTCAAGAGACCTTGGCATATATATCTCGCAGGTTCCGAACCTCTCGCGGCCTCAACGCAAAATGCGGGTCGTAGATGTGGATGGACGCAACGGCTCCCTCGTCTTTCCTCAAAAGGCATGGCAAAATGTCACGCGCTCCTATGCAATATTCACGGGAGAGCAGACGTGGGACGCGGAGAGGTATTATGACGCTCTTGTGGAATGGCTCTCAGCTGACGGCTACCAGAGGCTTGAGGATGACTTTGAGCCCGATGTATACCGGCTTGCTTACTTCGCCGGTAGCGTTGATATCGTCAACTTCTTCGGGGAGTCGGGCACGGCAACGCTCAACTTCAACTGCAAGCCCCAGAAATTCTTGAAAAGCGGGGAGAAAGCGGTCTCGTTCTCATCCGGTGGCGGCGTGCTCCGGAATCCCACGGGCTTCGAGGCGAAGCCGCTTATCGTGGTAAGAGGATCGGGATCCGGCACGGTCACGATCGGCGGTGTGTCGGTCTCGATCTCGTCAATCGGAACATCCGTCACGCTCGACTGCGAAAATCAGGACGCGTACAACGGCAGCACGAACCGAAACAACACCATCACGGCATCAACCTTCCCCGTGCTTAAGCCCGGAAACAACGCCATCGCCCTTACGGGCGGCGCCACATCAGTCACCATCACACCTCGATTCTGGAGACTGTAATGTTGAAGATATTTGAAAACACAGCAACATCATTCACATCAAATGGACTCGGCCCCCTGCCGGATGCTACCTCTGCCGGAGTGACGGAGGAGGTCAACGGCATCTTCGAGCTTGAGTTTGAATATCCGATCACCGGCCTGCACTATGCAGAGATCAAGAGGAACAGGCTTGTTGTCTGCAAGCCCGATCCTTACGATGCAGAACAGGCTTTTCGCATTTACTCAATTTCGAAACCAATTAGCGGTATCGTGAAGGTCAATGCGCGGCACATCGCCGCCGCCGATCTTCCCGGCATCATTCTAAAGCCGCCGACTATATATCCAGGCAATCTGAATGGCTCATCAGCCGTGCAGAGCTTTCTGAACACACCATCAAACTATCTCAATACGAGCCGGTTCACATTCACAATAGAGCCGTCATCATCAAATTACTGCCGCGTACCCGTGCCGATGTCAGTATGGGATCTTATGGGCGGCGACGAGTATCAGATGCTCCATGCCTTCGGAGGCGAATACTATTTCAATAATTTCAACGTCACCCTGAAGACCGCGAGGGGCGTGAATAGGGGCGTGACGCTCCGGTATGGCAAGAATATTACAGATCTCAAACAGGATGAGAACATTGAGCAAGTATTCACGGGCGTATATCCGTACTACTACAACGACGAGAACGGGCGGGTCCTCGGAGACATTCAGAGCACGGGATCCTTCAATTATTCAAGGATAATGCTCCTCGACTGCTCATCCATAGACTGGTATGAGCTCGGCTACACGAACGGCACAGACAGCCAAGGGAATCCGACCTACGAAGGTGCGCCCACGAAGGATATGCTCAACGCCTACGCCCGGGACTACATCGCAAGAGAGCACCCGGAGAAGCCCGAGATCAGTATGGACATATCCTTTGTCGATCTCAGAAGGGCAGGAGAACTTGATACAGTAGCAGAGCTGTCAAGGGTACAGCTTGGCGATACCGTCAAGGTGATCTTCCCTGAACTTCTCGACAGCGCAGTCGAGGCCGAGTGTACCAAGATCGAGTACAACGTCCTGACGGATGAATATACAAGGATAACCCTCGGAGACCGGACGAAGAGCGCAGCGGACTCACTCGCGTATGAGTCCAAGGTGATAAGCGCCATCGACCAGCAGACAGACAGCCTGACGATCAAGCTGCAAGCAACAGACGAAGGCTTGATGTCAGAAGTCGCTCGGGCGGCAGGCACGGAGGCGGAGCTGTCATCTCGGATCACGCAGACAGCAAACGCGATCACGGCCGAGGTCACGGACCGGCAGAACGGTGATACTTCGGTATTGCGCCAGCTCTCCACCGAAATATCGTCTGAGGTCATTGCAAGGAATGGCGCTATCGCTTCGGCGATAAGACAGCTCGCGGAGAGCATTACCATTACAGTGAGCAACGGAACCGACCGCTCCACGATCACGCTGACCGGCAGTGGCATTACAACGCAATCCAAGACAATCCGCTTCACCGGGGATATTGTATTCGCATCAGCTCTTTCGTCGGCGGGCGAAACAAGCATCAATGGGGCAAACATTACGACGGGCACGATAGCGGCGGCAAGAATTGACGTAGACAACCTCACCGTCAAGGCATTGAAGACAACAACCCACAGAGAAGGATCATCTTATGCGGGTTTCGAAGTCACAGACGACGGGTATGTGTCAGCCGGTGACGGCACCGTGATATGGATCACGGACAGGGTAGTCATAAACAGCCGACTGCAAGCGACCGGAATCACCACAACCGGAGCAGAGAACAGCTTCATCAGGAATCTGTATCAGAGCGCCGGGCCGACAAATCCCTACTGCTACAGCCGGAATGGCCACTTCGTCACCTTCAACTGGACGGGCACCGAGCTTGAGGTATACGTGGATTCAACCAAAATAGGCAAAATGACATTGAGTTAAAGGAGGAAAGATGGCATCAGGAACTTATACCCCGACCGGAATAGTACATCATACTTCGGTCGATTTCACGCTGCGACACGTATCCGAAGCTGTGCATCTCGTACAGGGCGATGTGTCGCTCCCGGTCATAGCCGTGGATATGTATGCCGATGGTCAGGCTTACGCGGTCCCGTCAAGCGCCACAGTCAATTTTAGGCTGAACAAGAAAGACGGAACCTATATCTACAATCCCGCTCTCGGAGTCAATTCGGCACGCACGACAGCATATATCGAGGTTACGGAACAGACCTGCGCAGCTGCCGGTGAGTTCTCGCCCGAGATCGAAGTGATAAATGGAGCAGATGTCGCCGGATCCTCGAAGTTCAAGATGATAGTAGAACCGAACGCTATTCAGGAAGGGATGATCGAGAGCTCATCCGAGGGACATGCGCTCATCGAATACGCTTCGGAGTCCCGGAAGTGGGCCGAAGGCAAGGACCTTGACGGAAACGACGTGCCTTCGTCTGCTGAGCAGTATCACAATAACGCAAAGTACTGGGCGAACGAGGCAAACGTAACGGTCTCGGTCGGCACAACCACAACCGCGAGCGATCCCGCTACGCCCGCCGCTGTGACAAATAGCGGAACCAATAAAGATGTGGTACTGAATTTCGTCATTCCAAGAGGTTTGCAAGGACCTCGAGGCATCCAAGGCATTCCGGGCCCGCAGGGAATCCAGGGCGAACCCTTCGAATTTTATAAAGTATATGCTTCAGTCGCGGCAATGGAAGCGGATGCCGACAATGTCCCTGAAGGCAAGTTCGTACTCATCAACACGAACGACGTGGAGGATGATGACAACTCCAAGATGTTCGTCCGAAACAGCGAGGAACCGACAGGCTTCAGATACTTAAACGACCTCTCCGGTGCCGCAGGTATTCAAGGGCCCCGGGGCATACCGGGCATCCAGGGCGATCAGGGCGATACCGGAAACGGTATAGCGTCCATCACAAAGACCGGCACAGCTGTCCTCACCGACACCTATACGATCACCTTCACGGACGGTACATCAACAACCTTCAATGTACAGAACGGACGAGGCATATCGACCATCGAGAAAACAGGCTCATCAGGGCTTGCCGATGCTTATACCATCACCCTCACGGACGGAACAACACAGAATTATGTTGTAAACAACGGAAACGGCATAGCTTCAGTCACACAGACCGGAGGAAGCCATATCGCAGGGCAGTATGACACCTATACCATCACTTATACAGACGGCACGACCTCAACCTTCCAGGTATACAACGGGGCGAACGGCGAAGGCTCCGGAGACATGGAGAAGCGCATATATGACACCGATGACGATGGTGTGGTTGACAACGCAAAGCAGCTTGAAGGGCACCCCGCTTCATACTTTGCCAAGGCAGAAGACCTCACTATGCACGAAGGTGATACAAGCCACATCACGGCGGCAGAGAGGACGCTTTGGAATAGCTACGGAGATAAGCTCTATTCCCTCCCGAAGTTCACGACCTCGCTCCTCTCGTCTGGCTGGACCGACCAGAGCGGATACTACACGCAGACCGTCAACGTGACCGGAATGACAGCAGAAATCACGCCCGCCATATCTCTCGTTACGGCAGCAGGAGCGAAGGACGATGATCTCTGGGAGGCATTCGGGCACCTTTACAGAGTAGAGAGCGCCGCCGGTACTCTCACCTTCTGGGCGGACGAAGAACCGACAGAGGATATATCACTTATGGGATTCATGATTAAGGAGGCAAACTAATGGCATTGGGGATCATCATCGGAGCAGGAGGCGGCGGAGGCGGTACCGCCAGGATCAGGAACATCCAGATCACGACACCGCCGACCAAAACATCATACACGGCAGGCGAGACGCTTGACCTTACGGGAATCGTAGTCAAAGCGAACTGGTCATCGGGGTTGTCCGTAGACATTACAGCGGAGTGCACCTTCGCTCCGGCAGCAGGCGCAACCATATACGAGGACACGACAGAGATCACGGTGTCTTATGTGAACGGCGGCACGACCTATACGACCACGCAGGCGGTCACAGTACAGCGTGTGCTTACCGGACTTCGTGTAGACACGGAACCGACCACATCCTATGTGGCAGGGCAGGCGCTTGACCTCTCCGGCGCTGTCGTGTCAGCGGTATTCTCATCCGGTCGGTCTGTCGTAGTGAACGCCACACCGTCCATCGCTGATGGAACCGTAATTTATGAGGACACAACATCACTCACCTGGTCTTACACGGAGAACGGCATCACGCAGACCGCCGTTACTGCTCTGACGGTGCAGAGAGTACTTCAGAGCATAGCGGTCACGACGCAGCCCACTACGACCACATACAAGAGCGGAGACACTATTGACACGACAGGGATGGTTGTCACGGCTACATATCATAGGACAAACGCCGTGGTATCGGGCTACACCATCGCGCCTACGACCGCCGGAGCAACGGAAGGTACGCAGACAGAGACTGTCACCTACACAGAGAATGGCGTCACAAAGACCGCTGTTTTCTACGTCACAATCAAAAACCTGTCAATCTACGGCGTTGAATGGGACGGCACCTCTACAACTGCTTGGACGAGAACCGATGCAGCCGCAGGCTTTACTGACCCTGTTCCTGCGGTAAACAACGGTAATGGCTCATCACCCTTTGATAACTGCGCTCCGTGGTCTGGAATCGTGAAAGAGAACCGCACGGGTGGCGTAATGGTGAAGATACCGAAATTCTGGTATAAGCTGACTCAGAGTGGAAACAGCATCAAAGTTCAGATAGCGGACGCGGCGACAGACGGCTTCTCGGTATCACCGGCGCATATGAACAGGGGCGACGGCAAAGGCGAGCGAGATTACATCTATGTCGGACGTCACCATTGCGCGGCTTCGGATTACAAGTCGAGGACAGGAGAAAAACCTAAAGCAAGCGTAACCCGTTCAGCGGCAAGGACGGCAATTCACAATCTCGGAACGAACATCTGGCAGATGGATTTTGCAACAAGATTCACGATATGGCTTCTCTACATCGTAGAGTTTGCCGATTGGCACTCGCAAGCAAAAAACGGTTACGGCTGCGGTAACAATTCCGCGACCGAGAATATGGGTTACACGGACAGTATGACATATCACACAGGGACCACGCAGAGCAGCCGCACAACCTACGGATTAGGCACTCAGTATAGATGGATTGAGGGTCTTTGGGACAACGTCTATGACTGGTGCGACGGTTGCTACTACAATTCGAGCGGACTAAACATCATCATGAATCCGTCGAGCTTCAGCGACAGCTCAGGTGGGACGGTAGCGGGACTTCCGGTCGGTGGGTGGCCTAAGAAATTTACTGTAAGTTCAGCTGGCGGCTTCCCGTTATTTTATCCTACGGAAGCAGGGGGCAGTGAGAGCACCTATTCGTGCGATGGCTGGAACTTCGGCGCGTCCGGCCCCTGTCTCTGCGTTGGCGGTAATTATAGCCAGGGCGGCTATCGCGGGTTGTTCTGCGTGAACTGCCTCAGCGCGTCCTACTCGTACGCCGACATCGGCTGCCGCCTCCTTGAACTCCCTTAAGGGGGTGTTTGAGGGGGTCTGCCCCCTCAAGAACTTCGATCGGTAGAAAAAACAAAATCCTGCGCGGGATTCGAACTCCTGCGCAGGCGGGGTTATCTGTGCAGGCCGAGGGCATTCGTGCGATAACTGGAACTTCAACGCGTCCAACCCCTGTCTCTACGTTGGCGGTAATTATAGCCAGAACGGCAATCACGGGTTGTTCTACGTGAACTACAACAGCGCGTCCAACTCGAACGCCAACATCGGCTGCCTCATTCTTTTAGAAGCTGCTAAAACCTCAAATTTCATAGCACAGATAATCGCGCACCCCTCGGTGGAGATAAGCAATAAGGGAGCGCGTTAGTACACCCGGAAGGGCGCTGGAAAGCGCGCACAGCTAAAAGGAGGATATTTTCCCTTGAAAAGAGCAGGTAAGTTGTTCGACAAGCTGATTTCATATGCGAATCTGCTAAAGGCTATTGATGAAGTAAATCAAAGCCATCACTGGCATAAAGGACACAAGCCCAACAGATGTACCGCATGGGTAGAAGAAACAAAAGCGGAGCGGGTCAAAGAAGGACGATTCCCTTGAAAAGAGTAGGTAAGTTGTTCGACAAGCTGATTTCATATGCGAATCTGCTAAAGGCTATTGATGAAGTAAATCAAAGCCATCACTGGCATAAAGGACACAAGCCCAACAGATGTACCGCATGGGTAGAAGAAACAAAAGAAGAGCGCATTAAAGACCTTAGAAAGATAATAGTAGAAGGCTTTGAGCAACAAGGGCCTAAAGTGTCCGTCCGATGGGACGCAAGCGCTCAAAAGTTCCGGACGATAAGGGAACCGGTGCAGTGGCCTGACCAATATGTGCATCATGCGCTTATCCAGGTGCTATATCCCATCTTGATGCGCGGAATGGATCCATACTGCTGTGGGAGCATAAAGAAGAGAGGTCCTGATCTCGCAAGAAAAGCCATCCAAAAATGGATGCGCAACGATCCGAAAGGAACGAGATATGAGCTGAGTGGCGACATATATCACTTCTATGAAAGCTTAAAGCCAGAAGTTGTTATGGAAAGAATGCGGCGACTCGTAAAAGACCGCCGTGTGCTCGACCTGATATGGAGGATTATCAAGGACGGGATTTACATCGGGGCTTATCCGTCGCAGTGGAACGCAAACGCCACACTGCAACCCCTCGACCACATGATAAGGGAGAGCGGACTTTGCAAGCATTACGAAAGATACATGGACAACATAACAATCTTCGGTTCTAACAAAAGGAATCTGCGAAAGCTAAAGGCGATGATAGAGAAGTGGCTTAATGAGCATGGACTGAAATTGAAGGGTGATTGGCAGATATTCCCGACCGTGAGGGAAGAGCCGAAGGAAGAACTTAAAGCTCCAAGAAACGGCGTGACACGACCGAAAGGACGGACGCCGGACGCGGTTGGCTACAGATACGGCAGAAACTTCGTTCTCCCAAGGAAGCATAACCTGATAAGGATTAAAAGAGCTGTATCGAGATACCGCAGGAAGAAACGGAGAGAACAAAGCATACCGCCGAGCATGGCAGCAAGCATACTCTCAAGATTGGGACAGGTCAAGCACTGCAACAATCACAATATCTATCAACGATTGTTCCAGGAAGAGAGGATCGTTCGAGACCTGAAGGAGACGATTCGAAGAAAAGCAAGAAAGGAGAACCTTACATGGAATATGTATTTGGAAATGAGGAAGAACGAGAAATCCTCAAGACAAAAGGAACTGAGCATACCAACCTCGACGGCTATCACAGCTTAGAGAGGAAGTATGACGATCAGTACATCACCGACAACTTCCGTATCGTCGGGAAAATCGACAGCAAAGAGGACGAGGAAGGTAACTGCTATGACTGGTATGAAATTGACCATCATTACAGGTACGCGGATAAGTTTACGCAGGGAATCGTCAAAACAGAGCAGGAGATCAGCGACAACGAAGACGGAATAGCGGAACTCGGTGAATCGGAATCCGATAACAGCGATGCGATAGCAGAACTCGGAACGATGATAAGCGACCTTGAAGCAAGGGTCACGGCACTTGAAGGAGGTAATTGATTATGGATGACAAATGGTACGAAAGTCTTAAGGGAATGGCGAAAATCTACGGCAAGCGCGTCTACAAGGGCAAGATGACGATCGATGAGGTTCCCGGAGAGTGGCAGGACGAAGTAAGGGCGGCAATGCCGAATGTTGAGTGACGAGGAAATTGACTGGATCGAAGACCGCATATACACCCTGCTTGAAAAGCTGATAGCAACTTCAAACGACAAGTATGCGGTCGAGATCAGAGAGCTCTTGGAGATCATGAATGAAGATGTTCAAAGACAGCGAACACGAATATCTCTGGCAGGAATACCGCCGTCAAAATGAGAGGATAAAGGAGCTTCAGGATGAAATTCTTGAACTCGAAAAAGCCTGTTTGCAGACCATCGAAGTTCTCAGGTACTACATAGACGGCGGTTACATCTGCCTTGAAAAGAATTGTAAGAAACGAAAAAGAAAGGAGTGATCATGGAGGAGACGATATCAAGAAAAGAGCATGAGGAGTTCGCAAAGCGCATAGACGAAGAAAACTGCAGACAGAATCACAGAATCGAAGCGCTTGAAGAGACCGTCCGTCAGATTTCAGACCTCACGGCTACGGTTAAGGAACTGGCCGTGAACATGAAGAATATGCTGACAGAACAGGAGAAGCAGGGTGTAAGACTTGCGAAGATGGAAAGCAAGGACGGCGAAATGTGGCGCACGGCTCTGACGCATATCCTCACGGCGATCATCGGCGGAGTGATCGCTTTTATCTTTGCAAAAATTGGAATGTAGAGGAGGTGTAACCGTGATTAAACAGCTTATGGAAAAGAAATGGTGGCGGGCGGCAGCCATACGCGCAATTAAGACGGTAGCTCAAACGGCCATAGCGTCTATCGGCACGGCGGCTATGATTTCGTCTGTAGATTGGCGCATGGTAATATCTGCGTCAGCTCTGGCAGGGCTGCTCTCGCTTCTCACAAGCGTTGCAGGATTGCCGGAAGTAAAGGAGGACTAATATGTCAATAATCATCGGTTCAGCCCGAATAGATGAAAACGGCAGCATTAACGGCAAGAAGGGAGACCAAACAGGGAGAGAAGTAGCGCAGGAAGCGTACTACCGACATAAGTATGATTGGAATGCCCTGCGTTGTAAAGACCCGAACAGGGCTTTAATGATGTCATACGATATGGCTTCAATATGTAACAATGACAATTTTGGCTACTCACAGCCCGACCGCTATAGCGGCTTTAATGAAGCAAAGAAAGTAGGGTATGACGCAGCGAAGGTCAATGCTCCTTGCAATATAGATTGCAGCTCAGGTATTAGAACCTGCCTTGCTTATGCAGGATATGATGTAGGTGATTTCTACACGGGCAATGAGTATGACGTGATTATGGCAACAGGCGCATTTGATGATGTGACAGACGAGTTTGACCACAACACGGGCGAAGGGCTTTACTCCGGTGATATTTTAGTCACAAAGAAGAAAGGTCATACTGTCATTGTCACGCAGGGAAAAGACCCTCTTGAACTTCTACCGGATGAGCATATTAAACCTTGCCCTGTTAATGAGGGTGAAGTTGCTGTCTACCGCATGTACAACCCAAACTCCGGAGAGCATATGTTGACCGCTATGATTGAGGAAGCCGAAGCGCTTCTTGGCTTAGGCTGGAAGTCTGAAGACGTAGCCTTTATAATGCCGAAAGAAAGCGATACGGCGGTTTTTCGTATGTACGGTCAGACACATATCTATATCACAAGCATAGGAGAACTCCATGTCCTCGTTGACAACAGATGGAATTTTGAGGGGATTGCTTTTCATGCAGGTGGCAATGTTCCCGTGTATCGCGTTTACAACCCGAACAACGGAGACCATGTCTTTACAACTTCGGCGAGCGAGAAAGATAGCCTTGTGGGGCTGGGATGGAGCAATGAAGGAATAGCCTTCTTTGCGATAAGATAAACAACGCGGCAGGGCTCTACTGCTGTCCTGCCGCATTGGAGTCCCTCTTATTCTCCTTTCATAGCAGCCCCGTTACTGGGCTGATACCGGTAGCGGGGCTGCACCCTTTTTTCTCATATCTTCTCGAACCAAGGCCTTGATATAGCCCTGCTTGCTGCTGACCTCATCAAGCTTCTCCAGTATATCGGCATCCGTCCTTTTGTTCAGCTTGAGCCTGACGCTTACGGTATTTTCCTTGTCATATTTTGCTTGAGCCTTATACTTATTCTCCATGAAGTGCTTCCTCACTCTCTGATTCGCGTGGATCTTTTAATAAATCCAATATGTCAAACTTTTTAATAGCATAAATCATATTTGGACTTGCGACATATGGAGAACATACAATATTTGCTCCCTCCGGTAATATTTCCATCAACTTGTGTTTGCACTCTATTGAACCAACAATAAAATCATAGTTGGTAATAATTTCTACAAGTGTTCTTTCCCTGCGCTCTATCTGTTGGCGGGCGATGTCGTTTACCATCTTATCTATGAAGTCCATTTCTTATTCACTCTCCTTATCTGCTTCTATGATTGTTGGCTGAACCCCCAAAAACATATTTATGATAGCCAAACCTTCTTCAGATAACCTTTTGTCAAAGTTTTTGTCGAAACAATATTTTTGAAAAGCATCAGCATCAATCAATCTTCCATGTCCTTTTGGAAGCGGCGTTCCATCTGCGATTAGACGCTCCGCCCAAACCAAAGGCGCACAAGGCTTTTAATTATATTGTACTCTTCTTCCGGTATATCAATTATTACCTTCATCATTCCCATCGCTATCATCACCTCCTGCAGCATATGGGCATTCTTTTTCATCACAGCACCACTCATACCAAATATCTTCAACATACGCTTTATCACAAGATAAGCAAGGCTCTTCCAAGAGTCCATCTTCGTCAAATTTCATTTTCACATTCTTCATTTCTCACTCTCTGCTTTTCTCTTGATTGACTTATATTGTTCGAATACCTCTTCTTTAAATTTATCAACTAATGTTTCGATGTCTATCTCATCTGACAGAGATTCAATCATTTCATAAGAGTATATACGATTGTACTTATATATGTCATCGTTGGCTAATGACAAGTCAAGCCAGCCCCTTAATATCATTCCAAATCTGTTAAACTCAAAATCTATTGTCAAACCTTTGTCTGCATATTTGAGGGACAACTCCCTAAATTTACTATATATCTTTGAATTTTTCATTTATTCCTCCTTCTCTCGCTCAACACATCCTCGCCTTCTCCGAAGGTGTGAATCTGATCATCAGCTCCTATGTACCTATCCCGGCAAGCAATAGCCGACTCAAGGCCGCTGAACACGATCTGCAGGGGATTGAGACCAGCCTTCTTTTTGCCCTCAGTGAAGTCTGCATACTTGCGGCGAGTGCCGAAGTTATCGTTTTCGACGACGATGTCGCCTCTCTCATCACCGAAATTGATGATCACAGCCTTAACCGCCTTATTTACCATGAAGTGATCCTCTGCAACGCCAAACACGCTCTTATAGATTTTTGTTGAAACATCTGCTTTCATTTTTCTTCCTCCTCATACTCACTTAACGAACCCGTCTTTTGCCAAAGTTTCTATAATATGCTGAATTTCCGCATCGGTCAGGGGCTGAACCCTTTCATCTTGTCTCATAAAATCCATTTGCTCATCAATGATTACTTCAACCCATTCTTCCCGAGAATACGTAAGTCCTGCTGTTTCAAGGCTATCGATATAATCCTTTAAGTCTTTCATTGTTTCCTCCTTGCCCTTCAAGGGCTTGCTATCTTTATATTTTTACAAACCTCTTCATTGTGTCTATCAGTCTAAACATAGTGTATCGCTGTCTTTTAACTTCTCTGATGACTTCGTTCATCGTGTAGCCTTCGCTGACATTGATACTTGCGTATACACAACATCCCATTTCTGTTATTGCTTGAATTTTTAACGTTCTCACTTGCTACCTCCCTGCGCTTCAAGCGCCTTACTTATCCTTAAGATGGTTTTATTATAATATAGGTGTTCACCTATGTCAAGCATTTTTTTTCAGCCTCAGGAAAAGGTGTGTCACCCGATGTGTTACCCTCCCTCGAAAGCCTTGAAAATACTGCAAACAGTTCGTGGCTACGGACCAAGGTGTCGGGAGTTCGAATCTTCTCACGCACGGGCACGAAAACCTCGGAAAATAAATGCTTTCCGGGGTTTTTATTTTTCTCAGAAAGATAAAAAACATTAAAAAATATTAAAAAATGCACGTCGAAGTGTGACACCCGGTGTGATACCCTTATCCCAATCCCCCGAGTACTTGACTCATCTTTTCCCCAGGATCTTCACAGCCTCATCAATGATCCTCTGCTTCTCGATGTGAGTGTATATATCGGCTGTGATGTTGATCGAAGCGTGCCCCATCAGCCTCTGTGCTATGCGGATATCAACCCCCTTCGCCGCGAGATCAGTACAGTATGTATGCCGGAGATCATAGGGCACGAAGGATTCACGGAGCGGAAAAGGCGGGATCAGCTGGTTGCGGTACATCTTACATCCCATCTGGATATTCATTTCACGCCGTAGAGAAGACATAGCCCGGTCGTAGCTGCTCTCCGAGTGGCGGTTCCCTCTATCGTTCGGCGCAAGCGGAGCGTCGGGAGCCTTGTCCCGGATAAGGCTAAAGAGTTCTTCCGGTATCGGAACAACCCGATCTGAATTGACTGTCTTCGTGCCCCTGATATGAAGCAACGCCACATCGTCAGTCATAGACACATCCCTTCCCTCACACTCAATAGCCTCTCCGGGGCGGCATCCGCAGTAGTACATAAGCTGGAATACCCTGAAGCGGTCAGTCCCTTCACAGGCAGCAAGGAAGGCGGTTCTTTCCTCATCGGAAAGAGACTGCCTCTTTCCTTTTTGAGCCTTCGGCTTGACCAGATAGGCGGCAGGGCTTTCAAGGATCAGTCTATTTTGAACAGCTGTCGAGAAGATAAAAGAAAGCTCCTGTGAGAGCTTCTGGATGTGAGAGAAGGACATCCCGGAAGAGCCGTTTATGATCATCTGGCAGTCAAGAGGCTTGACAGATTTCAGCGGTCTGTCGCCGATCACGGAGAGGATATGCTTACGGATCCGGCTCCTCATATCCTTCATCACGCCGGGGGAGACGTTCGGCTTGTAAGTGGACAACGCTATCTCTGTCCATTGCGTCACCGTCATGGATCCTCCGACAGTCACCTTTCCCTCTTCAAGCGCCTTCTTCTTTTCCAGCATCTTTATGATAGCATCCCTCTCCGTGTCTCCGTAGGCGACGTAGCGCTTCCCGTCAAAGGTAAAGGTTTTTTTGAAATTAAATTTTTTCATGATCGCCCTCCGCGACGGCTTTCTTAGGCATCCTTCAAATACTCTTCCTCTGGAAGGGTATTATTTTTTCCCTCAGGCAGCTTCAACAGAAGCCGAACACCTCTTTGCATTCCTTCATCAGCTCGGCCATACGCCTCAGCTACGTCCCTTTGTTCACCGGAAAGCTCGGGGGCCTTCAGATCCTTTCGGTAAACAATCTCCTGATCGTCCCACGCCATCGAGTCCATCGTGACCCCGAAGAAGTCGCAGAGAGCACGGAAGGTGGGGAGACGCATACTGTCAGAGCCTCGGACCCAAAGATTGCTTATTGTGCTATAGGGGATTTTTGCTTGGATAGAGAGTTGCCTTCTGTTCAAATTATTTTCCCTCATAAGAAATTCTATTTTTTCGAGAACAGTCATACCACACCGCCTTTCAAATCACTTCTTAGCTACATTGTAGCGCCCAGAGGACAAAAAACAAGAAAAAAATAACCTAAATGGAAAAATTCTGCTTGACATTATCCCAAAGAGGTGTATTATATGACGCAAGTAACCTGAATAGGTGAAATTCCTGATACACTTCGTGCATCAGGAAGTATTTCTCCTTGACAGGAGAAATACTAAATCAATCTTATCAACAGATTAAAAAAGAGGAGGTGGCAAAGTGGACACCATACCAACCAAGACACGGCTTGAGGCACTTCTTTTTGAAAGGAACTTGGGCGAAGCAGAAGTGTCGAAGAGAACCAAAATCCCCCGGCGAAGACTAAACGACAAGCTTCGTCAAAGGACGCAGTTCACCCTTCCGGAAATGAGGGCAATACAGATTAACCTTTTTCCTGAAATGTCTCTTGAAGAGATATTCGAAGGATACGGAGAATAAAGGAGGAGACCGTGAGCCAGCTTATCAACACAGAAGAACCAATTCTTTCGATATATCTTTCCGGAAAAATCTCCGGAGATCCCGATTATTTAGAAAAATTCTGGACAGTGGCGGAAGTGCTGCATAAGAAGTATCCCAACGCGGAGATTTTTAATCCGGCAAGCGAACTGCTTGAAATATCAGAAATGCTTTCAAGGAGCGATGCCACGGAAGAACAGGCGCACGATATTCTCGTCGCCATATGCCTGAAATTCATGAAAAAGTGTCAAGGAATAGCCGTCATCCCCGGCTGGTGTGGATCAAGCGGAACCTCTGTCGAAGTGGAAGAGGCACTGAGCAGGGGAATGAAGTTTGTTCCGGTTGATAAGGACTGGCTGCCATGACAAGGCAGGATATCCGCCGTGCCCTGGCAAAGGCCGGAGAAACACAGGCCTTCATCACGGCCGCGCAGTTCGCGGAGGTAATGGGAATCAAGACCGTCAACCACGCAAAGAGAGCCTTTCTATCGGGGCTGGAGTGCGTGGATGGGAAATATTATTTCATCCCCGATGTGGCGGCTGAACTTATTTCAAGGAGAATGATAGAGGAGGACGCATGAACGAAGATAAACAGAAGATATGCAAGCTTTTGTGCGCTGCACTGAAGGCCACCAGAGATCAATGCAAGCTCAAGGACATCCTATATGTCAAGTACACGGAATACGAAGAGCTCGCAACCCTGTATTACGAGGATGGGCACAAAAAGGATATCAACGTCACCGATGACAGCGGAATACAGACTATCAAGGACATTTTGGCATGCATATAGGAGGGACAGATGAAGATATTCGAAAAGATACTCACAGGCGTATCCGTGGTGCTTGTAACACTTGGGATGGCAAGCATAGAGAGTACGCCGGTCTTTATACCGCTTTTGATGATCTTGGGAGGTGGGGCATGGATCGTATACGCTGCAAATGCTTACAAGTGGGACTGATAGTCGCTTTTGCCGTCTTTCTCGTAGCTTTCGCAAAGCCTCTCCCTCTACCGGACGTTGCACCACAGCTCACAGTGGGGGCGGCAAAACTCCCGATGGTCAAGTGGCAGGAGACCGAAGCCGAAGTCACGGAGCAGGATCCCGAGATTGTGACCGTGACCGATCCGGCACCGGAAGAGGTCGCACCGATTGAGAACACAGGGGAAACACCGGCAGCAGATGAAGCACCGGAAGAAGTCGCACCGGCAGCAGGCGAAGAAGATTACTGGGAGGCCCAGCCTGATTACGATGAACTCGATCTGCTCTATCGCACTGTCCAAGCCGAGGGCTACACCCTCGGATACGAGGGGATGCGCCTCATCACAGACGCGATCCTGAATCTGGCTGAAAAACAGGGCGTATCAGTCACCGACTGCATCCTGGCACCCGGGCAGTTCACAGTGATCAGCACCGGGGCGATATGGAAGGAACCCGTGTATCAGGAAACGATAGATGCAGTTTTAACCGAGGTAAGGGGGCCAAGGGTAGATAATGAAATCAAATATTTCAGGACAGGTCACTATCATGGATTCGGGCGTCCATGCTTCAGATTCGGCAATGTCTTTTTCTCAAGCTGATGTTGCACCGGTACAACCCGAAGAAAAGGGCGTCCGAATCTTCTGCCCACAGGGGTACGAGTTCCAGAAGAAGGTCGAGGACATAAAAGGACGCGAATATTGCCGGGAGCATTGCGGCAAGGAATACAACGCATACTTGGCCATGGAGAATACAGCGTGCTGTTACTGGACCATCAAAGGAGGGAAGTGAGGGATGAACCACAAAAGGCCACCCCCCTGAAGGGAAGTCTTAAAACCACGCAAAACAAAAAAGAGAAGCCCGGGAGCTTCTCTTTCCAAGGGAGTATGCGGGAACCCTTGCTTATCAACAATAAGCATTGTAGCACATACTCCCGCCAAACACAAGATGTTGTGTTGATATCAAGGGGGCAAGCCCTGATTTCAGCACTATCAGTAACAGTAAAGTTAGGAACAGCAGATGGCGTTTTCATTGAAGCAGTATGTCCTTGGGGATATCCGGGAAGCTGAGGCGGGGTATACGGGAAAGCGGACCGGAAGAGGCAGAACAAAGAAGGCGACTCCGGAGGAGATCGAGCGCTGGAATCGGCAGAAGAGGAGAAAAGCAGTAAGGCTCCTTATCGAGGCGAACTTCAAGAAAGGGGATCCCTGGATCTGTCTGAAATACAGGAAGGGCACCCGGAAGACTGTACGGGAGGTATCGAAGGACCTCTCGGAGTTCTGCAGAAAGATGAGGATCGCCTACAAGAAGGAGACGCAGGTCTTCAAGTGGATAGCCAGGATTGAAGTCGGGAAGCTCGGCGGGATCCATGTTCACATGATCTGCAACGCTTTCAAAGGAGACGGACTTTCCCTTATTACCGACACATGGGCGGCGGTCTCCCCCGAGGCAAGCAGGGCGAATGTTGAGGCTCTGGACGACAACCCTGACCGGGAACAGCTCGCCGACTACATCACGAAAGAAGCAGAAAAGGACGATGACCAATACCACCTTCCCGGCACCATCGAGGACAGGAGGGCGGTGCTTCGGATCCGATCTTCCCGGAATCTGATCCGGCCAGAGCCGGAGAAGACACCCCTTACCCGGCGGCAGTTTACAAAGTTGATGACGGAAGGACCCAAGCCCGCAAAGGGCTACGCCATCATTCCGGACTCCGTAAGGCGGGGAGAGAACCCGGTCACGGGGATGCCGTATATCCGCTGGAAGGAAATCCGCATAAAGCCCCCTAGAGGAGAGGCGCCCAAAACGGGAGAGCCGCGCAGATTAACGCCGAAGAAGGAAAGCCCCCGCCGAAAGCCGCATAAGTCCCTCATAGAGAAGATAAAGGAATTATTAAGATGGTGATCAATGTTTATTTTTACACCGACATCCAGACGATAAAGCCCAAGGATGGCATGATATACGCCGCCCTGTCCGCCGAGACCCCGAAGGGGGAAGTGTGGATCCCACACAGGGACAAGGTGAATGCGAGCAAAAACGGGGCAAGTGTCAAGGCTCTTCACGACATCATAGCCGGTGACGAGCACCACATCGACCCTTACAAGGGGAGCAGGATCGTGATTCACTCCACGAGTCCCTATGTGACCACATGCCTCTACACGCTCAAGAAATGGGCAGATACCGGCTGGAAGACATCAAAAGGGGCTGATATAGCCCACAAGGAGGAGTGGCAGGAGATCAACTGCAACCTTCAGGGCAACCAGTTTGAAGTGATTGATGAAAAGACAGACTCGGAAGCCATCAGAAGGCTTCTTGAGGGAAAGGAGAGAGAATGAAACAGGAGATAGAGACAGGAACAACAGGAACGTGCAAATATTGTCACCAGATACGGACAATAGAACACGTCTCAGATAGCTTCACCCAAGAGGAAAGGGACGAGATAGCATCCCACGAATGCAACTGCAAAGGAGCAAAGGAGGCACGAGAGGTCGATTATCAGATTCAGAGAGCCGAGGCAGCAATAAGGCAGATCGTCTCAAAAAAAGACGAGGATGCAGCCAAGATATTCGCTGCCGGACTCCGCGCCATGGCGGAGGGTGATATCCAGTCCATTCAGGTCAAGGCGTGGGACGGGATGAAGTACCAGATGACCCGGAAAGAGAAGAAGATCGTGGTTAAATCTGTCGAGACCAACGAGGAAGAATCGAGCGGGGACGAGACGGAATGAAAAGCATCCTTCAGGACAAGAAAGATCGTCAGTGCTACATCTGCAAGAACTTCCTTGGAGATTATTCAGAAAAGCGGGATCTTGAAGAGCATCACATCTTTCAGGGCGTGGCTAACCGGAAGCAATCCGAAAAATATGGCTTAAAGGTCATGCTTTGCAGGCATCATCACACCGGCGACATCAACGGAAGCAAAGATGCGGTGCATTCGAAGGGCTGCAATGATTATGACCAAAGACTGAAGCAGATAGCACAGGTGGCTTTCGAGCAGAACCATTCAAGGGAAGAATTTATGAGCATATTCGGAAAGAGCTACTTATGAGCCAAGAAGATCGTAGAGCGGGAACGTGCAATCTTTCGCCGGGACCCATGACTTGTCTTAGCTGCCCCTTCCCGGAGTGTACAAATAACCGCCCGCCGGTGAGAGGCGAGGATGGAGTAGAGAACTATGTCAACCTGACAGACGGAGCAAAGGAGAAAAACACAATGCAGACAAAATATTCAGTAGGCGATACCGTGCTGGTAGAAGCGAAGGTGGTGAAGATAGAGGCTGACAAGAAGGGCGTGAAGTACATCTTATCCTCTGAGTACTGGACGGGACAGAACTGCGTCCGGGAAGAGAAAATAATCTCGAAATCGTCAAAAAAAGCCCCTAAAACGTTAGCAAAAAACGAGAAAACGTTAGCAAAAACGGAAAAAACGTCAAAAAACGGCAGAAAAACTGCAGAAAACGAAAAAGAATTGCAAAAAACCGAAGAAAGCAAAGAAAAGCAGCAGGGCAGCGCCGAAGGGGCGAAAGCTGCCAAAAGGCAGCAGGAGCGAAAGAGACCCGGCAGGCCGAGCAAAAAGGAAGAGGGAGAGACAACAAACAAGACCACGACAGAAGGACTCTCCGCGTATGGAAAAGAACTTGCCAAAGAGCTGGCGGACTCGACGAAGTGAGCTGCGAGATGTGCACCTGGGCAGTGGGGGATTACTGCCTGAAACATAAGGACCGGAACTTGATCCCCTGCCGGGATTTCAGAGGAATAGGCGCCGGACTGATAGAAAAGACGGGATACATAGAATATCTGGACGATACGATACCAGAGCCACACAAGGCAGAGAACGAGGAGAAGAAATAAAAGAGGAGGATGAAGAGATGGAAGAGATCAGCAAGCTTGAACAGGCAATAGACAAGATCGAGAAGGAAAAGAAAGAGTATAAGATAGCCGGAATACTCTCGGACTGGGTAGACGAGATCATCAGCGAATTCGAGACGGCCCCGGAGCTTATAGACGCGGTCCTTGATCCCAAAAAGACTGCAGCGGGGTTCATAGCCCACACAGCAGAATATGGATTTACTCACAAGACTGTTGTGGACAAGCGGATAGTCGATATGTGCCCCGAGATCAAAAAGGTGATCGGAAATCACACGTTCAGCATCGGGATCCCGTCCAGACCGCAGCGGAAGAAATTGATCAAAGAATATTATCTCGGAGGCAGCAAGAAATGATCGTTTTCAAAGGCTTCAACAAGGACATGACCTGCACGATGGGGAGGGGCACTTTCAAATATCAGCTTGGCAAGAAGGCCACGGCCGACAAGGCGAAGACGGCCAATACGGGGCTCCACTCCACGAGAGAGCCCTTCGGGATTCTGCGATACTACGGCAAACTCGGGACGGATGTACACTGCATCTGCGAGGCAGGGGGCGACATCAGCGAGGATGAATACGGAAAAGTAGCATCAACAGAGCTTACGCCGCTTCAGAAGCTGACGCCCCAGCAGCTGGCCATGTACGAAGCTGTTTTTGTACAAAAGCATCCGGAGATATGCAGCACGCGCTTTAGAGAGCGGGAGACAGACAACGGATTTTATGCAATTGCCCGGGGGAAGAATCCCGAGGCAAGAGGGAAAAGAGGAACAGTAGTGATCCTGCTTCAGGAATATTCCAGGTCGAAAAAAATAAAACAGATCGAGGCCTACAACATAGACGGGAAGGTAAACCGGGCAGGATGGTACAAGATCGGAGGGTATGTAGGTGATAAAGGAGAAGCTGAGGAAGCTTAGAGCACTAAAGGCGACACCGGCGATAGTTTCAAGGGCACAAAGGGACATGCCGGTATATGAAGAGGCCAAGGGGTGGGACGGCAAAATGCACAAACAGATAAAAAGTCTCCACCGGTACGGGTTCTATCTGAGAACCCAGTGCTTGCAGGGCATCATAAAGATTGCTGCATTCACCCCATGGATGATCCAACAAGGGGAAAAGTATCCGGCCTTTGAAATATTTCTGAATGTCGAAGGGGAAGAATACATTTCACGCTATTTCGATTCAGACGGGAACGAAAAGTGGAGCAGCGCGACTATAGAAAACCTTTGCGGCTCCCTCAACACCAAAGACACCGAAAGGATCGTAGGAAAATACGAGTGCGGCATATACTGGAGCTATTTATACAGTAGTGACCGCAAGGCTTGGATAAATCCGGAAGGCAGCAAGAGCCTCAAGAGAGAGCTCAAAACCGGCGCAGATGCCTTTACGGCCATCCAAAATTTTCAGAATCAGTGCAAAAAGACCAAGAGAGACAAAAAGGACGCAGAAATCTTCAAGCCGTGGGACGAAGACCTGAAGCTTGTGCCAAAGCTCCCCAAGAGATTTGTGGACTGGGCATTCAAAAATAACACGGAGCATTACATTTTTTACAACGCCGGAGCGAAAAAGGGCTATTGCAGCCGATGTGGCAAAGAAGTACCGATATCCGGCCAGAGGCACAGGAAAGAAGGGAAATGCCCCGCCTGTAGAAGCAAGATCCTCTACATCGCGAATGGTCGAAAAGGAAAAAATTTCCGGACGCCCATAGGGTACAGCAAAATCATACAGCCGATCGAAGGCGGATATGCGGTCCAGACTATACAAACGTATAGGACTTACTACGACGCAGACATATATAAGCCTACCTTGAGGATGGACGCGCTTTATAAAACCATCGTTCAAGGCGAAAGCGAGAGATCGTACACGGAAGGCATGTATAAGCAGCGGGTATACAGATGGGTTCCGTGCAATCCTTACTTTGTGTGTGCTGGGAGGACGTACAAGGGGAATGCCAGAAAGATCAAAGAGATGCTCCCGCACAGCGCTGCCTATCTCATACTCGAAAAAGAGCTTGCTATCCCCTTCGACATGTATGTGTCGCGGGAAAAGAAGTATCCCGTCCTCGAATCGCTGATGAAAATTGGCCTCTATGAAATCGTAAGGGATGTGATGAGATCGCATTATACCCCGGAATCATTTAAGCATCGGGAGGCGGCAAAAGCGCTTGAGCTCGACAATGCCAGGTTAAAAAGACTGATCGCCCTTGGTGGATCGGTGAGCGCGTGGGAGTGGCTAAAGCTCGAAAAAAGGCAGAATACGGAGTACAAGGCGGAAATGATCAGATATTTCGCCGGCAGAGACATCCTTGAATATCAGCTGCAATTCATCCATCCGCTCATGAGTTTTGAAAAAATCTGGCATTATCTCGAAAAGCAGGAAGCGCTGACAGGGGAGAAGGCGAGACAGCTTCTCATAACATGGCGCGACTATTTGAACATGGCCGAAAAGAACAAAATCAACATCAATTTTGAGCAGAACTACAAGCCGGCCAACATCAAGAAAGCCCATGCCAGCATGATCGAGCTGGCGAACCGGGAAGAGATCGCCAAAGAAGCAAAGCCGATCCGAAGAAAATTCAAGAATGTCGAGAAGAACCTTAAGGAACTGGGAAAATACGAGTATTCCGCTGACGGCTACATGATCGTCGCCCCGAAGAAGATTGAAGACATCATCCTTGAAGGGCGCGTGCTCGGCCACTGCATCCACAGATGCGATTTTTACTTCGAGCGGATTAACACGAAAGAGAGCTTCATCCTCTTCCTGCGGAAGAGCACATCGCCCGGGACCCCTTGGTACACGCTTGAAGTGGAGCCCGGAGGGAACATCCGGCAGAAGAGGACGACAGGAGATAATCAAAACCCGGATCTTGATACTGCCATGCCCTTCCTGAAGAAATGGCAGCGCCACGTCAAGAAGGTCATGAGCAAGGAGGATAAGAAGCTGGCCGACATCGCAGATAAGAAGCGCAAGGCGAACTACAAGGACATAAGGGCAAACAAAAAACTCGTATGGCATGGGAAGCATCAGGGCGAGCTTTTGGCCGACGTGCTTGAAGCAGATTTTATGGCGGCAATGTAGCAGTTGCACCGGTGCAACAGAAGGAGACGAAAAATGAACGATATAGCAGAGACTATGGACTTTGAACAGTTTAAAAGCGAACTCAATAAAGAAATGACAACAGCAGCGAATAGTTTCGTCCGAATCGGATATCTTTTGAAGCTGGCAAGGGACGACGAACACATTCTTGAAGGATCCGGATACTCCGACGTCAACGACTTCGCGCTGAAGGAGTACGGCCTCGACAAAACGCAGGTCAGCCGTTTCATCAGGATCAATGACCGATTCTCGATCGGCGGCAACAGTACGCAGCTCCTTCCGGAATACGAGGGCTACGGACCGACAAAGCTGTCGATTATGCTCACCCTTCCAGATGAGATCAACGAGGAGATGACACCGGACATGTCCAAGAGCGACATTCAGGCCCTCAAGGATGATTACGACGAAGAGAGCAAGATCACTCCGATCGAGCTGGCACTTGAAGAAAAGCCGCAGGGCGAACCCGACGAATTTATTGCGCTGGTGGTCAAGCACCTGCACGATGAGCATCCCGAACCGGCGGAGCTCATGAAGGAGGCCATTGATGCCGGGGAAGCTATCGGGGCTCCCCCGGACTGGGATTACGAAAATGACGCAATAGAGAACTACATGCCCGACGGCGATAAGATTTACAACATCCGCATAGAAGGGCAGGGGCGCTTCATGATCTCCTGCAAAGAAAGCGGGATCTCCATCATAAATATGCGGAATCCGGCCGAAAAAACACCCCTCACATGGAAGGAGTTTGCGAAAGCAGCCGTTGAAGATGTTTCCCGGCGCGATTTTGGCAAAAAGCCCGAACGGCCCGAAGCTGTTAAAACCAAGCCCAAAAAAGTCGAAAAATCGAAGCCGAAAAAAGAAACAGTTGCACCGGCGCAACCCAAGGAAGAAACGGCTGAAAAGGTTGAGGGCGAAGTAGTTGAGACGAAGGACCAGACCAAGGATAGCGCGGGGCAGCAGGACGATCAGGTCAGTGACGCACAAGGGCAGCAGGCCGAGGCGGAAGGCGGCCAAGGGCAGCAGGCTACTCAGGATGATCAGAAGGAGAAGGACGCTCCGGGGCAGCAGGAGGAAAAGGAAGCAGCGGAGGAAGACCAGCTCGCCGAAAGCGTTGTAAAGCAGCTCGAAAAAATCATTCAGGAGATCAAGGATCCTCAAGGCGGACCGGATTGGATTTCCATCAAAGACGAGCTCAGGGGTGTGATCAAAGAGATAACAATAAGGACATGGTAAAAGGGGAAAGCAATGAACATTAAAGAGGTAACTTTTAGCAGTGGGAATGATTTTATGGCGATTTTCACTTGCCCATTATGCAAGTATGAGTTTGAAGCATGGGGGTATTCAGATGCGTATTACTTCGACAATGTGATGCCGAACGCGATATGTCCCAAATGCGGGAAGAACAGCCATGGCGAAACCGAGGACGAGTTAGAAGCAAGGGTGGGGCGTACCTACAGAATTTGACGAAAAGGGAGGCAGAAGATGAGCGAGAAGGAGATCACCATCCAAGGCAAGACCTATCCATCCATCAAGGCGGCTGCCAGCGCCTATGGACTGACGAGCTCGGCAATCGTCGCAAGAAGAAAAGCTGGCTGGACGGATGAAGACTACGAGCGAGGGCACCGGAATACCACGCCATCAGGGGCAATTCCGACCATAATCAACGGCATCGAATATCCCTCTCGCGCCGAAGCGGCGAGAGCCTATCAGATATCTCCCATGGGGCTCCGCCATAGGCTTGACGCCGGGTGGACGGATGAGGACTTCAGGAGGGGAAGCAGATAAGGAATGACAAAAACAACATGCGATATTTGCAATAAGGAAATGCCAACCGCAAAACTTACAGATAAGATTGAGGATCTGCAGTTTTGCATTTCAAGTTACGGGAGAATATGGGATATATGCGCTGAATGTCGAGAAAATCTTAATAGGTGGATGGCTATATGCAGGCAGAAAGGAGAAATGACCGAAGAAGGCATAGACCGCCGCGAAACGGACGCAAAGAATGAGTGTGTGCTTTCGGATTATACCGATATGCCGTATCAGTTCGACAATATGACAGGTTCAATGAATTTGTAAGGAGTGGAAGAATGACAGATAAAGAAAAGGCAATAGTAATGGCGTATACGGGAATATGTATGCTGACAGGTGATAAATTTCAGATATTCCACAAGTATGTTGAGGATATTATGGGTAGACCGATTGCGACGCATGAAATGGGATTTATGGAGTATGAGATAAAAGCAAAATCAAAGGATGATTTTATAGCGTTGTGTACTGATGAGAGCAGTTTGGAAAATCCGGACAAGTGGATTCCTGTTAGTGAGAGGTTGCCGGAAGAGAAAATAAACCCTATTACGGAAGATTTCTACGAATACCAATGTACTTATCATGCTTATGGCATATACGATGTAAGATCATATAAATTTGGGGATGGGCACTGGTGGCATGGCCCGGGCATTATGGATGATAGCGTCATAGCGTGGAGGCCTTTACCGGAACCCTATAAGATAGAAGGTGAGGGTAAGGGATGACACACGAATTAAAAATTTTGCCCGAATACTATGAAGAAGTGGAATGCGGGAATAAGAATTTTGAACTCCGTAAGAATGATCGTGATTATATGGTACACGACACTCTACGATTGAGGGCGTGGAAGGACGGGCATTACCTTGATAAGCCACCGCTGGAACGAGTTATCAGTTATATACTGATGGATTGCAAAGAGTACGGATTGATGGATGGCTATGTGATTTTAGGGTTTTAGACAGAAAGCGAGGATGAGGGATGACAGACACAGAACAAGCAAGAATAAAAGCAATATGTAAAGCGGCTCATATAGATGATATTAGTGATTTGTCGGATGGATACCATACATTTAGGCAGCTCTACTATCAGAGAATGATGCTGTTTGCTGCACTCGTAAAACAAAATCGCGATAAGGCTTGGAAATCCTTACGTCATGAAGATGGAGAATTATGTTTTGGAGGCGGCTGGTTTATTGTAGGAATTGATACTCCGGAAGGAAGTTATACGTATCATTACGAAGCCAAATACTTCGACTTGTTCGATTGTGAGATTCTTGATTATGGGAAACATTGGGATGGACACACTGAAAAAGATGTAACCAGATTATTGTCATTAGAGCGAGAGGATTACAAGGATTGCATCAGCAGGCAGGCGGCTCAAGCCAAGATAAAAAATATCTGTGACGAATATAGGTTAAGTTATGAGGATGGCGAAAGAAAAGCCGCGACAGGCGGTTCTGCTTATGCCCTTGGACACGCCTTTGATGATTTGCCGCCCGTCACGCAGCAGCAGAAGAAGATATGGGTTGTAACATATTGGGATAAAGGAGAAGAACCAATAGTGACAGTATTCAATAACCGGAAGGCGGCGGAGTATTGCTATAAGGCTTTCAAAGATTCACATGTTGAATGCTGCATAGATGAAACAATGCTTTACCACTCATTCACTATTGTTAGCTGATAGAAATGCGGCCATACATTAAGGCTCAATTCAAAGAAAGGAGCGGGACTGTTGATCTGGGATGAAGCGATGCTCAAGTATGCAGCCCGGAGAATGTGCGACAAACACAAGCCGAGGAATTGTAAAGGTTGCGATCTTAAGAAGAAAACCGGGAGCTGCAAGTTTGGATTTGGAGTTGATGTCGTTAAAGAATGGGGGAGAGAAGAACATCCCCAAGGATGTGCTTGAGGGCAGGAGGGCAACGAAGTGACGGAAGATATCAAGATGTTCCTGAACCGGATCAGAGATGAGAAGAAAGAATTGATCCACCTCAGACTTCACAAGGAAGATGTGAGGCTATCCCTTCTTCCGGGTGCGATTCAGTATGACAAAGACAGGGTGAATGTCTCACCCGACGATCCAATGCTTCGGATGATTCAAAAGCTTGAAAAGGTCGAAGAAAAAGAGACGGAGAACGAAGAAAAGCTCTTGGGTGACATTGAGTTAGCGAACAGGATCATTGCGGCCATGCCTACGCCCGAACACAGAACACTGTTAAGACTCCGATATATTGACGGCCTCCAGCCAATGGAGTGGAGAGAGATTGCTGACGCAATGAACTACTCCGAGGACCACACCAAAGGGAAGCTTCACGGAAAGGCTATAGCCGAGGCGCGAATAGCCCTGCAAAAAATCGAACACACATGAACACATATCGTCGTGTTATTATGCAATCACAAAAAGAACGAAGTGAATAAGCATTTTCCTTCCACACCATTTACTTACTCCTACGCAAAAAAGGCACCCCCTCCCAGGTGCCTTTTTGCGTGCCATCAAAAAATAATGGGGAGGGGGTATCTCAGAAAAAGGGCGCCCCGGTATGTGCTGGAGGAAGGATCAAAAGAGAATGCCCGGGAGATCACTCAATTTGGGAGAAGGAAAAAGATGTCAAGATCAGGACGATGGCCGATGATACGTCGGCAGGTATGGGATAGGGACCGAAAAGCAAAGGCTCCCTGTCATATATGCGGGGGGTCTATAGATTATAGCCTCCGCCCCTCCTCCTGCCCTGACTCTTGGGAACCGGATCACATCATCCCGGTGAGTAAGAGACCTGATTTAGAGCTTGACATGAGCAACATCAAAGCATCACACATGCGGTGCAATCGCGCTCGCGGCGACGGAACAAATGGTGAAAACGATCTCGGTATGCAGAGTCGAATTTGGTGAAACGCAGAAGGGGAAGGGGCCAAACAATCTTGGCGCGTCGAGCGGGAGCCGAGACCACCC
>Ga0247611_10001722_pt1 | contig 38317 bp, 28 predicted proteins | sample 177DNAGHGhighgp2_FD_192422 | JGI IMG/M metagenome (GOLD analysis project Ga0247611, IMG submission 192422) | Sheep rumen microbial communities from Palmerston North, Manawatu-Wanganui, New Zealand - 1770 DNA GHGhigh gp2 | ecosystem: Host-associated > Mammals > Digestive system > Stomach > Rumen... | reverse complement strand
CAAGATCACCCGCCCTCAATGTGATGCGCTCAATGCCCTCGCCCGGCACATCAGCAACAACGATTTCCATAAAACTCTATAACGGGCTAACAGCCCGTTTTACTTTAACAGTCCTTCCTCCCCACAGTGCTGTCACAGCCCTTCCCCGCGATGCGGCTACCGTCCTCCCTGCGGTGTCGCCACAGCCGCCCTGCGGTGTCGCCACAGCCGCCCTGCGGTGTTGTCAGGGTATTACGGGCTGCCAGCCCGTAATATGAAACAGAGGGCCGCGACAGTGGTTGTCGCAGCCCTCTGTTGTGGGTTTCTCGGGGAAACGTCGTCGGGGATTAGCAGCCCAGGCGCTTCTCGAGGTTGGTGCGGATGGCCTTGATGAAGTCGGCGCTGTTGACAGCCTTGGCCTCAACACCTTCCATGAGGTTGACGAGGTCCTTGGTCACGATGCCGGCATTCAGGGTGTCGAAGCAAGCAGCCTCGAGCTGGTCACCAAAGTTCATGAGGTCCTTCAAGCCGTCCTTCTCACCGCGCTTGCGCAGAGCACCGCTCCAGGCAAAGATGGTAGCCATGGGGTTGGTCGAGGTCTCCTCACCGTTGAGGTACTTGTAGTAGTGGCGGGTTACGGTACCGTGGGCAGCCTCATACTCGTAGTTGCCGTCGGGGCTAACCAGCACGCTGGTCATCATAGCCAGTGAACCAAATGCGGTGCTGACCATGTCGCTCATCACGTCGCCGTCATAGTTCTTGCAAGCCCAGATGTAACCACCCTTGCTGCGGATCACGCGAGCAACAGCGTCGTCGATCAGGGTGTAGAAGTACTCCAGACCCAGCTTCTCAAACTCAGCCTTGTAGTTCTGCTCGTAAACCTCCTCAAAGATGATGCGGAACTGAGCGTCATACTTCTTGCTGATGGTGTCCTTGGTCGAGAACCACAGGTCCTGCTTGGTGTCGATAGCATACTTGAAGCAGCTGTGTGCAAACGAACGGATGGACTTGTCCAGGTTGTGCATGCCCTGGAGGACGCCCTCGCCCTTGAACTCGTGGATCACGATCTCCTCGTGCTTGCCGCTAACGCCGTCAAAGACCAACTTGGCGGTACCGGGCTCGTCGGCACGCAGCTCAACACTCTTGTAAACGTCGCCATAGGCATGACGAGCGATGGTGATGGGCTTCTCCCAGTTCTTCACAACGGGGTGGATGCTGGGGATAGTGATGGGAGCACGGAAGACGGTACCGTCGAGGATCGAACGGATGGTGCCGTTGGGGCTCTTCCACATCTCGTGCAGCTTGTACTCGTCCATACGCTTCAGGTTGGGGGTGATGGTGGCGCACTTCACAGCAACACCATACTTCTTGGTAGCCTCGGCGGCCTCAACGGTGATCTTGTCACCAGTCTCGTCGCGCTTTACCAGACCCAGGTCGTAGTACTCACTCTTGAGGTCAACAAAGGGAAGAATCAGGTCGTCCTTGATCATCTTCCACAGGATGCGGGTCATCTCGTCACCGTCCATCTCCACGATGGGGGTCGTCATCTTAATTTTTTCCATTTTAATTGATTGAAATCAGTTTCGTTTATAAAATGATAATATAAATTGTTGTTTTCTTGTTCAAAAACCTGCCCTGGGCACATATCGCCCAGGGACGGGCTTTGAGTTGTTGTTGATGAAATTACTTCTTCTGTGAAGCGTAGAAGTTCATCAGGCAGCCCTCGGCGAGGATGGTGCGCTCGTCCTGGGTGAGGTTCTGGAAGAACAGGTGCAGGTCATGCACGCCGTCGGCAGCGATAACCTTGGCATCAATCTCCTCCTTGCCACTGATGATGGCCTCACGGATGCCGGGAACAAATACCATGTCACCGGGGTTGTAGTTGAACTCAACATCGGGAGCGATGGTGAAGGGCACGATACCCCAGTTGATGCAGTTGCTGCGATAGCGCTTGGTAGCGTACTCGTAGCAGATGTTGGCGTCGCCACCGAGCACCTTCTGGCACGAAGCGGCCTGCTCACGAGCTGAACCGTCACCAGGCTTGTGGGCAAACACGCAAGAACCGAACGAGGTGTTGTCGGCACTGGCACCAACCTTGGCCAGAGCGTCGAGCACGTGCTGCGGGCACTTGCCGTCGCGGCGCTCGTGATCCTGCTCCTGGATGCGCTTGCTCAAGCCTACGTACTCGGGCACGCGGCGTGACAGAGCGAACTCAGAGAGCTTCAGGGGGTTGGAGCGGTAGCTCGAGGTCTCACCACTGGGAATCAACTCGTCGGTGGTGGTCACGCTGTCGTGGATGACGGCAGCGAGCTCGAGCAGCATGTTGTCCTCCATAGCATACATCTTGGGCCAGTCCTTGATGTTGGGACCATAGCGCAGCTCGACGTCGGGCTCAGCCTTGCCGTAGCCGTAATATACGCGGCGCTCATAGATCTTGGCGTCGTACTCGTAGGGCTTGTGGTCGTCGGTGTAGTCCACGTCGGTGGCAGCGGTGATGACGCCTCCGTTAGCTGCGGTGGCAGCGATTGAGCGGGCATCCATCAGGGCAACCAGCGAGATCTGACCCTGACCGGGCTTGGAACCCTCGCGGTTGGGGAAGTTGCGGGTGGTGTGGCGGATGGACAGACCATTGTTGCTGGGAACGTCACCGGCACCGAAGCAAGGACCGCAGAAGGCGGGCTTGATGATCGTACCCGTCTCGAGCAACTCCTCAACGATGCGCTGACGAACGGCTGCCATGTAAACGGGAACCGACTGGGGATAAGCACTCATGGTGAAGTAGTCGTTACCGATGCTCTTACCGCGCATGATGCTGGCAGCAGCGCTCAGGTTGTCATAGGTACCGCCCGAGCAACCGGCGATGATACCCTGGTCGGCCTGAACCTTGCCGTCCTTCATCACCTTGTCAACGAGGTCGCACTGTACCTTGTCACCAAAGCGCTTCTTGGTGTCCTCCTCGACCTTGCGCAGGATCTCGACGGGATTGGCCTGCAGCTCGTGGATGGTGAAAGCGTTGCTGGGGTGGTAGGGCAGCGCGATCATACACTCCTGAGTGCTCAGGTCGATCTTGATCATGCTGTCATAGTATGCAACCTCACCGGGCTGGAGCACCTTGAAGTCCTCGGGACGCTGGTGAATCTCGTAGTGGTGCTTCACCTCGTCATCGGTAACCCAGATCGAGCTCAAGCAAGTGGTCTCGGTGGTCATGATGTCGATACCGTTACGGAAGTCGATGGGCAGGTTCTTCACGCCAGGGCCAGCAAACTCGAGGACCTTGTTCTTGACAAAGCCGCTCTCAAAGGTAGCCTTAACAAGCGAGATAGCCACATCGTGGGGGCCTACACCCTTGCGGGGAGCACCTTCCAACCACACCAGGACAACCTCGGGGGCATTGATGTCCCAAGTGTTGCGCAGCAGCTGCTTCACGAGCTCACCACCGCCTTCGCCCACGCCCATGTTACCGAGCGAGCCGTAGCGGGTGTGGCTGTCACTACCCAGAATCATGTTACCGCACTTCACCATGGCCTCACGGGCAAACTGGTGAATAACGGCCTGGTTGGCGGGCACGTAGATGCCGCCGTACTTCTTGGCTGCCGACAGACCGAACACGTGGTCATCCTCGTTGATGGTGCCACCCACGGCACACAGCGAGTTGTGGCAGTTGGTCATTGCATAGGGCAGGGGGAACTTCTCGAGGCCACTGGCGCGGGCGGTCTGGATAATGCCCACGTAGGTGATGTCGTGCGACATCATCGCGTCAAAGCGGATGCGCATCTTCTTACCCTTGCTGCCGTCCACGTCATGACTGCGCAGGATGCCGTAGGTGATGGTGTTCTCACGAGCCTCGTCAGGGGTGGGAAGACCAGTAGCATCAGTGCGAATTTCGTTACCGTTGATTAAGTAAACTCCTTGATTGATTAATTCTACCATGATAAAATTTTGTAAATGTTAATTGATATAGAGTTGGTTGATTTAACTCAATAATGAATGTATAAATAAGGTGAGCGCGACCATATCGGCACTGCCGCCAGGCGAGATGTTGCGCACAATGTAGTCGCGGTTCATCTGCTCCATAGCGGTTGTACTATAGTTGTTGAGCAACTCACGGGATTCCTGCTTGACCTGCTGTGCCTGCTCATAGCCCACGCGATGGATGACATTGGTGTCGTCCAGTTCAGCCATGATGTGCAGCAACAAGCGTTGACGGGCACTCGCGGCATCGTCGGCAAGATAGGAACGATAGGCAGGCAACCACTCGTTGAACAGTTGCACATATCCGCCCTGGGCCAGGTCGAGGGCGCCACTCACACGATGCGCATTCACGGCATTGCTGCCGTGGGTGCCCGTCGTGGGAGCAAACTGTCCCGCAACCTGAACGATAAGTTCCCTCAACTGCTTGCCGCCCAATGCCTCATCACGAGCCGAGCACCATGCGGCTGCCAGCGAGGCCAGTCCCATGGCAAACAGGGCACCGCGGTGAGTATTCACCCCGCCAGTGGCCTTGAGCATGGCCTGTTCAGCCTCAATGCCCATGTGACGCACTTGCTGTCCATCGGGCACTACAAATTCCTCGCCACAACGACTGCCATACAGAGCCAATTCAATGAAGAACGGCAGCAGTGACGAGATGCTCCTTTCCATTAATGCCACATCCATGTCACGGTGGGCCCCATTGTCATTGCGGTCCACCAGACCAGGCTTGGGAGTGGTGTACAGTTCAGCACGCAGGGCGTCACATGCCAGATGCGCGATGAGGAACGGCTCGGTAGTTTGCGGCACCAGGGCAGCAGCCTGGCAAAATGAGGCATCGGCCATCCATTGACGCACACGCGAGGCACTCACAGCTTGTCCGTCAAGCACGAGCCGATCGACGGTCTTGACATCGATGCCGTGCTGCGGCAATTGCTGTTGCATGAGTTCGTTGTATCGTGCCGTGAGCTTGTCGATGGGTTCGCTGCCCACATATCGCACCGTCACGCCCAGCGCCGGCGCGATGTGTTGTGCAAACAGATCCAGGTCCAGGGTGATGTGAGTGTCGGTGGCATCGGTCACCTGCTTGAGGAAGTAGGTGGGGAATGTCAGCTCGCTGACGGCATAGTCACTGCCCTCAACCACCACCACGTTGTCCATATCCTCGCAGCCGGCCTGAATCATCCTCAAGCGCTCGTCATAGGAGAAAAATGAACGATCCTCGCGCACGACGATGACATAGAGTGTTGATGCCTGTTGAGCCGCTTGAGCAACCAGGAAACGATGCCCCAGGGTGAAGGGGTTGGCGTTCATCACGATGGCAGCTGCATCGGCGGGACGATTTCCGCGCTTGTGGCGCAGGTATTCGATATAGGCATTGATGCCCCGCACGCCGTTCTCCATCAAGATGGCTTGTGGAGCCTGGGCAATGATGTGGAAGCCCATGCTCTTGAAGATGGCGCTGTTGCCAGGCTTGGTATAGACCTTGACCGTGTCGGCACCCCGCTGGGTTGCCATAGCGATGAGGTGGCTGATGAGCTTGTTGCTCATGCCCGTGTCGCGGGCAGCCTCGCCCACGGCTATGCACTTGATGACGTTGCCCTGCAATCCTCCGCCGGCAATGATGTTGCCATCATCATCGGTGACGGCTGCATAGTAGTCCACATCGTCGAGACGCAGGCCACTGTCGGCAAGGAAGCGCTCCACCCTTGTCCTGCTGGACTTGAGCGAGAGCGGCATGTCGCAGATTTCAAAGTTGCTATCGTACATAGTCGTTGACCATTTTCTCGATGTGAGCCATCAGCTCCTGCTGGGAGTGGCTGTGGTTGCGCATGCACCAGCGCGACTCATGGTCACACAGCAGGCAGCGGCGTGGCTGTCCACCCACCGTCTGGCGGCTGATGGGCACGCCGTCGGCACCCATGACATCAATGTCGAACAGCCGCCCTAACGGGTGGCTGTCTTCGATGTCACAGGTCACACGTTTAGCTTCAAGTGCCGGCAAGTCGGTGATGAGGTAGGCCTCATAGCCCGTTACCAAGTCCCGAGCCCTTGTCGCCTGCACGTGGTCTCCCATGCGGTCGAGCAGTGCGGTGATGGCCGCTTGTGCGGTCACCACCGAGTAGAGATTGCGCTTGACGCTCCCCGGCATCACCACCGTGAGGCACACCAGGGTGCCGCCAGGGTGTTGCTGCATGAGCTGCTGCTGTAGGGCGTGACGGTTGTCACGGCTTTGCAGTAGGGCGTCGAGCGTAATCTCCATCGCTAGTGATATAAAGTCAGGCTAAATACTTAAATGATTTAGTCCACAATGTTCTTGATCACATCCTGTACCGAGCCATCACGGTTGAGCACGACGCCCACCACCTTGTCACCAAAGGGCAGAGGTGCGGGATCACCGATGATGGAGCGAGCCTTGGCAGCCAGGTCGTGGATGTCCACGATATTGAGTCCAGCAGCCTCCAGACGCGACTTGATCTCGGGACGGTTGGGGTTAACGGCGATACCGTACTCGGTAACGACAACGTCAACATTGCTGCCCGGGGTGATGAGTGTGGTCACCTCGTCGACAACGCAGGGGATGCGTCCACGCAACAGCGGGCACACGATGACTGACAGGGCACTGTCCTGAGCGGTATCGGGGTGTCCACCGATGGCGCCACGGATGATACCGTCGCTGCCCACGAGCACATTGACGTTGAAGTTGACGTCAACCTCGAGGGCCGACAGGATAACGACATCCAGGAAGTGGGTTGCTGAGCCTGGCTCCAGCATGGCGGCATACTCGTTGGCCGACACGCACTTGTGCATCGGGTCGTTCATCAGCGACTCGGCAGCCACCTTATCAAACGACTGAACGTCGATCAGACGGCCAATCAAGCCCTCCTGATGCAGTTTCACCATGTGGCTGGTGATACCACCCAGAGCGAAGCTGGCCTTAATACCCTTGTCGATCATTCCCTGACGCAGATACTTGGTCACGGCCAGTGAAGCACCGCCCGAGCCCGTCTGCAATGAGAATCCGTTCTCAAAGTAGCCACTGTTCATGACCACCTTGGCAGCCTGCTTGGCCAGGAGGATATCGCGGGGATTCTTGGTGTCGCGGATGGCACCCGAGGAAATCTTGCTCGAGTCACCCACCGAGTCAACAACGACAACATAGTCCACATCGGCCTCGCTGATGCAGTTGTGCTGGTTGGGATAGTCCACGAGGTCATCGGTAAGGATGACAGTCGTGTCGGCATACTTGGCATCGGGCAGGGCATAACCCAGAGAACCGCAGATGCTCTTGGCATTCTCGCTAGTCGAGAAACCGGCTGCGTTACCCAGGGGGTCGCAAGACGAAGCACCCAGGAAGGCGACGTCGATGTGCAACTCACCACTCTTGATGGCATAACCGCGCGAGCCGTGACTACGGAAGATGACGGGCTTCTCCATCAGTCCGTGCGATACCTCGTTAGCCAGGGCACCGCGCAGGCCGCTGGTGTGCAGCTGGGTGATCACGCCGTTCTTGATGTGCTCGATGAGGGGCTCATGCACATCGATGAGACTCGACGAGGCCAGGGTCAGGTTCTTGAAGCCCATCTCGGCGAGCTTGGCTACAACCATGTTGATGACCTTGTCACCGCCGCGGAAGTGGTGGTGGAACGAGATGGTCATGCCGTCCTTCAGGCCGCTCTTGCGGATGGCTTCCTCGAGGGTCACCACCTTGTTGCTCTTGCGCTGCAACTCAAAGCGGGGCGTGGGATCTTTCTTCATTTTGGAGTCGTTATAGACTGCCTTATTCATCTGCTTTGCAACCTCTGCAATCTGGGCTGCTCTATCTTTGATACTGTTCATGCTAAATCCTCCTTTGTCAAGATGCCCGACGCGATGGCCAGGTCGATGGTACGTTGTGCTCTGATAACCACGGGGCGGTCAACCATTTTGCCATTGACGGCAATCACGCCACTACCGCGCTTTTCAGCTTCCTTGATGGCGGCGATGATGGTCTTAGCCTTCTCGATTTCTTTCTCCTTGGGAGCAAATACATCATTGACAACCTCGATTTGGCGAGGATTGATGATCGACTTGCCGTCAAAGCCCATAGCCTTGATCATCTCCACCTCACGACGGAAGGTGTCCATGTCGTTGAGGTTGCTGAAGACGGTGTCCAGGGCATCGATGCCAGCGGCACGAGCAGCTGTCACGATGCATTGACGTGCCATCTGCAGCTCCATGCCAAAGAAGGGCGAGTCGCCGGTGGTGCGCTGAGCCTTGAGGTTAGCGCAATAATCCTCGGCACCCAGGGCGATACCCATCATGCGCTCGCTTGCGGTTGCGATAGCATAGGCATTGAGTGCGCCCAGTGTGCTCTCGATGGCGGCCATGATCTGGGTGCGGCCCACGCAGCCCAGCTCGGTCTCCACCTTAATGATTTCCTGTTCAAGTTCTTTCACCTCGTCGGCAGTCTCGGTCTTGGGCATGCGGATGACATGAACGCCTGCCTTTACCACGGCCTCGACATCCTTCTTGCCATAAGGGGTGTTGAGCGGGTTGATGCGCACCACCATCTCGGTCTTACCGTAGTCGATGGTCTTGAGTGCATTGTGAACCAGCAGACGCGCAGCGTCCTTCTCGGCCATGGATACAGAATCCTCGAGGTCGAGCATGATAGAGTCGGGACTGTAAATGTGAGCGTCGGCCATCATTCCCGGGTTGTTACCAGGGACAAACATCATTGTTCTTCTGAGTCGTTGCATAACAATTTTCTTGTTTTTAATCGATGGTTAAGGTTAATTAGTCGGCCCACACGTCTTTGCCTGTAGCGCGCACGGCGGCAGCCGTCACGCGGGCGCGGATGGTGCAGTCCAGGGCACCCTTGTCGGTAGCTTTCACCTCGGCTTGGTCAATGCCCAGGCCCTGCAGGGTCTCGGTGATAACTTTCTTGATTTGGTCGCCAAACTGGTAGGCCACCGTGCTATCAAGATCAATGTGCAGTCCAGCGTTTTCGTTGGGTGCAATCTGAATGAAAATGTCGCCGGATTCAAGAGTTCCGGCCATTGCCGTTTTAATCTCCATTGCTTGGTAAAAAAACGTTTTTTAAATATTAATAAAAGTTAGATATTACAGTCAATTAGTTGTTTGTTTAAAAAACGCCCAAAATTAGGCATAATTTTATTATTGGCAAAATAATTTTCGCTCCTTTTTTTGACACCTGTTTTGAATACGGAAAATGCTAGTTTTTAGGCACTTCAAGAACTATAGTTTTTTCAACGGCAAACATTCAAACTCGCACAAAACAGGCCATCGAAGTTTCGTTTTGTCATTTTTAGCGTTTTCTGGCTGAATTTCCTTCACCTTTTCTTTTCACCCCCGCGGGACTGACTATCTCGAGGCTTCAAGAGGCGGAACATCGGCATGGTCCACAAGCGATGTGCCAGCAGGGATGCCACCAGCAGGGCCAGGCTCTGGATGGCAAAATATGCCACCCCGCGCACTGGCAGCCCCAGTCCCGCAACACCATAGCCGACCAGAGCAAACACGCCCAATTGCAGCAGGTAAATCTCAGTTCCTACTCCACTCAGCATCACTAGTCCTCGCCACGACAGCAACCGTGACAACGCCCCACATTTATCCCTTGTGAAAACAAAGGCTGCCAGCAAAGCGACCGCAGCAGGGGCCGCGCTGCAGTAAGCACGGTACCAATGCGGATGCAACTGTGTCTCACCCACCTTGTAGAGAATGAGAAACGACACCACCCCACCCACCTCGACAATGGTGGAACGACGGGCACTCAGGCGTGAAGCGGCAACACGCCACCACGAGGCACGAGAGGCATGATACAGCACGATTCCGGTCATGAATTCCAGGATTCTGACCAGTGGGAACTCATACAAGTAATAATGGGCAGGAAAGGGCAGCAACAATGACGGCGAGGCAGGATCGTGGGCATAGCCTGCCAGCATTTCCACGTCGATGAATAAGATTAAAACAACAACCTGACAAGCCAGGGAAACACTCCTTAGTGCCCTGATAATCAATGGAGAAATCAAGTAAAGGAAAAACAGGTCACACAGGAACCAGGCCACCGGATTGATGCCAAAGTAATAACTGGGTGTGGGTATCCATGAGCTCAACAGGGTCAAGTGGGCCAGCATCACCTTGCTCAACAACATGTGTGAGCCCCAATGGAGATAGGCATTGAATGCGCACAGCAACAAGGCCAGCACATGAATCGGATAAAACTTGGCCAACTTGTAGCGCAGGTATCGCAGGTGCCCTTGCAAACCGCCATTGCCATCAGCATGATGACTCGCTGCTGTGAAATAGCCACTGTACAAGAAGCAGAAGGTCACGCACACGGCTTGCAAGTGGGCGGCACCATCCAGCCAGAAGTGGGTGCCCACAATAGCAACGATGGCAATCAGCTGCAGCGATGCCAGTGGCTGAGAGATATGGCGACGGGGGGTAATCATGTGGGATGAGTTTCACCGTTAGACAGATGTGACATGCCACCATATTGGGCATCGCCCTCGGCTGCCACGGGCTGGATGGAGCCCGTCTCGCGCCATTGATAAGGCTTCGGCGTGCTGCCGTTGCGCTCGAGCACAATGCGACTCAACACCACGTCCAGTTCACGCAGCGTTGTCAAGCGCCGCTTGGGTGACAGCTGGCATTCCCACACCACGATCACGTTCCACCCCGCGGCCTGCAACAGTTCCTGATTGCGGGCATCCCGCCTGCGGTTGCGGTCTATCTTTTCTCGCCAGAAGCGTGCGTTGGTCACAGGTTGACGCTGCTGGCAGTCATGCCCATGCCAGAAACACCCGTTCACAAAGATGACCGTCCTCCACTTGCGCATCACGATGTCGGGACGTCCGGGCAATGACTTGACATACAACCTGTAACGGAACCCCTGATGCCATAGCCATCGCCGCACCACCAGTTCAGGCTTGGTGTCGCGTGCCCTGATGCGGCTCATGCAACGATGCCGCTGTTCCGGTGTCATCCTGTCTCCCATCTCGTCGGTTCAACCAGTCATCACCCCAGGGCACCCGTCGTGTTACAAAGTACCCCCGGACGAAACAAAAGGCAAAATTAACCATTTTAATATTACCAGACAACGCTGAATGCCATTTTCGCGCCATATACCTGCTCCAATGAATTATTCTCACGTTTTTCAATGCCGTTTCAAGAAAAAGCTGTATCTTTACCCACCCAAAACAACAACAACAATACCGTTCAACATGAAATTCAGCGAAGTACTAGGTAACGAGCAGGCTATCGAGCAGATCAGGCGCATGATTGATGCCGACAAGCTGCCCCATGCCCTGCTGCTGTACGGTCCCGCAGGCGTCCCCAAACTGGGTCTCGCCATGGCCGCCGCGCAATACCTGCATTGCAAGAACCACACCGGCGGCGACTCGTGTGGCACATGCCCGATGTGCCGTCAGCACCAGTCGTTCAACCAGGTGGACACTCACTATTCCTACCCCTTCACCGACAGCAAGGGTGCCGGATCGACGTGTGATGACTACATCGGTGAGTGGCGTGAATTTGTCACCCGGCACCCTGTCGAGGACTACCAGGCGTGGCTACACTTGCTCAAGAACGACAATGCCCAGCCCCAGATATTTGTGCGTGAGGCCGACAACATCATGCGCAAGATGACCCTGAGTGCCTATACCACCAAGTATAAGGTTCACATCCTGTGGCTACCTGAGAAATTGAAGGAGGAGGCAGCCAACAAGTTGCTCAAGCTCATTGAAGAGCCCTATGACGACTGCAAGTTCATTCTTGTGAGCGACAACGAGAAGGGCATTTTGGGCACCATCCTGTCGCGGTGCCAGCGCATTGAGCTGCGCAAGCCATCGACCGACACGGTGGCCCGTTACTTGTGCTCCCAGTATGGCATGGAGATGCAGGATGCACTTGCCCTGGCGGCACCTGCCGACGGCAACGTCAATGTTGCCGAGCGAATGGTTCAGACGGGTAGTGAGTTCCATGAGTTTAGAGAGCGTTTCATCGAGCTGATGCGCCTTGCCTATCAGCACGACCTGTCACAACTCAAGCCGTGGAGCGAAGTCATCGCCGACATGAAGCGCGAGAAGGCACGCCGTTTTCTTGACTATGCGGTGCGCCAGGTGCGTGAAAACTTCATCTACAACCTTCACAACCCCGAGCTGAATTATCTCACCCGTGAAGAGGAGGCCTTCTCGACACGCTTCTCACCGTTCATCAACGAGCGCAACGTTGAGAGCATTGTTGCCGAGCTGGAACGAGCCAGTGCCGACATTGCGGGCAATGGCAACGCTAAGATTATCTTGTTTGACCTCACCATCCGCATCTCAATCCTGATCAGACGGTAAAGGACAATTACTTTATCTTTTTTTTCAAGATTCCACTAAACATGTCACCATTCCTGCAACAAGTCGCCAATCACTACATCGGGGTAAGCCATCTTGAGGACTACTGCTTTGTCTTCCCTAACCGCCGCAGCGGCCAGTTCTTCACCCACTACCTGCAACAGCAGCTCTCCACCAAGCGCTCCAAGCCCTGTTTACTGCCCTGTGTGACCACTATCAATGACCTGGTTGCCAGGATGACCCGCACAGTGGCCGCGACCGACATCGAGATGACCTTTGCCCTATATGATGCCTACTGCCAGACGATGGGCGACAAGGCACAAGAGTTTGACAAATTCATCTACTGGGCACAGCTCATCATCAGCGACTTCAATGACATTGACCGCTCGCTCGCCGCTGCCCACGAGATTTACAGCAACCTTGAGGACCTGCATGAGTTGAGCAGTAACCACCTCTCGCCCCAGGTCAAGGAGAAACTGAGGAGAATCTTTGGTGACAGCCTGTACACCGCCTTCTTTGACACCGATGCCGATGCCAGCTTGTGGCGGCTCCATGAGCAGCCATCACAGACCGAGGCCGCCGATGGCAGCGTGAAGCAGGAATTCCTCAACTTGTGGAATGCCCTTGAAGCCATCTACAACAATTACCATCAAGTGCTTGCCGACAAGGGTGTCATCTCACCGGGCAAACAGCTGCGACAGGCAGCAGAGCAAGAGTTGGCCTTCTTGCAGTATGAGCGGCTGGTGTTTGTGGGATTTGGTGTGCTATCAGCAGCCGAGGTCAAACTGTTTGACCGGTTCAAGCAACTAGACAAGGCCGACTTCTGGTGGGACCATGCGGGTGTAGAGGCCATGCTCGAGAAAGCGCCTCATGACCCTGGCGCATTGCTCATCGATGGTTATTGCAAGCGATTTGGAGCCATGCCCATCGAGCAGCTCGATGGTGATGGTCCCAGCATGAGGGTGGTTTCGGTACCGTCGATGGTGGGTCAGGCCAAGGTCGCCTTTGACGAGGTGTCGCTGATGGTTGAGCCAGGCAAGGCTCCAGGCATCGAGACAGCGGTAGTGCTGCCTGACGAGAATCTGCTGGTGCCCTTGCTACACTCCATTCACGGCGACATCAAGCAACTGAATGTGACGCTGGGATATCCCTTGCGCAGTTCAGGAATCGTGTCGCTCATGCGAATCGTTGCCAGGCTGCACCATCAGGCTACCAAGGAGCGGGGTAACTGGACCTATTACCGTGAGGACGTGCAGGATATCCTGTCCCACCCGCTGATGAAGACCTACTTTGGCGACGAGGTGCTGGCCCTGTCGGCCCAGCTGGCCCGCGCTAACCGCTTCCGTATTCCTGCGGCAGAATTCGAGGCCACGAGTTTCAGTGACTTGTTTGTCCCGGCACTGGACAGCGATGCCGGCGACAACGAGACCGACTACCTGGACCGCCTGCTGGCCTTCAGCACCATCTTGCTTAACAAGATGCAAGCACAAGGAAAGCAAATCGACATCGAGGCTGAAGATACCGAAGAAGCTGAAGATATCGAAAGGCCTGATGCCGATCACGAGGCACAAGTGCCATTGCAGCAAGCGTTCCTGCTCATGTATCTGGATGTCCTCAACCAACTCAAGCGCACCCTGGCCGACGGGCATCGGGTGTTGCAACGCAGCACGGTGTTCTACCTCATCGACCGCATGGCCTCGTCGGCCGTGGTGTCGTTCACGGGCGAACCGCTCCAGGGACTGCAAGTAATGGGCTTGCTGGAAACACGCAATCTGGACTTTGACAACGTGGTCATCCTGTCGATGAACGAACGTGTTTTTCCACGTCGCCGCAGCATCAACTCTTTCATCCCCAACTATATGCGCCGCGCTCACGGTATGTCGACCATCGAGCAGCAGGAAGCGATTGTGGCCTTCAACTTCTACCGCCTGCTGAACCGCTCGCGGCGGGTGACCCTCATCTATGATTGCAGCACCCAAAAGATGGGTTCCAGTGAGCCATCACGTTTCATCACGCAGCTCGAGAAGGTGTATGGCAAGGCGTTACAGCACGTGGAGATGGAACCTGCCATGAAGACGTCAACCGACATTGCCATCCAGGTTCACAACAGCCCTGACATGGCATTGCGTGAACGCTACGGTGGTGCCAGTGCGCCGCAGTCACAGGAGGCCAAATACCTGTCGGCCAGTGCCATCAACAAGTTTATCAACTGTCCTCTCATGTTCTACATGCACTACATCCAGGGCTTGAATGAGGACAATGAGGCGAGCGATTTCATGGACTATGGCACCTTTGGCGACGTGGTTCACGACACACTGGGCGAATGCTATGACTGCGAGGCTGTTCATCGGCGTGACGGGTTGATCGACAAGGAGTATATCCTGTCCTTCAAGCGCAACAGGCTGGAGGAGGTGGTCGTGCGCTGCATCAAGCGGCACTACCTGCATGTGGCCGAGGACCAGCTGGCCAGTGACACGCGCCCCCTGCGTGGCGAGGCGATGATGCTCATCGAGACCATCAGCAGCTATGTCAACTTTGTGCTAGACTATGATTTAAAGTTGATAGAGGAGACCGGACCGTTCTCCATCATCGAGTGTGAGGCGACCCACAAGCTCATGAGGCTCAAGATGGGCGACGAGACTTTCAATTTCACCTACAAGCCCGACCGTATCGATCGCCTGGCCGACGGCACGGTGCGCATCGTCGATTACAAGACGGGACGCGACGAGACCACATTTGCCATGGCACCGGAACTGCCAGACCTGTTTGACAACGCCAAGCCCAAGCGCCGCAAGGCCATCTTGCAGCTTTTCTTGTACTGCTATGCCTACATGACCGAGCATCCTGAGGTGAAAAGGCTCCTGCCTGTCATCTACAAGCTGTCATCGATGAAAGATAGCGGCATCACCCTCAAGGGCGGAAAAGGAACGGCATCAACGCAATTTGAATTCACGATGAGCAGTCCTGTGGTTGAAGAATTCATGGCACAGATGAGCGTGACGCTCAAGACCCTATATCAGGGCGACTTCATTCAAGCCCCTGACAACTCCAAAGCCTGCAGCTACTGTCGCTTCATCGACTTTTGCCGCAGGCAGCCCACCAAGTAATATTGTAATTATTGAAATAGCCCTCAAGCTACGAGCTAGCCTTTTACACCCAGCTCCTCGTTGAGGCGGTCTTCATCTTCCTGGGTCCACAGGGGGTTCTCGTCTTCGTCCCAGTCGAAGGCGTCATCTAGCGGCGTTGGGTCATCAAAGCCAAAGAAGGCATCATCGGTAAAGTCTTGCAGCTCACGGCCTTCCTTCTTGGTGGGACGTCCCATGCCGCGCTGGCGGTTGACAAAGCCGTCAATCTTCACCATCTCCAGCAGTCGCAACTGATCAGGACTAGTGACATTCTTGAGGTATTGCGGCACCAGCTTGGCACCCACGCGGTTATTCAACAGGGCAATGACCTCAAAGGAATAAGTCACTGGCGGCTTGCGCACGTCGATGCGGTCGCCCACCTTGATGCCGTGAGACGGCTTCACCGTCATGCCGCCAATGGTCACACGCCCCAGCTTGCAGGCATTGGTGGCGATGGTGCGTGTCTTGAACACGCGCGTCGCCCACAACCACTTGTCAATTCGCACTTCCTTCATAATTAGGTTTTAGGCGTTAGTCTTCTCACTTAAAACTTACAACTTACAACTTACAACTCACAACTCACAACTTAAAACTTAAAACTAACAACTACTTATTATTATAATTGTTCATGGCAAACGTCACGCCCGACAGGCAGAAAGCCTTAATGGCATCGATCGCCACCTGGGCACGATCGGGGAGCACAGCCAGCTCCTCGGGGGTGGGATAGCCCAGCACATAATCGACCTGAGCTCCTGGCGGGAAGTCGTTGCCGATGCCGAATCGCAATCTGGCCCATTGCTGGCTGCCCAGCAGGGCGTTGATGCTCTTCAAGCCGTTATGACCGCCGTCAGCGCCCTTGGGGCGGATGCGTATTTGTCCAAACGGCAAAGCGATGTCATCCACGATGACCAGCAGGTGGTCCAGCTCGATGTGCTCCTTGATCATCCAGTAGCGCACGGCCTCACCGCTCAGGTTCATGTAGGTGGACGGCTTGAGCAGGACGAGTTGCTGGTTCTTGAGGCGCACCTCGGCCACGGCGCCATAACGCTGTGTCTTGAAAACAATATTGGATGCCTCGGCGAGGGCATCCAATATTGTAAATCCTATGTTGTGGCGGGTTCCCTGGTACTCTGCACCAATGTTGCCCAAGCCAACAATCAGGTACTTCATGGGTCGAGTGCAGATTACTCGGCAGCCTCGCCATCGGCAGCCTCGCCATCACCCTCGGTGGCAGCGGCAGCAGCACTGTTGCGGGTGGCACGAACACCAGCGATCACCAGATCCTTGGCGTTAACCAACTCGATGTTGTCAAACTGGCAGTCGCGAACCTTGATGGTCTTGCCAATCTCCAAGCTATCCACGTTGAGCATAATGGTCTCGGGAATGTCCTTGTACAGGCCCTTCACCTTCACCTTCTTCATGCTCAAGTAGAGCTTACCACCAGCCTTAACACCCACGGCATGACCCTCGAGATGTACGGGAATCTCAACAACGACGGGCTTGTCGTCGCTCACCTCCAGCAGGTCGATGTGCAGAACGGCGTCGCTCACGGGATGGAACTGCAGGTCCTTGAGGACAGCCTTGCGGGTCTGTCCATCATAGGTCAGGTCAATCACGCACACGTCGGTGCTGTAGATCAACTTGCGCACGTCAGCGAAGTTCACTACCAGGTCGGTGGTGATGATGCCCTTGCCGTCACGGCCCACGGGAACCACCTTCTCGCCTGCGAGAAGCTTGCCATTGTACTTGCCGTCCTTGTCCAGGTCAACGAGCTTGCCACCATTCAGGACAACGGGAATCTTGTTCTCCTTGCGGAGGGCCTTAGCGGCCTTCTTGCCGAGGTCGGTACGAGCCTCTGCGTTCAATTGATAAGTCTTCATTTTTTAATTGGTTGTGTTACTCAAAATTAAAGTTGATTGTTACGTAAAAACGCTTCCTTTAATCTCCCATCACACTGGAATTTTTTCAAAAAGCGCGGCAAAATTACAACATTTTTTCCATTTCACAACAACAATCCCGTAAAAATATTTTCTCCCCATTGATAATCAATGCGTTTCAATGGCCTATCAGGATCATGTCGATGAGCTGTGTAACGTCACTGATGCCAATTCCCGATGCGTCATCAACATCGGCACAGATGGTGCAAATGGCCGTGCTGTCGCCCGACAGGATGCAGTCGATGAGTTCGGTGACATCGGCAATGCCCACCACGCCGTCGTGGTTCACATCGCCCGGCAGGAAGGCGTGCCCACCGTCGGCCAGGGTAACCATCTCGGTATTGCTCCACTGGCTCTCGCTGCCATCGACATATAGAGCCTTGACCCTATAGAGGAACGAGCCACCAGCAGTAAGGTCACTCACCGTATAGCTCTTGCCCCGGGTAATATTCTCAATCAAGCGATAGTCGGCATTTCCACCCTGGTCAGAGCTGCCCTGAGTGGCATCACCGGCATAGATCTTGATATTCTGGATCATGGGATAGTAACCAGCCTTGAACACAATCTGCTCGGCCTCGGCACAGTCTACAACGATAGCCCGGGTCTCATAGGCATACATGAAGACCATTTCCTGGGTTCCGGCACTGGTGGTCACCTTCAACTCTGAACCGTCACCATAGAAGCCATAGGCCCTGGCGGTGACCTCGACAGTCATTTTGTCATAACCCTTCAAGTTCAGCTCACTAGTTGTGATGGTGCCGTTGCGGCGGATGCTCACGCAACCGCCTTCCAGATTGAACTCACTGCCGTTGAAGGTCCAGCCCTCGGGCAGATAATCGGCGGCACTGGCAGCCTGATTGGCTGGGGCCATCTGTGGCAGAGTGCTGAAGTCGGCTTCGGCTACCAGGCTATAAGCAGGTTTCCCCTGCACCTCGAGCGTGTAGCTGGCCACGTTGCCGGCAGGTGTCGCATCCTCCCAGTCGGCACGGAACGAGGTCAAGGTCACGCCAGATGGATTCACGGGCTGCATCACGGGGTCATAGACCTCGAGCGGGCACGAGCCCTTGAGGGTGACAATGACAGGGTCGGTGTCCTCGCTATCGATCGTGAGCGTTGCGCTGTAGTCGCCAACCGCTGTGGGGGCAAAGGTCACAACGATGTCACGCCCGGCATTGGCCTCGACAGCACTCAGGCTGGCAGCATCAACACTGAACACGCCATTAGCATCATTGATCGCTAGCGTCACGTCAGCAGTGAGGTTGGTGCCCTTGAGGTTGAACGCGGCAGTGGCCGTCTGATTGATGTAGGCCCGCAGGTCTAGGGCATTAGGATAGGCCTGCAACCTGGGATTCTGGTAGCCAGCAGGCGGCTGGATGCCAATCACCATCTGCTGTGCTGTACCAAAGGTGTAGTCCTGATAAGAGAACGCGTTCAGGGCAAAAAAACCGTTGCCTCGGCCATTCCATCCCCAGTTGACGTGGTAAGTGTCATCGGCGGCATTGTAGCCATCAACGTTGAAGGCATGGCCCGAACCTGTCGCGTTGTCATAGGCACAATATACGATAGGCCTTCCAGCCGACAGTTCATTCTGGATCATCGTTGCCCACTGGCTGTCACTGTAATTGGCATATCCCAGTTCATCACTCTTGAAAACCATCGTGGCATTCTGGTCATACTCAAAGAACTTGACTGCACGCAGGATGTCCTTGAGATAGGCGCCACTGCCACTGATGGTGTAGTCCATCTCCTCGACCTGGCCGATGTAGCGCATCAGGTGAGCGACCGCCGCGGCCTGCTGGGGGGTGTAATTGCCACCAGCATAGTTGTCGATCATGTTGCTCCAGTCAAACACAGTGGGTGGCAGCGACGGCAACGTCACGCCATAGGTGGGTATCACATAGGAGGGCACCTCGGGGGTCTGGTGCTGCGGATATTTCCAGTAATGGAACACCATCGCCAGCGAGGTGGCGGGGCAGCCGGTGTAGCAGGTATCGGAGCCAAATGCGGGGCACTCGTTCCAGTAGGGGGTGTTCTGGCTCCAGTTGGCGGTAATCATGGGGTTCACGCTCTGGCCACTACCAGCAGTCATGGGCGGCAAGGTCAAGTCGGGATGGCTCAACAGGAACGACATCTGGCGGTTATAGCAAGAGAGCCAGTATTCCATGTTCGCGGGAATGCTGTTCCGGTCAAGGGGATAGTCGCCATAAGCCAGAATTTCACGGCAGCGGTCGTCGCCGGCAACGATGACAAACGCGGCATCGGCATTGAACACATAATAGGCGTTCTCATGATTGCTTGTGACACACGTCCACGCAAGTCTCAAGTTGCGGCTACTGTTCACGGAGGGCAAGTGTTTTCCAGTGGCCGACTCGGCCTTCAAGAATGCACGCGCCTTGTCCAAGGCTGCCGTCTCGCTGATGCCCGCCGCCCACAATTGAGCTGCTCCCACCAGCATGATGGTGAAGAATAAGATTTTTTTCATGTCTTGTTAAGATTATAAAGTTAATCAGTTAGATCTTGATGATTGCCGGGCCCCATTAATACCAGATCGATGAGGGTCGCAATGTCACTGATGTCAACCCTCCCGTCAGGGAAGACGTCGGCACAGACCGGACAGACACTGTATCCTGGAATGAGAACGGCGTCGATAAGCGCTGTCACGTCATCAATGTTCACACGGCCGTCGTGGTTGACATCACCCAACTCAAAGCCATGCTGAGGCTCAGGCAGCGTGACGCTTTCGACATTAGACCAATTGCTGCTAGTACCATCGATATAGTATGCTTTCACCCGATAGTAGTAGGTTGCACCAGGCGTGAGGCTATCCACCATCTGGGTGAGGTCCGTAATGGGTGTGATGACGACATAGCAAGAGTCTGACGCGTCAAACTCGGGTGATGATGCCACTTCCAGCACATAGTAATCAACATAATCCTGCAACGTCACATCGGTCCAGTCGGCCTGGAACGAGGTCGTGTCAATCCATGCGCTATCGGCGGGGAGCATCACAGGGTCGGTCACTGGCAGCGATGCACTGCCATGCACATTGATGAGCACATCCTGGGCACCCTGGCTGCCAACGGTGATACAGGCATCGTGGTTTCCTGACTGGCCAGGAGCAAAGGTCACAATGATGTTCACCACCGACGCAATATCTTGGGTCACCGTCATCGAGAAAGCACTATCAGGATCTTGAATCGTTGCGGTAATGCCTGCTACCAGGTCGCTCCCTGCCACAATAATGCGCTGAGTGATGGTGTCGCCCACGTGGCAGGTCATGTCCACCTCCTGACTGCTTGCCCACAGGAGCGGCTGCGGGCGCGGGGGCATGACATTCAAGAACATCAACTGGCCGATATTGAACTCAAGCCCAGCCAGCAAAAAGGCATTCAATGCATAGTAACCGTCACCAGTGCCCCGATAGCCAAAGTTCACATGATAGGTATCATCATCAGCGTTGTACCCGTCAACATTGAAGGCATGGCCCGACATCGTGGAGTCGGGCTCCAAGGCATAGGCACAATAGATGACAGGGCGTCCCATCTTCAACTCGTTCCACAACATGGAAGACCAGATGTTGTCGGCATAATAGTCCTCACCCTGGATACTGGATTTCTCCACAAAGCATGCCGCCTGGTCATAGCCAAAGAACCGGATTGCCTTCAAGATGTCGTACTCGTCGGCATCACTGCCCTGAATCTTATAGTCCATGCTCATGGCTTGCCCGGCATATCGCAAGAGCGTGGCCACGGCATTGAGCTGCTGCGTGGACGGGCCTCCCAGGACCGGGTAATTGTCCAAGATATTGGCCCAATCAAGTGTTGTGCTTTCCAGTGCAGGAACCTCAAGTTGCAGGCTGGTGGTGGTATAGGCAGGCAGGCTATCGCACGCGGCAGGATATTTCCAGTAGTTCATCACCTGAGCCAGCGCAACCGCCGAGCAGCCTGCATAGCTCGCCTTGCCGTCAATCAATGGACAAGTCCTATTGAAAGGGCTGCCCTGACTCCACTGCGAGTGAATCAAGGGGGAAATGCTCTGAGCCGGATGATACCACGATGACCTGAGCCGGCTGGAAGGCACCTCCATGCCGGGCTGTGACTGGAGGAGTTCAATCTGCTGCTTGTACAGGTCAAGCCAGAAGCGTACACCATCAGGCAGATCATTGATATCTGTCAAGGGGAAATCGCTATAGGCCAGTACTGTCCTGGCACGGTCGTCGCCCGTAACGACGACGTATCCCCTATCGGTATTCACAATATAGTAAGCCGCTTGACCAGGCAGTGCGTCACTGGCCTGCGCGAGACACCATAGCTCATGCGGCTGGGCCGACCTGAAAGTTCCAGACGGATTTCTTGACTTCAAGAAGTCCATGGCTACAGCTTGAGCAGTTGCCATGTCAACGTTACCGGCCTGGGCCAAGCCCATGCCGAGCACGGCCAGCACAGCTACTAGGCAAAACCATCTTTTTCTCATATCTTAATATCATCTAATTACCTGGAAAACTAATGTCTTACACCATGGTAAGACAGCAATAAAGCGACAAAAGTATAAACAAAATGGTAGAATTGGAATATTTTCAGTTTTTTTATGATTTCAATCAAGTGAAAAACCATTCACCGAATCATCTGCCTAAAAATCACACGCTAAGTCACAAAGACGCTAAGTTTTTGATTATAAACGACTTCTGATTATTAACTTGCTGTCGATTATTGGCGGTAGTTATGAATAACTACTCTTGAAATGGCCACAATCAATCATCATATTAAATTGATAATAAATGACTTAGTGACTTAGCGCCATAGCGTGGGGCTCTATTCGCTGAATAGTTACCAAGTGAATAACCACTCAGCGAATAATACCTCACACCAGAGCATACAGAGGCAAAAGAGGGATGGCACGCTCACTTGAGGAGCAATGCCATCCCTGGTCATTGATGATGCGGCAGAATCACCGTATCACTATCATTTCCTGATGATTACTTGTTGAGCAGTTTATCGATCAGTTCGGTCACATCGGCAATACCCACGTTGCCGTCACCATCCACGTCGGCACAAATCATGCAGGCTTCATCACCGCCATTAAGCAGATAGTCAATGAGGGTGGTCACATCGGCAATACCCACGTTGCCATCGTGATCGACATCACCCAGTTCATACTCGTGAGCCGTACCGTTGTCAAACAGGGTCACGGTCTCGGTGTTACTCCAAGCGCTCTCGGTACCATCGGTGTAGATGGCTTTCACCTTATAAACATAGGTGCCCTCGGCCAGCAGATTCTCAACGGTGTAGAACTTGTCGTTGATGCCAGTAATCAGACGATAGGTCTCATTACCCTGCTCGGCAGCACGCAGCGTGGGAGCAGTCACCTCGCCAGCGTAGATCTTCACCCACTTGAGCTGAGGATAATAGGTGTTGGAGAAGAACTCAATCTGCTCGCTGTCGGTGCAATCCAGGACAACGGTAAATTCAGTAAAGTCATTGGCATTGGTCAACTCGAAATACTCTGAGTCGATGCTGGTCTTCACAGTGATAGCCGAAGGAGTCCATGAGTAGTAAGCCTTGGCGGCAAAGACTACAGTCACCTTATCAACGCCCGAGAGGTCAAGGGCATTGGTGCGGATATAGCTGTCACTGGTGATCGAGATGCTGCCACCCTCGTTATAGATGCTGTAGGGGCCAACTTCCCAACCCTCGGGCAGATAAGCATCGGCATAGCCCGACGAGGGAACGTTGCTCCAGTCAGCCTCGGCAATCAAGCCACCGGCACCGGGTTTCTCCTTCACCTCAAGGGTGTAGCTGGCGACATTCTCGTCTGCGGTCTGGTCGGTCCAGTCGGCACGGAACGAGGTCGAGGTGATCTTCTCCTCGTTGGCGGGCTGCATCACGGGAGTGTAAACCACGAGAGGAGCAGCAGTAGCGGTACCATTGAGAGTAACGGTTGCATCCGAGCCACCAGGGGTGCTCAGGGTGATGGTAGCCGTGTGAGTGCCAACAGCCTGGGGTGCATAGGTTACAGTAACAGTCTTGCTAGCAGCATCGGCAACAGCGATAGTAGCGACGTCGGTGGTGAAGACGCCATTCTCATCGTTGACGGTCACCGTGATAGCATCGGTCAAGTCAAGGCCAGCGACAGTAAAGGTTGCCGTGGCGGTCTCGCCAGCATAGCACTCCATGTTGAGCGTTGTGGGCGACACGATCATGCGAGGAGCTGCGGGTCCCGTGGGAGGCTGCAGACCAGCGAAAATCAAGGGATAGAAGTCATACACCGTCATGCCATTGTCGAGCGTGAAAGCGTTCATGGCATAGTAGGTGTTCTTGTCGGCAGTCATACCAAAGTTGACGTGATACATGTCGGTCTCGGCGTCATAGCCATCGACATTGAAGGCGTGGCCTGCAATAGCAGTCGAGTCGGACTGCATGTCAAAGGCGCAATATACCAGAGGACGGCCAGCAACCAGCTCAGACTGAACCAGCTCACACCACTCCTCCTCGGTATAGTTGACGGTACCGTCATCATAGTCCCACTTCATCTCGATGCGATAACTCGGGTCGAAGCCAAAGGTCTTGATGGCCTGGTCGATCTCGTCATACTCAGCACCGCTCTGGTCGGTGGCGTAGTCCATGTTCATGGCCTGGCCCACATAGCGCATCAGCCAGCTGATGGCATCGATGATCTGATCAGAATACTGGTCGGTATTGGTGCGATAAGTGTCCAGCATGTGGTCCCAGTCAAAGGTGTACTCGGGCAGAGCCTCAATCTGGTATCCATGAGTCTCGGTCACATAAGCGGGCAGTGCAGGCGAGCTGGCAGGATACTTCCAGTAGTTCATTACCTGTGCCAGAGCCACAGCCGAGCAACCCACCTTGCAGTAGGGGTCACTGCCATAACCCTTCCTGGGGGTCTTCATGTTGTAGGGCTTACCCTGAGCCCACGCAGTTGTAAACAGAGGGGCAACCGAAATGCCGCCGCGGTTAGCAGCGCGTTTCTGCACCTTAGCATCGGGATGGGCCTGGAGATACTCCAGCTGTTTCTGGTACTTGTTCAGAATCAGCTTCATAGCGTCAGGCAGGTCATTCATGTTATCCAGGCTGCTGGAGCCGTAGGCGAGGATTTCACGCGCACGGTCATCACCCGAAACGATAACATAGCCCTGATTGGTGTTCACCACGTAGTAGGCAGGCTGTGCGTTAATGGTCTTAGCCTCATGCGTCCACTTGATGGTGGGGAGCGATGCGTTGAATCGGCCATTAGCAGCGTGGCTCATCAAGAAGCGCTGAGCACTCTGCTGAGCAGTGGTCTTGTCCACATTGGCTGCTGTGACTTGCAAGGCGGCAAATGCCAGAGCAGCAAGGAAAAATAATTTTTTCTTCATAACAAACACTTAGATCAATTAGTTAAAATATAAATAATTAAAGATTAAGGATTCAAGAGATAGTCGATTAGTGCAGTTGCATCGGCAATACCAATCTCGCCATCGCCATCCACATCAGCACAGATCATGCAGATGTCATCATTGTTGCCCAGCAAGTAGTCGAGGACAGCAGTCACGTCGGCAATACCGATTTGGCCGTCATGGTCCACATCGCCATTTTCAAACTCGTGAGGAGCGGGACCGTTATCAAAGAGGGTCACCGTCTCCATGTTGCTCCACTCGCTCTGTGTACCGTTCACATAATAGGCCTTCACGCGATAGTTGAAGGTGCCACCCTCAGTCAAGTCACGCACGGTGTAGAACTTGGTGGTGATGTCGGTAATGAGACGAGAGGCGGCATCGCCAGTCTCGGCGGGAAGGGTCAGCACCATCTTGGCAGCATCGATGGTCGAACTGTAGATGTCAACCTGGGAAACGACAACTCGCTTGGTGTTGGAACCATCGCCACCGGTAATCGTCACCTTCTGGTTCTCATCGGCCTCACACTTGAGCACGATTGAATAGGTGGCCTCGGCACTCACAACAACGCTCTCGACACTGCTGCCGCATGAGATGGTCACAGGGACATCGGCATCAACGCTCTGGTAGGGCTTCATGGTGATGACGACGGTCATCTTGCCGCCGCTCTGGGTCATGTCCACGGCCGGCGTGGTGAGTACGCCCACACTGCCGCCACCGCCCAGGCGCAACCCGCCGCGGGCCTCATAGACATTGCTGCCGCTCCACCCCTTGTTGGTACAATAACTGTCAATCTTGCTCAAGGGGCGAAAACCGTTATCTGAAGCATAGGGGAATGACTCGCTGAACATTTTCTCATACACGCCAGGCTCGGTGCCGTCATCGGCATTCACCTCAAGGGTGTAGCTGGTCACGTTCTGGGCAGGGGTCTCGTCGGTCCAGTCGGCACGGAACGAGGTCAGCGTGATGTAATCCTCATTGGCGGGAAGCATCACGGGGGCATAGGACTCGATGGGTGCGGGAGGCTCGATACCCATGACCATCAATTCGCCCAAGTTGTAACTATAGCCCTGATTGGCAAATGCGCGTAATGCAAAATAGCCATTTCCGGTGCCACTCCAGCCCCAGTTGATGGAATACAAGCCTGTTGAGGCATCGTAACCATCCACATTGAACGCATGCCCTGAAAAAGCATCATAGACGCTACTATAATCGTAAGCGCAATAGACTACCGGGCGTCCTGCTTCAAGCTCATCCTGAAGCATCACGCTCCACTCGTCATCGCTGATGTACATGGTTTCGTCACGATTGACGAGGTCAAGCACTGCCTTGTATTCCACGTGTGCATCAACGTAACCAAACATCTTGCAGGCCCTCAAAATGTCATCCTCCCAGGCCTCGCTGCCCTCATTGGTGTAATCCATCTCCTCGGCCTGGCCGATGTAACGCATCAGCTGGGCAATGGCATTGTGCTGGGTGGTGTTGTAATAGCCCACACGATACTCTGGCAGGATATTGGCCCAGTCAAACACTACCGATGGCAATGGCGGCAGTTCAAAGCCCCTGGTGCGCGTGGTGTACCCCGGGATGACGGGGGTGGCCTGAGTGGGATACTGCCACTTGTAGAAGACCTGAGCCAGCGATGTAGTGGCACAGCCGGTCAAGCCGCGGCGGTCACCGTCCATGGGGCACTGGCTATAATAGGGATAACCCTGATCCCACTTTGCCTCGAGCATGGGAGCGACAGTGTTGCCAGCTTTGAGAGTCTGCTTTTTAACCACCATGCCAGGGTGTGCCTGCAGGTATTCCATCTGTTTCTTGTAGGCCTTGAGCCAGAACTTCATGTTGTCGGGCATGGCGTTCATGTCAAGTGACGACGGTCCGTAGGCAAGGACTTCCTGTGCCCTGTCATCGCCAGCGACAATGACAAAGCCCTTATCGGTATTGACGATGTAGTAAGCCGCAAGGGAGGCTTTGCTGGAATTTTTCTCTTGATGAATCCATTTCACCTGGGGAGCCGTTGCCGTGAAGCGGCCATTGGAGCTCTGGCTCATCAGAAACTGCTGGGCCGTCTGCTGAGCCCTAGCCACATCCACGCTTGCTGCCGGAGCATTCAACGCGATAGCCGCCAATGCGGCGAGCAATAGAGTTTTCTTCATAATCCACTGATTTATAGATAAGTAATAGCTATTCGGTTTATGTTAAAAGGCAAATCATCCTAACAATTTGCCACTTCGCAGATTTTGGCGCACAAATTTAGTCCAAATTCTATAAATATACAAACTTTTCGAGCAATAAGTTATTATTTTTTTCATATAAGGTTCATTTTGAAAAAAGCGCATCCACCCGAAACGGGTAGTTGCGCTTTATTGTTGCTATTGCATACTCCTGTAGAACTGGTTATAGCCTGAAGGCGATGGGCAGTACCACCCTAACGGGCACGGCATGGTCACCGACCTTGCCGACACTCCACTTGGGCATCTTGCTGATCACTCTGATCGCTTCACGATTGAGGCTCTCATCGCCAGCGCCACGTATCACGCGCACATCGCTCACCTTGCCATTAGTTCCCACGATGAAACTGCACAGGACTCGCCCCTCGATGCGTTTTTTATAAGCATGGTAAGGATACTCTCGCGTCTTGTTGACATAGTTGATCAATCCGCGTTCTCCTCCAGGGAACTGCGGCTGAATGTCCACATAGTCATATTCGTATACCTCCATGTAGGATTGCTTGGACATGGGGTTGACTGTGGTGACATGCCGCACTTGTGCAGCCATGGGCAGCACTGCGACAGCGGTAAGTAGAAACAATAATGCTAAGCGTAATAATCTAAGCATAGGCACATAATTCTAACTGGTGTGTTACATGAAAAACGGAACTCGCCGTTTTCCAGTGCGCAAATATAAACTGAGTGGCTCAAATCGCAAAATGTTTTAATTGAATTTAGCACACATGTAATAATGTTTCAGTCTTTTTGACGGAAAGCAAACAAATTCTAAAAAAATGTAAACAAGCAGGTACCATGATTTACTGTGGCCAAAAATCGGCTGGGCATTCCACAGTGAGTTCCCGGCCCAATGCCGGATGGGAAAAAGTAATGCGCTGGGCGTGCAGCATGAGGCGCGTCCCCGCGGTGCCGTAGAGTCGATCACCCACAATGGGGCAGTTCAACCCTTGAGGATGGGAACAATGGACCCGCAACTGATGGGTGCGGCCCGTGAGCGGCTCAAGCAGGATGAGAGTGCGGCCAGGGAGCCGCTCTAGCACACGATAGCGGGTCAAGGCGCGTTTGCCATGCTCAGGATCCACCCGCTGGCGCGGTCTGTCATCGACATCAGGACGGATGGGCAGGTCGATCATGCCCGCGTCACGCGCCACCACGCCATCAAGCAGAGCGAGATATTGCTTGGTGATGCTATGGTTTTCAAATTGCTGCTGCAGAGCCTTGTGGGTTGCCTTGTCCTTGGCCAGGAGGATCAGTCCGGAAGTCTCTTGATCCAATCGGTGCACCACAACGGGACCTGCAGCCTTAGGGAAAGCATCCCGATAACGGGAGAGCAATGAGTCTTCCAGGGCCTTGCCAGGCACGGTCAGCATCCCCGATGGCTTGTTGACCACCGTAATCCACTGGTCATCATAGAGGACATCCATCTCATTGCCGCCGATGGGTTGTTCCATGCGATTGGGTTCCACATCCAGTCCCTGGAGCATGAATTCCAGGATGGGCTTGCACTTGCTGCGGCAGGCGGGATAGAAGTGACCATGATGCCTCACCTCGCCAACGGGTGAGGAGCCCCACCAGAACTCGGCCATGCACACAGGCCGCAATCCATTGTCGTAAGCATAGTTGAGCAGTCGTGGCGCACAGCACTCCCCTGCCCCGGCGGGAGGCAAGCCGCCCAGGGGCTTAAACACCTCTACCAGGTCGCGGTGCTCACCACGGGCATTGCCGACGACAAATAGCCTGAAGATGCGCTCTTGCAAGTCTTCACTCAACGCCTTGCGTCTCGCCTTCAACCCGTCAATGCGGTTTTGAAATGCGGCGATTTCAATACCGATTTCCTTTAATCGCGATTCATGCCGACGGCGGATGCGCTTCAACTCAGCTTTTTCATGTCGGCTCTGATTCAAGAGAGCCTCGTGCTCGTCGTGTGACAGATGGGCGGAGAGCCGCCGCTCGTCGCGCTCACGCTTGTGCTGCGCCATCAGTTCCTTGAAGAGGGCTATCTCACTTTCCATCGTTGACCGAGCAACCACTTGCCGCTGCCTCACGGCAACCCACTCGGGCGACCGCTCGAGCTCCTCTACCTCACGGTTGATGGCTGTGATGCGCGCCTCGCCACGCTTGAACTCACCTTGTGGATCCAGCAGGTCATAAACAGGCGGCACAAAGTAGTCGTGTCGTACCCGCCCCGCCAGATTGCCCGAGAAAGCCGCCAGGAATCCCAATCGTCCCTCGCCATCGAGTGCCACGAGCACGCCCAGCATCTTGCCTGCGCTCAATTCAGCAGCCCAATCACCACGGGAAGCGACATAGCGTTGCACCTGCTGTACCGCCAGGAGGGCTAGAGGGTGTGGCTCATAGCAGAAGGGGCAAGTGAACAGCTGCGGCAACGCCATTGTTGCCGCCTGCCCCGTCAAGAGATGGAATTTATCATTCATCACCGCAAAATTACTGAAAACGTTTTGTTTTTCTTGCCGATTATAGTATTTTTGCCGATTAATAGCTCAAAAAAACTGAAATCACATGAAATTTATCTCGTGGAACGTGAATGGCCTCAGGGCCGTGGTGGGCAAGGGATTCAGCGACATCTTCCAGGAACTGGACGCTGACTTCGTGTGCCTGCAAGAGACCAAGATGCAAGAGGGTCAGCTTGACCTGGAATTTGAGGGCTACCGCTCCTATTGGAACTATGCCGAGAAAAAAGGCTACTCAGGCACCGCCATTTACAGCCGCCACGAGCCGCTGAGCGTCACCTGCGGCATGGGCATCGAGGAACACGACCACGAGGGGCGCGTCATCACCCTGGAAATGCCAGACTTCTATCTGGTCACCTGCTATACGCCCAATAGCCAGGACGGGCTGCGACGCCTGGAGTACCGCATGAGATGGGAGGATGCCTTCAAGGATTACCTGCTGCAGCTGGACAAGAAGAAACCCGTCATCGTGTGTGGAGACCTCAACGTGGCGCACCAGGAGATTGACCTCAAGAATCCCAAGTCCAACCGCAAGAATGCAGGATTCACCGACGAGGAGCGCGAGAAGATGACCGCGCTGCTCAATGCGGGATTCACCGACACCTGGCGCTTCTTCAACCCCGATGTACCCGACATATACTCGTGGTGGAGCTACCGTTTCAAGGCCCGCGAGAAGAATGCGGGCTGGCGCATCGACTACTTCCTGGTGAGCAATCGCCTGCAAGGATTGTTGACCGACGCTAAGATCCACACCGGCATCTACGGCAGCGACCACTGCCCGGTGGAGGTCGACCTCAACATCTAGCCATTCATCATGTCAATCTATAACATCTGTTACAATGTCACAGACAGTACAAAAGAAATATGACCTGGACCGCGTGGTCAGGTTGGTGCTGACCGTCATCTCCATTGGCTTGGGCGTGTGGCTGGTCAATTACCTGAGCCCAGTGTTGATGCCGTTTGTGGTAGGCTTTATCCTTGCTTACATCATTGAGCCGCTTGTCGAGTGGCTGCAACGCAAAGCCCGCATCCGTTCCCGCGGCGTGGCTGTTGTCATTGCTCTGCTCATCGTCATAGCGGTGATTACCGGCCTGCTGTGGCTGGTCATCCCCTACCTGATAGACGAGTTTGGCGCGATGTCCAAGCAGCTGGCAGCCTATGCCAAGTCCTCGTTCAAGGTCCCCTACATTCCCGCCGAGGTCAATGACTTCATCCAGCGATACATTGACTTGGAAAAGATCAACGAGATTTTCTCCAAGCAGCAATGGATGGAGCTTATCAACAAGGCTCTGTCAGGGGCATGGACTGTAGTGGGAGGCACGATGAGCGTGATCTTCAGCATTGTGTCGTGGTTCATCGTGCTGCTCTACATGTTTTTCATCCTGCTGGATTTCAACAAGTTGTCCAGAGCGTTCAAGGGAGCCATTCCCGCCAAGTATCGCCGCATGGCATTGCGCATCTTTGGCGACGTGGCCGACACGATGAGCCGCTACTTTCGCGGTCAGGCTGCGGTGTCATTCTTTGTGGGCGTCATCTTTGCCATCGAGTTCTACATCATCGGCTTGCCCATGGCCATCGCCTTCGGTCTATTTGTTGGTGTGCTCAACATGGTACCTTACCTGCAACTGATATCCATCCCGATTGCCGCTTTCCTGTGCCTGGTGGCCACGGCGGCTACGGGCGGCAGCTTCTGGGTGATGTTCGGCTGGGTGATCGCTGCCTACATCATCTGCCAGATCATCCAGGACATGGTGCTCATTCCCACCATCATGAAGAGTCAGATGGGTCTGAATCCTGCCATCATCTTCCTGTCGCTGTCGCTATGGGTGTATGTGATGGGCTTCATTGGGCTGATCATCGGGTTGCCACTGACGACGCTGATCATCTCATATTACTGCGAGTTTGTCTTGCACCAGCCCAACCCATTACACAACTCGGGAAAGAAGAAAATCCCTGACAAAAAAACACCCCTGACGCTCACGTCAGCATTCATCGGCCAGTACGGCAACAAGGACAAGAAATAATCCCTGCTATAGCAACTATAGTTTTTATAGCTTTTATAGTTTTTATAGTTTTTATAGTTTTTATAACCGCACATGGACAAGACGTTGATTGTCATCACGGGGCCCACAGGAGTCGGCAAGACGGCTGCCGCCATCGAGCTGGCACAACGCCTGCACTGCGACATCATCAACGCCGATTCCCGCCAGATTTACCGTGGCATCCCCATCTGCACTGCTGCCCCCACTCCCGAGGAGTTGGCCGCCGCTCCACACCATTTTGTGGCCATCAAGGACCTGGAGGAGAGCTACAGTGCTGCACAGTTCGAGAATGATGTGATGCGGATGTTACCCTCGCTGTGGCAGCGAGGCGACTGTGCCGTGATGTGCGGGGGCTCGATGCTGTATATCGACGCCGTGTGCCGCGGCATCGACCAGTTGCCTGACATCAGCCCCGAGGTGCGTACTGCCGTCAAGGAGAAACTCGCCCGCGAGGGGCTGGAAAGCCTGGTGGAGGAGCTGGAGCAGCTGGACCCGCAATATGCCGCGACCATCGACCGCAAGAACACCAGCCGCGTGTGCCACGGCGTGGAAATCTGTCGGCAAGCGGGTGTGCCCTACTCCACCCTGCGCACCGGCATGGCCAAGCAACGCGATTTCAACATCATCAAGCTAGCCCTCAACATCGAGCGCGACAAGCTGTTTGACCGCATCAACCAGCGCGTGGACCGCATGATTGAGGCTGGGCTGGAGCAGGAGGCCCGCAGCGTCTATCACCTGCGCCACCTCAATGCGCTCAACACCGTGGGCATGAAAGAGATGTTTGCCATCTTTGACGGCACTATGGAGCGCACTACCGCCATCGAGCGGATGAAGAAAAACACCCGCGTGTACGCCAAGAAGCAACTCACCTGGTACCGCCGCGACCCCTCCATCACCTGGGTCACCCCAGCCGACGCCCTCCCCACAGCACTCCACCTCATCGCTGCCCAATAAGTCCCCTCTACATAAAAAAAGTAGAGCCGCAACTTCTTGCGGCTCCAACTCTCTAATCTCTAATCACTAATCACTAATCTTGATCCTTGCGTGCGCGCAGGCAGGAAACGGCAAGATAGAGGATCAAGGCGATGTACATCACGATGGCGAGCAGATTGCTGGTGGTATCGCTCAGTGGGCTGGTGTACTTGAAACCAAAGAAGATCATCGCAGCACTCACGACACCCATCAGGGCACCACCGGCAATAAAGCCGCTGGCGAGCAGCGTGCCACGCTCCTTGCGCTCCTTGTTGACCTCGGCATTCTTGCTGCGGCTGCCCACAAACCAGCTGACAATTGCACCCACCAGCAGGGGGGCATTGAGCTGCAAGGGGATGAACATACCCAGCGAGAAAGGCAGGGCAGGCACCTTACAGAAGTTAAGAATCAATGCAATCACTGCACCGATGCCATAGTACAGCCAGGGAGTCTCACCGCCCATCATCAACGGCTTGATGACAGCGGCCATGGCGTTGGCCTGCGGAGCCACCATGGCGTTGGGACCGGTGAAGCCGTAGGCCTTGTTCAGAATCATCATCACACCGCCGACGGTAGCTGCCGACACGAGCGTGCCGACAAACTTCCACGTCTGCTGCTTGGCAGGCGTCGTACCAATCCAGTAACCGATTTTCATATCGGTGACCATGCCGCCAGCCATTGACAGGGCGGTGCAGACGACACCACCGATGACCATAGCGGCAACGATGCCCTTGGAACCCTCGAGACCGATGGCGACAAAGATAACACTGGCGACAATCAGGGTCATCAGGGTCATGCCGCTCACGGGGTTACTGCCCACGATAGCGATAGCGTTGGCGGCCACTGTAGTGAACAGGAAGGCAATCACCAGCACAACAAGGAAGGCCACGATGGTCTGGAACAAGTTGTGGATGACGCCGACATAGAAGAACACAAAGGTCACCAGCAAGGCAGCCACCAGGGCAAACACGAGCACCTTCATCGAGATGTCACGCTGGTGACGCTCCACCTGCTGGCTGTCGCCCTGGCCCTTGAAGGCCTGGCCAGCCAGACCGGCAGCATTCTTGATGACGCCCCACGACTTGACGATACCGATGATACCGCTCATCGCGATACCGCCGATACCGATGAAGCGGGCACCGTTAGCAAAGATATAATCGGCCGACTCGGTAGCCATGGCCGGGTCAACGGCACCCAGCACGGGCACTGCAACCCACCAGATCAATGCACTACCGGCAAAGATGATAAAAGCATAAGGCAGGCCGATGATGTAACCCAGACCCAGCAGAGCCGCACCGGTATTGATTTTGAAAATCAGCTTCACGTTGTCGGTCAAGCCGTGCAGCGCGGGGATTGCTTGAGTCGTGAGCACCTCTTTCCACCAGCCGAAGGTCGAGAGCAGGAAATCATAGATACCGCCCACAAGACCGGCAACCAGGAGCGGAAGCGCCTGCTTGCCACCCTTCTGGCCACTGACGAGCACCTGGGTCGTCGCGGTAGCCTCGGGGAACGGGAACTTGCCGTGCATATCGCTCACAAAGTACTTCCTGAACGGGATAAAGAACAAGATACCTAAGCAACCGCCCAGCAGCGAGCTGAGGAACACTTCCAGGAAGTTGACGGTAATCTCAGGGTACTCGGCCTGCAAGATGTACAGGGCAGGCAGGGTGAAGATAGCTCCAGCCACGATGATGCCCGATGCGGCACCAATCGACTGGATGATGACATTCTCGCCCAGCGAGTTCTTGCGCTTAGTCACGGCACCGATGCCGGCTGCAATGATAGCGATGGGGATGGCTGCTTCAAACACCTGTCCCACCTTGAGGCCCAGGTAGGCAGCGGCGGCACTGAAGATGACCGCCATGATCAGACCGAGCGAGACAGAGTAAGGCGTTACCTCGGGATACGTCTTGTCGGGCTTCAGGATGGGGACATACTTCTCCCCAGGCTTCAGCTCTCGGGCAGCATTCTCGGGCAACGAGATCTCCTCTTGCTGATCGGGTTGAACAATGATTTCTTCGTCTTTCATAAAACTTTAATTATTTGAATTTTTAATGGTTAATCGGGTTAACAAACTGCGAAGATAGACAAAAAACATTAATACGGCATCATCAATGGCGGGAAATGTGAAGTTTTTAGTTAACTTTGCGGTCTAAACGTTAAAACGGACTACTGTTATGACCAAGAGATTATTACTGCTGGCGATTGCCGTCATCGCAATAGTTGGCGCAGCCCATGCCCAGACCATGCTGTGCAACGAGCACGTCACGCTCGAGGAACTGGCCAGCTACATGGACTCGACCCGTACCATCAACCCCCACGTGAAACTGTTCTACAGCAACCTGGTGAACAACCCCACCCACAGCTACCGCATCGAGCACCTGGACCTCGGGTTCAACGGCTGTTGCGGACGGGTTGACGAGCAGGTCATCATGGCCGACGGCACCCGCCGCAGCAACGTGTTCATCTTCAACGAGCAAGGGCTGCTCACCCAGTCGATCATCCAGGGCAGTAAGGGGGTGAAAACCGAGGTCAACTACACCTACACCTTTGACGAAGTGCTGGGCTACACCCTCAAGCAGAGCAAAAGCGCCAAGCGGACGACCAACTATGCACCCATCTACGGCGAACACGGGCGGCGCACCATCCTGAAGGGTGACAACGGCACGCGCCAGGACTTCACCTTCAACGAGCAGGGCAACCTCACCAAGCGCGTGATCACGCCCTCCAGGGGCGACAAGCGCACGCTGCTGTACCAGGACGGTTATGTCGTGCGTGAAGAAACCGGCGGCAAGGTGCTCAGGTATCACTACGACTTTGACACGGCCACCGGCAAGAAGTTCCTCATCGCCATCAAGGAGATGAAAGGCAACGACGTGGTGCATGAGCGCACATTTGACTACGACATCGACACACACGGCCGCTACACGACCGTCAAGGTGGCCCTCGACGGCAAGCCACAGATGACCGTCACCCGCAGCTATAGCCATTGACGCCAGAAAGAAAAAAACCAAAAAAAGTGCTGAGAATGTGTTGCGTAGTCCAAAAAATGGTTGTAACTTTGCGGCCGATTTCGCGGCACATGTCTTGCTGGCGATAATGCTCATGCGTTAGTCAAGTCAAGAGTGTGACACTTGATCGTTGAAACTTCGATGTCAAGGCTATGATGCTAAGTGCCTGGCAGTCAAGCGTAGGACGATATTAAACGAGCGAGACACCCGATTGTTGTTCAACCCCGTGATGCCGGTGGGCTTCTCACACTGGCGGGGAAGAATGCCCTCTCCACGATTGGATGTCCACACCCGATTTATTGTGCTGCGCCTGTGTTGTGTATGTACAGGCAGGCATGTAGCTGGCGAATCACTTGTGTGAATGTAAAACAAGAACAATAACTAAACAAAAAGAAGAGAAACTATGTCAAAAGTTTGTCAAATCACTGGTAAGAAGGCGATCACGGGCAACAACGTGTCGCACTCCAAGCGCAGGACGAAACGCAAATTCAACGTTAACGTCTTCAACCGCAAGTTCTATTGGCCCGAGCAGGGTCAGTGGATTCGCCTGACCGTATCGGCATCAGGTCTGCGCAACATTAACAAGATGGGTATCGACGCTGCTCTGAAGAAGGCAGCCGAGGAAGGCCACCTGACTGAAATCCAAGTTATCAACCAGTAAAAAAAGTAGAGTAACCGAATTATGGCAAAGAAAGCAAAAGGCGACCGCGTGCAAGTGATTCTCGAGTGCACCGAGCAGAAGGGTACTGGCGTTCCCGGCATCAGCCGTTACATCACGACCAAGAACCGCAAGAACACCACCGAGCGACTGGAGCTCAAGAAATACAATCCTTACCTGAAGCGCATGACGGTTCACAAGGAGATCAAGTAATAAGAACACTTTAAAAGACTATATAAGAGTATGGCAAAGAAAGTAGTTGCAACCCTTCAAACTGGTGAAGGACGCTCATGGAGCAAGGTGATCAAGATGGTCCGCTCCGAGAAGACTGGCGCTTACGTATTTGAGGAGCGCATGGTCCCCAACGACAAGGTACAGGACTGGCTGAAGTAATCCACTTCCCGCCAACCAATCATATCCGGCCTGCCCGCCCGCTGAACCCTCAGCCCGCGGGCAGGTTTTTTCTTCGGCCCCGCACACTGGGGACGCCGGGAAGTGTCAAATAATTGGACACCTTTTAGCAGAATTTCGATAGAATAGGGAAAAAGGCTTTATATTATTTTGACGGTTCATGTCGATGATTTTACCTTTGCTCAAGTCATTGCTTATATCCCTACAGGGCACCATGCAATACAGTATCATAACCTAATGAGTAAAACCATCAAACAACGAGTAACAATGAAAATTAAGCACTTCAATTCAAGATTACTGGCCATGAGCATCGCCTTGATGGCGACAATGAGCGCCATGGCCTATGACTTTGAGCAAGACGGCATTTATTATTCGGTCATTGGTCCGTCACAGGTCTCTGTCGACATGGGAGATCAGGAACCGTACGCCTATGGTAACACCTACAGCGGCAATGTGGTCATCCCCAGCACCGTGGTTCATGACAACGTGAGCTACAATGTCACCGCTGTTGCCGAAGCCTTCTTTGGATGCGTCGACTTGCACTCGGTAACTATTCCCGCAACGATTACCGAACTCTATTGGGACGGTTTTACCGAGTGTGCTGCCAATATCTTTGTGCCAGACCTTGAAACATGGTGCAGAATCAATTTTCACATTGATTGTGCATTCACATGCCATGAGCCCCGCTTCGTTGTGTGGAGCCACAAACTCTTTACAGGCCAAGACATTGAGCATCTGGTCATTCCCTCGACGGTTACCGACGTCCATGACTATTGTTTCTATAAGACCGAATTGATTCGCAGCGTAGAGATTCCCGACCAAGTCACCACCATCGGGAAAGGGGCATTTGCCGGTTGTCTGGATCTGAAATCGGTGAAGATTGGCCCCAATGTGACTTTCATCGGCAACCATGCATTTGACGTGACCAGCAGCTTCATGTATTGGTTCGAAAGCTGGTGCGAACCCGACAACAACATCATCAACGACGTGACGTGCCTTGCAACGGTGCCGCCCACGCTGGAGGCCAAGGAGTGCTTCACCATGGGGACCTACAAGCACTCAACGCTATATGTTCCCGCTCAGTCCATCAGGGCTTACTGCACCGACGAGAATTGGGGACGCTTTGAAAACATCCTGCCCATCCCATCGGTTCCAGGTGATGTTGACGGAAACGGTAAAACGGATATCGGTGACGTGAGTGCCCTGATAGACATGATATTAAACGGGTAAAAGAGCACTTCACGCATCCATGCCGCGAATAAGCGCATCGCGCTAAGGCGTGAGATTCTTCGGCAAATGATTCGGTGAATATTTAAGACTTGACGTTGCAAGTTGATAATTTGTGGCTTTTTCATTACCTTTGCCGCCGATAAAGAATCAGCGAGGTTATGAACGAGGACAAATACATCTTCACGCTAGAGATAGCCGTGCGCGACTATGAGCTCGACAGCGAGGGCATCGTGAACAATGCCATCTATCTGCATTATCTGGAGCACACGCGCCATGCCTTTGTCAAGCGGGAGGGCATCCCCTTTGGCAGCCTCACCAGCGAGGGGCTCATTCCCGTGGTGCGCCGCATGGAAATCGATTACCGCACGCCGTTGCGCAGCGGTGACGTGATGCTGAGCCGGCTGTGGATCGAACGCCTGGGGGCACGCTTCATCTTCCATCAGGACATCTTCAGGAAAGGCGACATGGCACCAGTGGTCAATGCGGTGGTGTCTATCGTGTGCATGGAGAAAGACGGGCGCATCAACCGCGGCGATGACCTGG
>Ga0247611_10001721_pt1 | contig 38346 bp, 26 predicted proteins | sample 177DNAGHGhighgp2_FD_192422 | JGI IMG/M metagenome (GOLD analysis project Ga0247611, IMG submission 192422) | Sheep rumen microbial communities from Palmerston North, Manawatu-Wanganui, New Zealand - 1770 DNA GHGhigh gp2 | ecosystem: Host-associated > Mammals > Digestive system > Stomach > Rumen... | reverse complement strand
TCTACTGCAGTAATTTCATTGATATAATCCAAAATCGTCACATTTATCTGAACGGGACTTACTTCATTAGAAGCAGGACTGTTAGCCTCAACCGTAACAGTCGTCTTTCCGCTCTTCGTTGCCATGTAGTTTCCATCCATCATACTGTTAGGTTCGTAGATGATAAAGCTCGTGTCGTCAGCATCATCAGGCTTAACAGTAATATGAGGAGTGATGGCAGATAGGATGTTATCACCTACATAGACAGTCAGTTCATTGACATCACTGGAAATACTGGTTACGGGAACCTTTGCCTTTGTGATGCGCACGCCGAAGCTTCTGGATGTAAAGTTTGTTTCCTTGTAACCCATATTCGTCCTTACCTTCAAATCTCTCACCATTACGCTCATGCCTAACCATGCATCACTCTCTCCTGTTTCGGCCACGGCGGTGATAACACCGTTCTCATCTATCGTGTAATAGGCAGCGGAATTGCCTGCATCCCATTGCAGGAAAACCTCTGTTTCAGAGGTATCTATTGACGATCCTGTGATTTCAGAGGCAGGCTTGTTTTCGGCGCCAAACGCCAAAGATACCATACTGCCCAGATCTTTTGTTCCGGGTAGTGATACCTCCACCAGTTTCATCACCTCATCAGGGATGATAACGCCTGAGAGTGCATCAAGGGTAAGTTCAATCGGCACAGGCTGGATGGTTTCACCATTCCACGTTGCCGTAGTAGTGAACTTATACACAACGCCTGCATAATAAGCCTTGAAGGTAATGGTTTTCCCTGCATCATTCTGAGGATCACCCTTGACATTCAGTAAGAATACGTCATTGGGTAAGTTACCTTGCTGTGCTGGCCCATAAAACTGCGTTGCTGCAGCCCTACATTCCGGCCCATTTTCTGTATCCATAAAAGCAGCCACTTCAAGTCCGTCGTTAGGTGAAACCTCATTACCATTCAAGGTGATTCTGAGATACACCGGACTCTCACCGCTGTAGCTGTTGTTGCTCACGGGATTCCATCTCTGTGCCCATGTCACCAATGCGGCGACCATCAACATCATTGTAAACAGAATTCTTTTCATACGTCTTTATGTCATTAAGTTTTTGTTCTAATATCAAGCACATTTTCACGTTACAAAATTACCAAAAATATCGTTTGGCGAATAGGACTTTTCGCGCAAAAACTAGGACTTTTCGCGCATTTTTTAGGAAAAATCGCTATTTGGAAGTCCAATTGGATTCCAATTGCCTATTTATTCGTACCTTTGCCGCATGAAACAAACATTATTATCACCCAGTAGCTACAACACCTGCAGACTGTCAAACGGACTGCGTATCATTCATTTGCCGAGCGCTTCACCGGTGGTTTACTGCGGCTATCAGATAGCGGCAGGCACCCGTGATGAGGAGCCGGGTGATGAAGGACTGGCACATTTCTGCGAGCATGTTACGTTCAAGGGGACTGCCAAGCGGACCTCCTTGCAGATCGTGAACAGCATCGAGCAGGTGGGTGGTGAACTGAATGCGTTTACCAACAAGGAAGATACGGTGTTCTATGCCGCTGTGTTGAAGGATCACTTAGCAAGAGCTGTGGATGTGCTGACAGATATCGTGTTCCATAGCACCTATCCGCAACACGAAATCAATAAGGAAATCGAGGTGATCTGCGATGAAATAGAGAGTTATAACGATTCACCTGCAGAGCTGATCTATGATGACTTCGAGAATATCCTCTTCGAAGGACACCCCCTAGGTCATAATATCCTTGGTAATGCCGAACGCCTCCGTCAATACACCACCGCCGATGCCCTTCGTTTTACCAGTAAGTATTACCGTCCCGACAACAGCATCTTCTTTGTTTATGGGGATGTGGAGTTTAGGAAGGTGGTGAGAATGTTTAGAAGATTGTGGAATGTGGAGTGTGGAGTGTGGAGTGAGAATAGTACTAAGATACTGGATTCATCTAAAAAACCACTTGTTCTCGAAAGCATATCTCATTCCACATTCCACACTCCACACTCCACAAATCCAATCATCCTCCACAAATCCACCCACCAGGCGCATGTGATGTTGGGCAACAGGGCTTATGATATCCATGACAAACGACGGATACCATTGTATCTGTTGAACAATATCTTAGGGGGACCTGGGATGAATGCCCGACTGAACCTTGCCTTACGGGAACGGAACGGATTGGTTTATACCGTTGACAGCAGTATGGTGAGCTATGGAGACACCGGAATGTGGTGCGCCTATTTCGGCTGTGATACGCAGGATGTGAAGAGATGCTTGCGGTTGGTAAGACGGGAACTGGACAAACTGATGAAAACGCCCATTTCATCGGCACAATTGCGCAAGGCCAAGCAACAGATTAAAGGACAGATAGGTGTGGCCTGCGATAACCGTGAGAGTTTCGCCCTCGACTTCGGAAAGAGCTTCCTGCACTACGGATGGGAGAAAGATATCAGACACTTGTTTGCTGATATCGATGCCGTTACCGCTGAGCAACTGCAAGCAGTCGCCCAGGATATCTTCGCTCCAGAAAAGATAACTACTTTGATTTACAAATAACTACTCACCTCTCACCCCTAATTTCTGCACGTATTTCACAGGCTCGCCACCATCACGCTTGAGCACATCGGCAAAAGTTTGAGGCTTGATGGTAACAGGACCACGCATGAACTCCGGAATGTTATAGCTCTTCATGAGTTGACGGTGATAGTCAGGATCTGCGCAAGGCAGTTCAAATGGCCTTGCACCTTTTCCGTTACTATCAACGTGAGCGATAAACAATCGTGTGTAGGTGTCGTCATTCCTGCGACTGCTGAAAATCACCCAACGACCATTGCTTGACCAGGAATGATAGCTCTCGGTGTCGTGTGAGTTGAGTTCATTAGCTGGGCGGGCCTCGCCAGATACAAGGTCGAGCATCCATAGGTCAGCATCATGATGCCAGATGTGGAACACGCCATACTTTGCCATGGTAAACATCAGGTAACGGCCATCAGGCGAAATACGCGGCAGTGTGGCGCTCTTTCCTAATGAATCAGCGTTAAACACCAGTTCGCGGGGTCCAAACTCCATTGTAGCAGGATCAAATCTCTTTCGGTAGAGGTTGTATTTGATACTGTAGGCATGGCTGACAACCTCAAATTTCTTGCTTATCATTGAGTCAGGATACTCAAAATGCGCACTGCAATAGTAGAGCATCTTCCCATCGGGTGCCCAGAAGGGATAACACTCGAATTCATTGGGATCGTTTTCGATGTTCGTCACCTCATTCTTCTCCACATCGTATGCTATCAAATCACTCTCTGTATCATACACCTCAATCTTGTTGGGGTCAGTGACGTGGAATATCTGACGTGTCATATTGGTGGAATAGACAATCAACGGCAGTTCAGGATGCCATGCAGGATAGACACCTGCTGAGAGGATGGAATCATTCTTCATGTTGATCTTGCGGATCTTCCCATCGTAGGCAATGACGGTACCGCCTTGATTGTGACGGGCGTGGAACTGCATCCTATTAGGATTATACTGTTGGTAGTTATGACAGTTGATGCATTGTCCTTTATCATTTTCTGTACATAATATATTGTCGTAGATTACACTCTCGTCGTAATTCTCCAAGCAACGCTGGTTGATGGTCAGCTCTTCATATAAGGTATAAGATGGATGAATAAGACGGTAGCTGATATAGGGATCAATGGAATCAGGTGACACGTGGATGTCGAAGGGCTTGAAACGAGTCCACTGCCCATCCTTACATGCATAAGTCTCCACTTGTATGGTCTTTCCTTTGGCTGCAGCTGTAAGGCGTTTCCAATCATCGATGTCAGGCTGGGCCTTGGTACCTCGGCAGATAATTTCTTCGTCAGCATAGGAGTAGCGTACGGCTATCTCGTCCGACGGATCATCAATCTCGAAGGTCAGCGGTGCGATGTTGACGGGAATGGTAGCTCTCATAAAGTCCGGGTAGAGATGTGGGAACCCTTCAACCTGTTTGAACTCTGTCGGCAGCTGTTTGCTACAAGCACTGAGCAACAGGACAAATATGATAAGTGAAGAGCGAAAAACGAAAAATCGGCTACGTCGTAAGAGTGAAGAATGAAGATTCATAATAATATCTTGTTATAAACTATAAACTATTGCATGTCCTGCAAGAAATAATAGTAGAAATAGTAAGTATTCTTAAATAATGGAGCAAGGGCGGTTCGTCCTACGATAGCTTTTTGCCCATCGTATTTTATGCCCTCTTTCATAAAAGCTTCGTAACTGTCTTTCACACTCTGGTCGAAAGGCATATTGTCAATATTGGGCAAATTCTCAATATGGCCGAAGAGAATGGCTGCCTCCTGGAAGATGCGCGGGATGGGACCTTGAGGGAACAACTTGGCATAATGGTTGAAGCGACCCCAAAATAGTCTTGGGTTTCTCTTCCAAAGCGCAGCCAGTACTGCCTGCTCCTGGAAATACGGATTTTTGGAGTCTTGACCCGCAAGTACTGTCATTACATACTTCTCGACATTACCTTCGTCAAGACCTAAAAGGTTCTTATAATGTAACATTTTGGTCACGGAACCCATCTCGCGGTCCTGTGCTATTTGTTTCGGGGTGTTAAGCAACACTTGAATGCTGTCTGCCCACTCCCCGTGATACATGGTATGACGGAGTATATCCAGGATCTTTTGAGTTGCCAGCCTTTCGTGACTAAGCAAGGAGCTACGAGCTAAGTACTTCAGCGTCTCCACACTCCATCCATACTCTACACCATCCTCCAAGCATCTACGGTGGCAGTCATTCAGTAATCCATACTGATAGAAAATCGTCCTACTGAAGACCAAGTTCAGCATATCATAAGGAACCTTGGGATCACCTTTTTTCCTACCCCATGGGAAATTATACATTTCATCACACTGACGACCTAATCTGGAAAGGGCAAGGTTATGCATCATCACAATAGAACGCGTGGGCTCTGTTTTCTGCTTTTTCCCTTCGTTTATAACACCTTCCCAATCAGCTTTCTCTATACAGCGATGCATGGCAAGTTCGTGGTGGAAATCCTCATCCTTATACCAATAGTGATAAACAAAGGCAATGAGGGCTACAGCCAATGCTCCTTGCAGTCCCCACATGATCAGGGATTGCTTCTTTTGGATTTTGGGGTGTTTCTTGGATTCTTCTCCCCTCCTTTGGGGGGTGGCTACCACCATCACCAGGAAGAATAATGCTAATATATAATAAGGTACATAGAAGGAATGATATTGTTTCAAAACGTTTACAATAGGCAGACCTGTTGTCCAGAGGTCTTTGAAATACGTTTGATAATAAATATAACGGTAACAGATTATCGGTATAGCGATGATACAAAGCAGGGCTACAACAGAAAGAATGATGTTCTGCTGCTTTTTGTCAGAAAGGCGCCAGGTCCAAATAGCCATAAGCACGGCAGCCGCCAAAGCGTAGATTCCAAAGAGGGGATAACCTATAGCGGTGACCAGAAGAATCCAAGCAGAGCGAATCCACACTTTCTGAGGCAAGGAGCGGAATGCCCATAGCATAGCAACTGCGATTGTAGCACCAATGGTGGGTATAAAGAAATACCCTCTCACTCTCATTAAGTAGTGCCAGTAGCCCAAAGACATATTGGCAACAAGCAGGGTTGCAACAGGTATGAGAGCCAGTATCGCCCAGTTATCGGCAATACGAAAAGTACGTTTAATGAGCCACATCAAAAGCAGCCAACACGCACAGAGTATTAGAACACCAATCCAAGGATGGTAGAAAAACTGTGTGAAATAGCAGCTGAGGTATGAAAGAAAACCTCCAGGCACCAACATCTTATCATGGAAGAAGAGAGAGGTGTTGAGAAACAAGTCGTTTTGCTGAACTCTCCAAAGAAGATCATCTTCGAATCGTAACAGCGCAAAGGCGATAAGCAGCAAAGCTATCAGCCATGGTAAGAAAGGTATAATTCTTTTCATCGAATGTTGATAGAAATTTCTGCCAAAGGTACAAATAAGTGAGCGAAAAACCAAAGGAAAACAAAGAAAATCCTTATAATTGTTGTATTATCGAGAAAAAACAGTTACCTTTGCAATAGTTTTTCGACCACCGCTGTGGTTGTATTGCTTTACGGAAACGAACAAAAATGAATTATCTGTTTGTCATTTGTTTCATTAAACCACATAAAATGTATCTAAAAGAGCGTATTTAACCCATTAAAACATTTTTTAACCAAAAAGAAAAGTCCATTTCAGAAAAAACCCTTAACTTTACATCGATTTTGTAAAAATAGAGAGATATACTTATCTTATTAATAACATTATTCAATTAACAAACCAATTAAGTTTTAGCTTATGAAAAAGTTTTTTACTTTAGTTGCTATGGCTTTCGTAGCCATAGGTGCAAATGCTCAGGCAGTCATTGCTGAGATCGACTGGACACAGCAAGAGGCTTACTACAATGATGTGTGGTATCCTTCTGACATGGCAAATGTTTCTGTTTCTTCTGAAGGCTTGGTTATCGATTGTCTCCAGACAAGTCCTGAAACAGCTAACTACTGGGAGCCTCAGGTTCCGATGATTGCTCACATCGAAGCACTTGAAGAAGGTGGACAGTATCAGGTAAAGTTTGATGTTAACTCTCCTGCTGCTGGTGAGATTCGTCTGGACTTCTGTAGCTGGACAGAGGGTGCAAAAACAACACAAGATTGGATCGGTACCGTTGCTGCTGGTGACAATGAGTTCACAGTTGACTTCCTCGATTATCCTGGTGAGACAACTAATGCTATGATCTTCTACCAGTGCGGTAAGATTCCTGGAAAGCATGTCATTAAGAAAGTACAGGTTATTGACCTGGAAGCTGAAGGTGGTGAAGAAACTGGCCCCGGTATTCTCTCTGAGATTGACTGGACACAGGAGTCTGCTTACTATAGTGATGTATGGTATCCTTCTGATATGGCAAATGTTTCTGTAAACAGCACTGATGGTTTGGTAATCGATTGCCTCCAGACAAGTCCTGAAACAGCTAACTACTGGGAGCCCCAGGTTCCGATGATTGCTCACATCCCTGCACTTGAAGAAGGTGGACAGTATCAGGTGAAGTTCGACGTTACCGCTCCTGCAGCTGGTGAGATTCGTCTGGACTTCTGTAGCTGGACAGAGGGTGCAAAGACAACACAAGATTGGGTTGGCACTGTAGTTGAAGGTTACAACGAGTTTACAGTTGACTTCCTCGATTATCCCGGTGAGACCACAAATGCTATGATCTTCTACCAGTGCGGTAAGATTCCTGGAAAGCATTCTATTAAGAAAGTACAGGTATTTGACTTGGAGGCTACTGGTATTCAGGAAGTGAAGGCTGCTAAGACTGTTAACACAGGTCTTTACAACCTCGCAGGTCAGAGAGTAGGTCTTAACTATAAGGGTGTTGTCATCCAGAACGGTAAGAAGTACCTGCAGAAGTAATTGTTAGGTAATCTATACACATTATTAAGTAGGAGGATTTTTCCTCCTACTTTTTTTCATGCTCATCGAGCCTTAATATACGCTATAATATGACTATTAAGAAAAAAAGTTTCACAATTATCGCATTCATTTCGTGCTTAATCGCCATTGCAATATGGGGTGTTTATCATTATCATGCAAAGAGTGATGATAATGAGCAGTTAAATGATGCACTAGCTGAGCGGTTTGACGAAATCATAGAAGTTGCCTATCCATTGATTGAGAACTATGCCATTGTTATGAAAGACAGGGCTGACTCAATCGAAAGTATGGCAAGAAAGGCTAAAGAAGACACCCGCAATGGGTATAAAGAAGCCTTCACCACATTATGGCAACGATATGCATATTCAGATAAGGTGGCAAACAGCTATAGTTTAGTAGAAGAATATGAGTTTTTCAAATTATCACCAATCATTGAAATGATAGTCAACTCAGGTAGCAAAAGAGAGAAGGAGGCAGATGCCATTAAGAAGCTGACTTGGGCAGGTAGTTTACTAAGAGACCCATATCAGATAGATTATGATTCCCTAAAGAATGCCTCAAAACAGGTTCATCAGATTGTTTCTGAGTATATGGAGGCGATAGAACCTTATCATAGTAACGAGACCAATATACGGGCTTGGCGAGATTTGTTGATACCCAAGCATTAAAAAGAAGAGTGCCGCGTTTATACTACGCGGCACTCTTAATGTCTCTAAATAATGAATTTTAAGAAGACTTAAAATACATCATCGCTTTTATTAGTCCCACAAATCCTGCTTGAGGTTCGGGTTCATATCCTTCACATTCTGCGGATAAGGGAAGAGGCGGTGCTTCTCCTTCCAACCAACTTCGAAGCCCTTATTTTCTGCTTCATGTGTATGGAGAAGGTAGAAACGATCCTCAGGATCTGAACCGTCAGCGCTATGCTGCCAAACTGGTTTATCACCATCAACTTGATCTGTTATTGGCTCATTGGGGTCTGTGCGGAATACTCTATCCACGAGGTGAGGAATATGTGTTCCTTGAACTTTGAGACGTGCAATACACTCCTGGTCATAGCTATCATTGTCGAGCTTACTCCAACGCATAATATCCTGATAGCGACAACCCTCGAACCAGAGCTCGAACGACTTCTCCTTCTTCAGATCAATAATGGTAGGATTACCTGAAGTAACGGTCTGTGAACCAGCACGCTCCTGAATCATCTTCAAATAAGTTCCTGCTGTTGCAGCATCACCTGTACGGATGCAGCACTCAACATAATTGAGGATCACCTCAGCATAACGCATAACAATTACATTGTTGAGACGCCAACTATCGCCATAGTCGCCACTTAACTTACCATTTTCTGAAATATCATCTATTCGGATCACATGCTTCAAAGGAATCCAGAATGACTGGCCATAGTGACCTGCAACGTTAGAGATACCAATCTTATCCCATTTTACAAGACCTGCATGGTCCTTAGGAATGTTCTTCAGCTTGGCATAGTATTTATCGATACGCTCATCACCTGTCGTACCATAAATCAGATCCTCAATGTTGACCATCGTAGCTTTCAAACGCTTAGAGTTAGTACCGTCGTTAGCAACGAAAGCATCAGCATACCACTCTGGAAGACCAATAGAACCCCAACCTTCTACACCACCGGTATAACCTGGCAATGGAGGTTTCTTGAAGTAACCTGTACGAATCTGGAAACACTGAGACTCCATCCATGTGCCATGCTGGCCCCAACCGCTTCCACTACCAGAAGTCCACTGGTCAGCAGCAGGATTGTATCTCACGTTCACCTCGAAAACCTTCTCGGGACAACCATCGCCTGGGATATGGAACAGATCTGTCCACTCGTCACCAGAAACAAGAGCATACTTACCTGAGTCGATCACTTTCTTCAGGCAGTCCTTAGCCTTGGCGAAATCGCCTGCAAACATATAAGCCTTACCGGCCATGGCCCATGCGAAGCCCTTGGTAATACGATAGGAACCTTCCTTATCGGCTGTTGAAGCACGTTCAGAGAGGTCATCGACAGCCATCATACACTCGTCACCTACCCATTTGAAGTACTCTTGCTGCGACTTCGGAGCATTCTCAGGTGCTGCCGGATCATCACTTCTCACAGGAATCACGTCAGCTGACAGGAGATGATCAACGAAGGGAGGTGTACCCCAGTAGCAGGCGAGCAGGAAATAGTTGTAAGCACGTAGTACTCTGGCCTCGGCGACAGCTTGCTTCTGGAAGGGAGTTGCATCCTCCTTGTTTCCGAAATACTCGATAACGAGGTTGTCAGGATAAATAGAGAGGTAAAGACCGCTATAGTGATACTTAATGGCCTCAGGAGTGTGAAGGTAGCGGAATTCGTCGATAGATCCGCCGAACTCATGGTCACCATACATAGATCCACCATAGTTCACATCGTCACCCGGGTGGTTAGCCAGCACCTTTGCAGGGGTGTAGATACCAGGAGCATCCTGGTCAACGGTTGTACGTCCCAGCGTGTTAATCTGGAAAGCCTCGTATGCAGAAGCCAAGGCCTTCTCTGCGTCAGCATCCGACTGATAGAAGGTCTCAGTGGTCAGACTGGCCTTCTGCGGGATGTCGAGTTTGTCCTCACATGCTGTTAAACCGAAAGCGGTACCCAGCAAAGCGATTATATATAACTTTTTCATAATTTCTTATTCTTTATATTTCAATTTTTGAATTCTTCAATTCTTCAATTTTAGAATGTAACATTTACACCAAAGACAACCTTCTTGGAAGTCGGGTAGCTACCGTTATCCCAACCACGAGAAGCACCACCGTCAACAGAGGCGGTCTCAGGATCAGCACCAGGATAGTTGGTGATGGTGAAGAAATCGTCAAGTGATACAGAGAAGCGCAGAGCGCTAACCATGAACTTCTTCGTTAACTTAGCAGGAACAGTGTAACCTAACTGGATCTGCTTGAACTTGAAGAAAGCACCACTGAAGACGTTAGCGTCAGAACTGAAGAAGTTCCAGTCACCAGAAACTGCCTTCATGTCAGGATACTTGCCATAGATGTAGTTGCCATTCTCATCCTTCTTGGAAGAATCCTTCCACCATACATCCAGACCATTGCCACGGGGACGGTCAGCAGATGTAATAACGGTATAGATCTTGTTACCAGCAGCACCTGTACCAAATACAGTAAAGTCGAAGCCCTTGTACTCAAGGTTCAAAGTAATACCATATGTGAACTTAGGAATACCACAACCAAGATCTACCATGTCGGTTGCTTCATCTGGAGCCAATGTGAGGTTACCATCCTTGTCATAATACAAAGCCTGTCCATCATTAGCCTTATTGTAGGTGTCTCCTGCATAAAGATTCTCATTATAAACACCAGCATACTTAAAGCCACGGAAGAACCAAATAGTATGACCTGTCTCGAAGGTAGACTTCAGTTTGTTGTTGAAACCACTTACACCACCCTGAGTATAACGCGGCAGCAAGGAGTTCACAGCCTTAACCTCATTCTTCAATGGGTTGAAGTTAGCGTTGATGCTATACTTGAGGTCACCGATATTGTCACGCCAACCGAGGTCGATATCGAAACCAGTGTTCAGAATCTCACCAGAGTTAACGGTCTGAGATGAGAAACCAAGTTCGGGATAAGGATGGATATCAATCAGAAGGTCCTTGGTCATCTTACGATACCAGTCGATACCTAATGACAGACGGTTATTCAGGAAGCGGGCATCAAGACCAAGGTCGATCTGCTCTGAAGTTTCCCATGTTAAGCCAGGATTAGAAACACCATTCGGCTGACCACCTTCAGCTGCATAGTCGCCAGCATTAAACTGGTCGGTGAAGTAATAGTAGCCTCCAAGAGCGATGCTGGCATTGTATTTATAACCGTTCAGAACGTTCACGTTACCGTTGCGGCCCCAAGATGCACGGAGTTTCAAGAAGGAAACGGCATCTGAGCTGACGGCATTCTTGAAGAACGGCTCATTGCTTACTGTCCATGCAACAGAGAATGATGGGAAGTAACCCCAACGCTGATCCTTTGACAACTTCGAAGAGTCGAAGGCATCGGCACGGAAGTTAGCCTGGAAGAAATAACGGTCAGCAAATGAATAAGACAGACGTCCGAAGTAAGCGAGCTCTGTAGCGTCATTAGGAGTGTTACCAACGGCCAGGTGAGCCTTACCGTTGTCATTCAGACTGCTGATATAACGGAAGTTAGGAGCATGATCACCACGAAGGATCATCTGAGTATCTGAAGAAGATACGCTTGTATTGTCAGAATGGCTCTTCGTGAACGACATACCAACCATGGCTCCTACGTTGTGCAAGCCAAATTGTTTGTTCCAGTTGGCAAAGTTCTCCCACTGATAGTAAAGACTTGCATTGGTATTGGCAGAAATAGAATAGTTATCATTCTTAGCCATTGAAGACAGGTAGAAAGGCTCAGCATAGCTGTGACCGTTGCCCTGTGCGATACGATAGCCAAGACGTGAGGTAATGGTCAGGCTCTTAATCGGCATGAAGTTGGCAGCCAAAGCACCACGAACGTTAACACCCTCGCTATAAGAATCTGTCAAGTCGCGACGTGCCAACGGGCTACCAGTAGCCTCTGTATTATACTTAGATGTACCGTACCAAATAGGATTCTCTGCAGTGTAACCAGCAGGCAGGGGTACATGGCCAGTATTCAAGCCATTGTTCCATTGTTCTGCTACGCCATCACCGAAATCTTCCGGGTTATAAATGTAGGCAGGAGTTAATGGGTCGATAGAAACCACAGCGTTCAAGAATGATCCATAACCGCGACCCAGAGACTTCATCTTATATTTCTCGATAGAGGTATTGCTCTGAATAGTCAACCAATCGAAGAACTTATAGTCGGCATTGACCTGACCAGTAAAGCGCTTATAGACATCCTTGTCACCCTTAACCATACCGTTATTATTAACGATACCGAGACCTGCGAGGAAATGACCTTTATCGTTACCGCCCTCAACAGTTATGTTGTGCTGGAGGTTCAAACCTTTACCAAATACCTCATCATACCAATTGGTATCAAATCTCGGAGAACCAGTTTCTGCAGTAAGACCTTTGCCTTCTGCATCCCATCCGTAGTAACCTTTCTGAACAAGCTCAGCTTCAGTCAAATCGCCCAGATACTTATGATACTCAATCCAGTCTTTTGCATTAAAGAGCTCTGCCTTCTTGTTGAGGGTTTGGCTTGCAGCCTTGAAGCCATAGGTTACATGGGCTGATCCTTTCTTACCGTTCTTAGTAGTAATCAGCACAACACCATTACCAGCCTGAGCACCATAGATAGCTGCAGATGCACCGTCCTTCAGCACCTCCATAGACTCGATGAGAGAAGGATCCAGATACTGGATTCCGTCAACCTTCAGACCATCAACGATGATCAGCGGACCGAGGTTACCAGAGTTTGAAGAATAGCCACGGACGCGGATGCTTGCTCCTGCTGTCGGGTCACCACTGGTGTTAATAATCTGCACACCAGAAATCTTACCCTGCATAGCAGCTGCTGCATCGGTAGTGCTCAAGTTTTCGATCTCCTCACCCTTCAATGAAGCAACAGCTCCAGAGAGGTCGCTCTTCTTCTGAACACCGTAACCGATCACAACCACGTCGCTCAGAGACTGAGCGTCTTCCTTCATGGTGATAACAAGGTTACTTTTACCTGCTACGTTTACCTTCTGGGTAACGTAGCCCACATAAGATACTGATAACTGGGCGTTGGAAGCTGCATTAACCGAGAACTTACCATCCATATCGGTGATAGCACCCGTGTTTGTTCCAACCACTTTCACTGTTGCACCGATAATCGGTTCACCAGCTTCATCATTTACTATTCCCTTAACTACGCCCTGAGCCCATGCTCCCATTGGAAGCAAACAGAGCAAGAATAGTAATACTAACGGCTTTTGTAACGATTTAAAGTTCATCATGTGAAATTTAAAGATTAATTAGTATTATTATTATTTGCTAAGTGTTCATGATTCGTCTGCAAAATTACATCATTAATTATTAACGAGTGTTTCAGTTTGTAACGAAAACTTTATCAAATATTTCATTTATGATACAAATGTAGAAATCAGCGCCTGATTCTGTATCAAAAATGATATTAAACCCGCCGATTTCATCGTGATTAGAGATAAAGAATGCTTTCGTTTCCCATGTTGAAAAGTAGGTCGAGGATGCTCAAGTTGGGTTGAAAGCCCCACTTGTTTTGATACACCTGATAATAGGTTTGGGGGGTGAATGTTTCATCGGGGATGGGGTTTTTGGGGCGAATGGATGCGCGGAAATCTGGGGTGTTGCTGGATGGGGTTAATGGGCAGGATGGTCTTAATGGGCTAGCTACCCTAGAAACACTAGAAACACTAGGAACACTAGAAACACTAGGAACACTAGAAACACTAGAAACACTAGCAACACTAGAAGAACTAGTTGCAACATATTTCTCGGTGAACTGGATGTTGGGGTGTATATCCAGCAGTTCGCACATCTTCTGGGTAATGGCCATGTTGAAATCAAAGAGGTTCTCCCAGCGTTCCTCAAAGAACGGCTTCAGGTCGTCCACATAGTAATCAAAGAATGGGCTGTCGCCATAGGCGCTCATCAGGGCGTTCCAATGCAGATGCCGCCAGTTGCCATGGTTACTGATGCGGATATCCGTAATCAGCCGTGAGCTATCCTCCCCTTTCTCCTGCGTATGCTCCACAGGAATACTCAGTGTCTGCAGTCCGTTGGTAGTGGCAATCACGCATCGGTTGCGGTAGGTCTGCTTGACGAAGCTCTCACACCTTTCTATATATATAGTATCGAACCTGTTCAGTTTCTGATACCACTGAACAGGTCCGAAATAGGTTGTTGAGAGTAATACGCAACTCATGGTTGATTGTTAATTTAGGATTGCTTTGTGGAATGTGGAGTTGCTTTGTGGAGTGTGGAGTGTGGAATGTGGAGTGAGAATAGTACTGAGATAAAGTAATCATTATCAAACCACTTGTTCTTGAAATCATATCTCACTCCACATTCCACACTCCTCACTCCTCACTTAATCTTATCCACCCACTTAAACAGTCGGTTCCATCGAACGCCACCGAACCCGCTGCGGTCGGGATCGCTGCTCCACCACACAAAGATGGGCTTACCCACGATATGGTCCTCGGGCACGAATCCCCAATAACGCGAGTCGGCAGAGTTATGACGGTTATCGCCCATCATCCAGTAGTAGTCGAGCTTGAACGTGTATTCATCCGTTTCCTTACCGTTGATGAATATCTTACCGTTCTTCACCTTCAGCTCATTACCCTCGTAAGCGCGGATGGGGCGCTCATATACAGCAATGTTCTGCATGTTCAGCTTGATGCTCTTGCCCTTGGCAGGAATCCAAACCGGACCGTAGTTATCTCTTGTCCAACCTGTATTCCCATTTCTTGGATAAACCTCGCCGGTAGGTGCATCGGTATTCAACCGTATGCTCTCCACAATATCTGTCCTGCTTTCCAAGCCCTTCTTGGCAGCGGCTGTCAGCGGCATGGTACCAAACTGATTCAAGTCGCGCAGCTGTTCCGTACTGATACCATATTCCTGCATCACCTCCTCGGGAATTGTCTGCTTCAGCTTCACATAATAAGAATACTGCACATTATCCGGTTCCTTATTGGCCTTTCCATCGAGATATACGATATGATCCTTGATCTGAAGTGTTTGTCCGGGCAGACCCACGCAGCGCTTTACATAGTTCTCGCGGCGGTCGGTTGGACGAGTGGAAATGGTTCCCATCTTCAAGCCCTGTCCGTTTTCGCGCAGATAAGCACTACCCATGGCGTAAACTTTCTGATACAAATCGTAAATCAGCGTATCCGACATGGCTGAGAAATCCGGATTACCATATTTCTCGGTATAGAGCATCTGTCCGTAGTCGTATGCCAAGCGGTAATACTCGGTCTGAAAAGGCTGTTCCGTACAGATGGTATCACCGGCGGGATAGTTGAACACCACGATATCGTTCAGCTTCACGTTACCCAAGCCCTTCACTCTTCTATATTCCCAGTGGGGCCATTCGATATAGCTCTTACACTCTATCACCGGCAGCGTGTGCTGTGTAAGGGGCATGGTAAGCGGAGTCTGCGGGATGCGAGGACCATACGACACCTTCGACACGAAGAGGTAATCGCCTGTGAGCAATGATTTCTCCAATGAAGAAGAAGGGATGACGTAGTTCTGGAAGAAGAACTGATTGATGAAATACACGGCCACAAGGGCGAACACCAATGCATCCACCCACGACATGACGAACTTCACCGGTCCTTCACTCTCTTTCCACCACTGCCACTTGATCTTCTTGGTGATATAGATATCAAAGATGAACGGCACGGCCAGCAGTCCCCACCAGCTCTTCACCCAGTAGAGGAACAGCAGATACAGCACCAATACGGCAATGAACTTGGCCCATTGCACCTTCGGATTCAGCTTCTTCTTTGTTTTGTCTATCATAAATGTTTTGTTTAATGGGGTTAATAGGCTTAATGGGATTGATTAGAAGGCGAACATATCGCTAATAGTGAGCAACCCCTGGTGCTCCTTTGTATATTCTGCTGCCAGCACTGCCCCTAAGGCGAAGCCACGGCGTGAATGCGCATCATGGGTGATTGTAATCAAATCCTCCTCGCTGTTGTAGCTGATGGAATGAATGCCCGGCACCTCCCCTTCGCGAATGCTGGTGATAGGAAGCTGGTTGGCCTCTGCTTTACCGCAACTGCTTACAGAACCATCAGGATTTACCACCTTATCCACACACCAATCGTTCTTGCGGTCAAGATTCTCGATAATCTGCTCAGCCAGTGTGATGGCTGTTCCACTGGGATGATCCAGTTTGTGTACATGGTGCACCTCTTCCATCTTCACATCATACTGTGGGAACTGGTTCATGATCTTGGCCAGATAGCGGTTCACGGCCGAGAAGATGGCCACACCCACCGAGAAGTTCGAGGCCCAGAACAGCGTATTACCCTCTTCCGTACACATCCGCTTCACGTCATCACCATGTTCCTTCATCCATCCAGTAGAACCCGATACCACCTTCACACCCTTGGCAAAAGCCTTCAGGTAGTTACCGTATGCAGCCTGCGGAGCTGTGAACTCAATGGCCACATCAGCAGAAGCGAAGGCCTCGCTCTCAAAGTCCTCCTGGTTGTCGATATCAATAATACTCACAATTTCATGGCCACGGCTTTTGGCGATCTCCTCGATCATCTTTCCCATCTTTCCGTAGCCGATTAATGCTATTTTCATGTCCTTATTCTGATTACGTTTTGCAAAAGTAGTGTAATTCAAGCACATGACAAAATAATACATTGTTTTTTAACAATTTTAGAGGGAGGAAGGTATCAATTTGTAGCAAAAAAGGTTGGGTTTTGTAGAACTGCTTAAAATCAAGTCCTTTAGCTATTGCAGGAACAAAAAATTGTTATATATTTGCATACAAAAATACAATGATGTATAAAGTATAATCCCGTGAGGGAAGAAAGATATCATATTAACCAAGTTTAGTTGGGATATTTGTTAGTAATTACAAATGTGTGTTATGCAAATATTTGGTTAATGAACAACTATTCAATGTGTAAATAATGGTATATGATTATAAGGGATTTGTCGTGAGACAGGTCCTTTATTTTTTGCTTTTTCGAAAGACCTAACATCGGTAATAGTTAATTGCTTTATTTAGAGCAACTTAGAGACAATAAAGGTGCCTAAAGACCTAACATAAACCTAACATAAGACCTAACATAAACCTAACATAAGACCTAACATGTAGTTCGCTTTAAAGATGATTTGTAGTGTAGTTCGCTGATTTAGGTTGTCAGTTGAATGTTAGGTGTGATGTTACCTTTATGTTAGGTCTATGTTAGGTCTTATGTTAGGTCTGAAAATCGTGAAACGCCTTTGTGTAGGGGATTTATGCCGTGAAACTGTTAGGTCTTGGGGAAATCGAAAATTTTATTACCCCACCCCAGCTGCGCTCGCCCCTCCCCTACGATGGGAGGGGGGTGCGGCTCCCCACCCCTCTAAGGGGCGGGGTACTGGCAAGGGGGGCGGGGTAAAGATAACAGGCATAAAACTATTTATTCCCAACGTGGGAATAAAATGTTCCCAACGTGGGAATAAAATGTTCCCAACGTGGGAATAAATGCAAAGTAGACTACCATTAAAACAGTGAAGGGGGCATGTAGCCCCCTTCTGTCTGTCTCTCAAATTTTCATGTTTGCTTTTTATTCTTCGTCGCCCCAGAGGTTGTTGGAGTCGACGCCCCAAGTGTCACCAAAGCAATCATCTTCTTCGAAGACCAAGTTGTTCTCTTTGCCGCAGAAGTCATCACTAAGACCTGTGCTATCAGTATTAAGCAAGCTCTCACTGATCATCGGGCAAATCACGGTTTCTGGTGTTATATAATACTTTTTCATTTTCTCAAATCCTTCTTTTTACCCTTACTAAGTCTTATTTAATCAGTATTTTCTTTCCATTGTGGATATACACACCCTTTGTGGTAGGTTTAGCCACCTTCACACCCTGTAGGGTATAGAACGAATCGTTCTTGTACATATCCTCTTCGATAGAATTGATGATTTCTGTGGCAATACCGCCATTCAACTCCTCGAAGTTCTCATCAAAGAACAATGAGATTTTAGCGTATGTATTTTCAGTATCCACTACAGCTTCACTAGTAGCATCCTGAGAACTACCGTTCTTTTCATCTTGCCAGTGGAACTTACTTGCAGGAAGCTTCAAATAAGCACGATGATCACCCAGTTTCGTTCCAACCTTAGCACGAGAGAACTGAGGAACAACACCAGACTGTGTTACCTTCAACAACCCAAAAATACGATATTTAATCTCACTTCCTTCCTTTACTACCGGGCCAATTGTTGCCGTTTCTCCATTGGTGGGATACATATAATTCACCTTATCACCAGTCTCTGAGTACGGATACTGTAAGTCTTCAGTGTAAGCATTTGCTGCAGACGTGCGCTCCAACTCCAAAATGTAATAGATTGACTCTTTATCACGTTCGTCAACGCGAATAACACCTGTGTTGATAGGGATGATATTATATGTCTTGCCATCAACTGTTACAGAAGGTGTAATTTCTTCTGTTAAAGCCTTTTTTTCTGCAGCATTAGCTTCCGCTGCTGAAGAAGCATTACTTGTTTTTTCTATAAAGCCATCCTGAAAATCTTTTACACGATATATCTTCATCCAACTGGGCTTAACCAACACACTTGGTGTACTGTATGTTCTATAGAACTTTCCTTTAGGAATAATAATATCAATACCTGTATCAGTCTTTGCAAATTGCTGCCAACCATTAGCAGGTTGTTTTCCGGGTGCCTTACCATGATTATTGACAACCTGTTCATTGGTACCTTTCATATCTGTATTACCTACAGGTTTACCAGTTGATGTATCACACCCATCTTTAAATTTGTTGAGTGAAGACTGATCAAACGTAATTCCCTTCTTCCAATTGCCAGCATAGTAATCCCAATAGTCTTCTTTAAAGTGCAAGGTTGCCAGCATAGAAAGATTATCTACATTTGTCTGGCCCTCCATGGGCACATAACCGAAAGCATGATACTCACATATCAACTTCCTGTCGGCGGGATTAATATCAACAAAAACATCAGAAAGCGTAGAGTTTTTTTCTGAACCTTCTCCACCAGCAAAAGCCTGGTCTCTTATGATCAAAGGAGCATCTCCTTTTTGTCCTGTGAACCTTACTATTTTAAGTCTCGCCATATCCCCAAATGCCTCATTTTGAATCTCAGTTACACTCCGTGGAATTGTAATATCAAATTCCGCTTGCGTGGCATTACCACAAGACATGAAAGCCTGTTCTGGTATGGTTGTGAGCCTGGAGTTCTCAGGAATACTGAGCGTTGCAACTCCCGTTGTATTAGCAAAAGCCTGCTTGCCCATTGAAGACAAACGGGCGGGAAGGTTCAAACTTGTTATACCTGTGCAACCATTAAAACAACCTTCACCTATAGCAAGATTCTTTTCACCATCCTCGAAAGTTACTTTAGTTATTGTAGACCTTCCATTGAACATTCCGTTACTGAGACTTGTCACATCCTTCAAAACGTTCACAGTTGTCAAACTATTAACATTATTACCTAGACCGACATAACCACTGAAATTGCCAGATCCAAGTGTTAACACCTGAAGATTTGTACAATTATCACACAACTGATCTGGTACTTGATCACTTGCTTCCAAATAATTAGATGTTATGGCAGTTGTTACATTAGCTCCCCAGTTCTCAAACTTCATTGCCGTGTAATTATTAGTATGACTGTTAGCATCTCCATTATTATTAACAAAGTGCGCCTCAGACATATCTACTGTTGACTGCGTATAACAATTATATGCATTCCCCCCGTTACCACCTTTTAATTTGTTTAAATCCCCTTCACAAAAATAGCCTTCGAAAATGATTTTGTCATTTGCTGCTGTTATGGCATTTTTAAGGTCTTGATGATTATTACCATTAAAATTTAAAGCATCTAATGCTCCAGCTTTATCACTGTGAATGGTAACTGTTTTACCATCTTCACTAGTAGTGATGGTAAGTGTTTCTGAAGAATAGACCACTCCTGCCCACATCCTCTGCGGCAGCACCATTCCGATCATACATACGGCGATTAAAAGAAATAGCCTTTTCATGATTCTTTAATGTTTTATGTTATTATAAGTTTATTGATATTCTAATTTTACTTAACTTCCCTTTTGTATGTGGGAATATTGCTTTTTCTTTTCAACTTGGATTTCTTTACTTGAGGCTCCCTATTATTATTAATAATGTAGAAGTCGATACTTGAGAAGTCCGTTTGCGCACACAACTTGTTTTCTGTTCATGCGAAAATCGGCGCAAAAGTACAATAAGTTTTCTAAACCACCAAATAAAAATAGGTAAAATCTTGCCGAAAATCACATTTTATTCAAATAAATACCCTTTTTACAACAATTCATTACCATAACGACACCGTTACATCGGCATAAACTTGGCTCAGTTTTCATGCCTCCACCAGGAGATTTTCTTAATAATCAGCGAGATGGTTAAGATCCAGGTGAGGTTTATCTGTCCCGCAGATTATGTCCCGCTGAAGTTTTATTTTTTGTGTCCCGCAGAAATGGCAGAAATGGCAGAAATTCCTCATGTGCCATATTTATATAGTGTACATTATATAAGTACCTGCATATAGTACTATAAAAATTTCTGCTATATCTGCCATTTCTGCGGGACCTAAAAATACTATATCAATGGGACATTATTTTTCACATACAAATACAATATATGGATGAGCACAACGTTGTATCTATGGACATACGTTAAGTCCAGCTGATTAATATTATACTATGATTTATTATGAAAGACAATGAAATTACTTATCAGATTCGAGGGGCAATATACGATGTATATGTAGCTCTTGGTCCAGGACTACTCGAAAGTGTTTATGAGGAAGCATTAGCTTATGAGCTTCAGAAACGTAACCTTAAAGTGGAAAGGCAGAAAGATGTACCAATTCAATATGACGGCCAGTTACTGAACACGCCATTAAGGTTAGATATGTTGGTAGAGGATAGGGTGGTTGTTGAGTTGAAGAGTGTGAAGGAACTTCAAGACGTGTTCTTTAAACAGACTCGTACCTATCTGAGATTATTGGGGCTGAACGTTGGACTCTTGGTAAACTTCAATACTGGCAATATCCTTAAAGATAGTATCTATCGAGTGGTTAATGGCTTGTGATTGGGTATTGAGTCCCGCTGATTATGTCCCGCTGAAGTTTTTTTTTGTGTCCCGCAGAAATGGCAGAAATGGCAGAAATTTTTATAGTACTATATGCTGGTCCTTATATAATGTACACTATATAAATATGGCACATGAGGAATTTCTGCCATTTCTGCCATTTCTGCGGGACCTAAAATACTATATCAATGGGACATTATTTTTCACATACAAAGGGACAAAGGGCCAAATTTACTAACTTGGATTCATCGATTGTTAACAAAGCGATACACGCCCGATACTCCCCATTTCTAAGGTCAAAGGGATACCCATTGCCTTGAAAATCCGGACCATACTGGCAAGTGAAATACTTCGGCCACGCTCTAAACGTGATATCTGGGATTTTTGTACTCCTACCTTCTCACCTAACTGCTCTTGTGTGAGATTTTGAGATAACCGGGCTTGTTTAATAGCCTCGCCTAATCTATAAGCGTGAACCGATTCGTCCACACTGTGCTCAAACGCATCACGAGCCTGAGTACCCTCTTTTCCGTACTCTTCTTCCAAATAATCCTCGAAGTCATAAAACTTCATATCTCCTATCTGTTTCATACTTGTGCCTTTTTGTTCTCGAAATACTTTTTCCTAATCTCTTCTGCCTTAGCTATTTCTTTAGCAGGCGTTTTTTGTGTCTTCTTAATAATGCCATGAGTGGCAATTACTAGAGTCTCTTCTTCTGTGTCCCAAAAGGAGAACAGCCTGTATGATGTTTTGTGATAGAGCGTTCGAAACTCCCAAATCTCAGAGCCATCTAACTTTTTGAATAACTCAACGTTACGTTCCCCTTTCTGAATTCTACGTATATTGTGCCCTATTTTCCATCTGACTTCTTTAGCCAGAGATTTAATAAAGTCGTGTGCTTCTGCTGATAATACCAGTTTAAAAACTACTTTTTCCATGTTTAATGAATTCTGGCGCAAAGATACGAAAAGTTTCCAAAACACGCAACTAAATCAGAAGAAAAATGTTGCATAGCTTGAATTTTTTCTTATCTTTGTTGACAAAGCTAAGAGTGCTTGCGAGAACGCTGGAATGGCGATTGATGACCATTTTGTTGACGTCAGCAAAATGGTTACCTTGGGTTCGGGTGCCAAATAAAGTGGTTCTGCGGGAAATAGTAAACCTGTGAGATGGTTAAGATCTGTGTGAGGTTATCCGTTGAATCCGCGTTATCCGTGTTCAGAATAAATATTTCTGGAGTAATTATTCTAATTATAGTAATTTCTTTTTAACAACAAAAAAACGGAGCCTGTCATCCCGACAGACCCCGACTCACAATTAACTCAAGTATTGAAAAGCTATTTACTTCTATTAATTTTCAGTCTATTACATAAAACATAACTAACAAAAACATTTTCTTTAAGACTAATTCTATTCGCAATATATAAATTTGAGTTATCCTTTACCAATCGCCCCAGAGGTCGAACTCCTTGGCTGAAGAGCCTGGACCATCAGGACCTACATACCCACCGAAACCAGGCTGATCAGGTCCATCATTAGGATCCTCACCATTGTATGGACCTTCAGGACCAACGAGACCGTTGGGGTTATTACTTTGATGGCTTTCGCCGCAGAATCCCTGTTCTGCCTCGGTTTTTACCACTTCCAAGGCAGGTGCAACATATATTTTTTTCATCTGTCAATGTCTCCTTTTATCGAATAACAATCTTCTTACCGTTTACAATATATACGCCTTTTGTCAAAGACTGGTTTCTGTTCTCACGAACAACCTGACCATTCAGGTTATATACTTTATCGTCGCTTACTGTTGAAACAACAGGTGCGGCTTCAATCTCTGTTGCGATACCAAATCCTTCCTCACCCCAATCTTCCATGAATCCAAGATCCATTGGCTTTGAAGCATTTGTATTGCCGGAGGCTGAAGTCTTCCTTACAATTGCGGTGAAAGGATTCCACTTGTTCGGCATCACCACTCTCGATACATAGAACGCCAGTGGCCATCTGGGTGGCTCATAGCCAAGATAGAACGAATTGGCTGGAATATCCTTGGTTTTGTAGGTGCCATTGAAAGAATAAGCGTTTTCTTCCTCAACAGGAATTGAGGCAGAACGTGTCTTAGCGTCACCATTCACCAAATGTGCAGTAACTGTCAGTGGCTCTTCCTCATCAATCACCTTGTTGGCAGCGTTTACATCAACACCAGCAATGGTACGATATACTGTAGTAGTAGCACTTGTGGAAGCAGCCTTCATCTGTGGTGTTACGGGAACACTTCTCACTCCCGGGTGAATCATATAAGGCATACCCTTCTTCACGAAACCAGCCTTATTCTTATCGTTATTAGGAATGTCGGGGATGGTAGCAAACGTAACCGTACGTACTTCTGCTCCGTCAACAGTATGCTTGTTTACATAAGTGAACTCACGTACATCGGTCTTGGCCCCATAAGTAGTCATCACCTGATTGTAGGACATGTCAAATGGGAACACTGCAGAATACCAACGGCTCTCAATCAAACGACCGTCCTTCCAGGTCTTCTTCTCCACATCACAGGCAACAAGCATAAAGTTACGCCAGCCACCATAGGAATTGTTGTGAACCTCATTATAAGTATTGAACAAACCATTTGCCTTTTTGAAGTACCTCTTTAGTCTTCCATCAGCTGGCGTTGACATGGTTACCCAATTACTTCTCTTGAAAATACCATAATCAGTAAGAGGTACGGTCACACCATATCTTCTGGCGATCTCATTAATTTGTGATTTCTCACTACTATGTTCGGCAATATTTTCTACAGCATTCAGTAAAGCATTATTACCATCAGGATCATCAAAAGCCGGATCGTTCAACATTCTCAAGAATGGATTGATATAATTATCATAAGCTGTATCATTATCGGGAACGTGCAAAAGCAGAGGATGGGTTGTTCCTGCTTGTGCGTTCTGGGTTGTTGGTTTCCAATCCGGGAAATCCACATCTCCATTATTCTGGTACTCAAAGTTGTAGGTTTCCTCTTGGTTGAAGGCACCGTCAGCAATCTCCACATTGTTACCCAGCACATAGACATCAGTCATGCTTGTGTTCCACTGGAAAGCACTGTTACCTATATAATTCACAGAATACGGAATGGTTACTGATTGTAAAGAAGTACAATAAGCAAAGGCATTCTCCTCTATTCTTTTCAACGTGTTAGGAAAATGTATTGATTCTATTGCTGGGGCTGGGTGGTTCTCATCTCCACCAAAAGCACTAATCCCGATTTCCTCAACTCCCTCAGGTATTCTAACAACCGAAAGATTAGAAGCACCCATAAATGTTTTATCTGAAATCCTGTTGAACGATGAGAGGTTGTTATTATCAGGATTCTCGAACAAGAGAACTGTCTTTATGTGCGTATTTTCCTGAAACATTCCTTTATCGCCATACAACAAAGGAATAGTAGTTGTTTTTTCAGGAAATGAAAAAGTCTCAAGTGATTTTAAGTTATCAAAAGCAAAATACTTCAAATCATCGTAAGAACTTAACTCTGCTTTCTCCAAATCCAAGGTCTTTAAGTTAGCAAAGAATGGCGTGGCGTTTTGATGCTCGCCAGTAATTTTCTTCACGTCGTTTTCTGACATCTTGTAATCACCTTCTGTAACAATCTTCACAGAAGTAGCACTTTTAACATTACCTGGAAGTGAATTCCAATCATAAGTTGCGTCAGAAGAATTGCTGAACGTCAGGACGTATGATCCTGAACCAGCTGGTTCAACCTTGATTCCCGCACGTGTACCCATCGTCCCGATGAGACACATCAACAATAGTAGTAAATACTTTTGCATTTTTAGTTGATAATAAATTTTTGGCACTCAGTAAATGAGTAAAATAGTTGATAATAAGTTTAAAGTTGCTCAACAAATGAGCGCATAATTGATAATAAGTAATATTTATTCTCGCGAATCTGCAAACAATTCAAGAATGTTAGCGCACACACCTGAAAAGGCGTAATCTGTCGCAAAAATCGGGTGCAAAAGTAGAATTTGTTTTTGAAACCTGCAAATAAACAGCGCAAAAAATGCCTACAAAAACCCTACATTCTACAAATGAATACCCTATTTTCTACAAATGAGGCACATCACACGTAAATTTTAAGGGTATATTTTGTTGTTTCCGTACACAATTTTCATAACGGAAAATGCAGAAAAAGATCGGAAAAACGGGAAAATGCGAGCAAAATCAACATTGATTACCCGCGGATATGTTATACCACACACTTTTTTTAATTGTCCCGCAGAAATCGCAGAAATCGCAGAAATTTTAGTTTCTCACTGATTCTAATGTCTATAGATAATCATGCCGCATGGCTGGGCGAAGCCATTTCTGCTATTTCTGCTATTTCTGCGGGACAAAAAAATCATTATCTGCGGGAAATAATAATTCTGTGAGATGGAAAAGTGTGAGGTTCTTGGACTCAATCTACCTCATTAATCCTTATCTTCGGATATGGATGCATGTTCGAACTCACTTGGATAGCAGCCATACTCCTCCTTGAAATACTTGGAGAAGATCTTAGGACTGTTGAAGCCCACCTCGTAGGCCACCTGCGATACCAGTTTAGCAGGATCAGCCGACAGGATCTGATGCGCACGGCGCAGACGCAGCGTGCGGATGAAGACCAGCGGTGTTTGACCAGTTATAGCCTGCAGCTTGCGGTTTAAGCCCGTTCTATGCATACCTAGCTCGTTGGCGAGCTGATCCACGTTGAAATCGGGGTTTTCCATATTATTGCTCACCGCCTCGATAGCCTTTTGCAACAACTGCTCATCAACGGTGGTGATGGTAATCTCCGATGGCTCTATTTCCGGGTTCAGACGGAACTTCTTCCGTTTCTCCACCCCTTGCTCCAGCTGCTGACGGATTCTCAAGCGCAGCACCTCGAAGTTAAACGGCTTCGTGATATAGTCGCTGGCACCCAGCTGCAAGCCCACCAGCTCATCCTCGGCCAACGCCTTGGCCGAGAGAAGGATGATTGGCACATGACTGATGTCCACATCGCTCTTGATGGTACGCGTGAGCTGTAAGCCATCCATGCCTTCCATCATCACATCACTCACCACCACGTCGATATCCGTGTTATGGAGAATCTCCAACGCCTGTCGGCCCTCAGTAGCCTGGAAGACGGTATAGTCGGCCGACAACACACTGGTCATATACGACAGCATATCGGCATTATCCTCAACGATCAGCAAATTCTTCTTTTCATCAGTCGTCTGCTCCAGAGGGTTCTCTTCTGGCAAAGAGACGGCAGACTTCTGCGTCTCTGGAAGCAAAATGGTAAACACAGCACCGCTCGGCTCATTATCACCAGCCTTTACCGTTCCACCATGCAGCTCCACATAATGCTTCACGATATTCAGTCCTAAGCCGCTGCTGCCCGTATTCGTAGCACCCCTCTTCGACATATAATAACGTTCGAATATCCGGTCGCGATTCTCCTTAGGAATACCTTGGCCTGTATCACTTACACGGATTTGTATCATTCCATCGCCGCCTCTGTCGATAGACACCTTGATATCTCCTCCGTCGGGTGTGAACTTGAACGAGTTCGACAGCAGATTGTTGATCACCTTACGCATCTTGTCTGCATCCATCACCATCGGCAGTTCGCCAACAGAACTGTTCACCGTAAACTGCATCTTTCGTTGCTGGGCCATCAGCTGGTACGACTCACACTCGTTCTTGATAAGAGCCACCAGGTCGGTGGTATCCAACGACAGCACATCATTCGAGCTACCCAGTCGCTGGAAGTCGAGAATCTGGTTCACCAGCGAGAACAGTTGATGTGCGTTTCTGTTCACCACCTCGAGCACCTTCTTCGTAGGCTCCGGCTGCTCTTGGTTCAGCAGTTCCTCCACAGGCGTCATAATCAAGGTGAGCGGCGTACGCAGGTCGTGACTCACATTCGTAAAGAACCTCACCTTCATGTCGTTCATCTCCTGTTCGCGCTGCGCCTCCATCTTCATGTCGCGCAGTTTCTTCTGATATCTTTGACGGCGTCGGTAGAAATTCAGGAAGGTGATAAGCGAACCAACTACGAGCGACACATAGCACAGCCATGCCCACCAAGTGTTCCAGAACGGCTGTCTAACATGTATGGAGAGCATTTCGTATTCCTCCCACTCATCCTCTTGATACACCTGTCGGCGCACTTTCAGCTTATACCTTCCCGGCAGGAGGTTCGACAAACGAACAATATAGTTATCCATGGGTAGCCACTGGTCGGACTGTCCTTCAAGCTGGTAGTAATATAAGCTGCTCACCACCTGCTGGAACCCACGTGGTCGGCACTCGAGCATAACATTGTTCTCGTTGAAATCGAGCTCAAGATCGTTTACGTATATAATATCGCTCTGTAAAGAAAGGGTACGAGTAGTATCTGCGGGTGACACCTCCTGGTCATTGATTCTCAGAGAAGTAATCAGTGGTCTCTCTTTATTGCCTATCTGCTTCAACATGTCGGGCAATCGGTTGGTGTCGATTAAGAAATAGCCCTCGTTGGCACCCGACAGTAGGCGACCGTCCTTCAGTTTGATCAGTGCCTTGGCATTATAATAAGGAATCTTCCCGTAGTAGCCTCCACGATAGCAATACAACTGGAACGAAGGTGTTGTTTCGTTTTCCACTATCACACGCACCATTCCCAAATCGGTAGTACACCACACATCTCCACTGTCGTCTTCGGCAATACCGCTGATGCCATACCGTGCCAGCTGGTCAACACGATAAGCTTTCTTTTTATGTATATCGTAGATATGCACCTCCGAGTGGTTCCTATGGCTCACCATCCACAACCAACCGCGATGATCGATAGTCAGCGTCTTCGCTCCCGCAGCGATACTTGGATTGTCTCCGAAGATTGTCATGGGCACTTGCGACACCTTCAGCGTATGGGTATCAACAGCCATCAGGTACTCTCCCGATATGCCATACACCATACCTTTATAATAGGCAAGTTGCATCATCCAGAGTGTTCCCTCGAACACCGCTTCGGTTCTGCCCGTTTCAGGATCCATCTTCCACAAGCCTTGGCCTAACAGCGAGACAAACAGACAACCTCGGTCATCCTCTACCATGGAAAAGGGCGACGTGCCTTTAAAGAACACCCTTCCGTCGCTGGCATACAGGCCCTTGCCATACAGACCTGCCCACACCCTACCCTTCGAGTCCTGAAACACCATCGTGGCAGCACTTCCCGGATAGCGGTTTTCCAAAACAGCATGCGACTCATCAGCACGCACATGGTAGATACCATTGTCTTCGGTACCAACCCAGAAACTATTGTCGCCACCATCGGCCAACGCTATCACATCTTCATACATGTAATGAGCTGTTGGCACAGTGATCTGGTGCATCTGGAATTTGTTCTCCTGATGACTATACAGCGACATGCCCCGCTTATGGTAAGTGATGATCACCAGGTCTTTCTTCTTGTCGAGATAGATATGCTGTATATGACTGTTATGCAAGTCGTCTTGCTTACCGGTTGTGGCATTCAGGTGCTTAATAAGCTCACCGCTCTTCTCATACTCGTAGATACCGTCGTTCGATGTCCCCACCAGCACATGTCCATTAGGCATCGCGGTGATATCAACAATCACCGGCTTCACCACATCAAGAATATCCCATTGCCGCCTGCTCAAGTCGTAACGGTAGCAATGCAGACTATTGGAGAAGAACACGTTGCCAGCGCCATCGCGACTTATAAACGTACTATTATAATAGGTGGGTTCGGGAGTAGAAGCAATCTTCCTCACCTTTTTTTGACCCAAAGGTATCGAGTAGATATACTTGGTGGTCACCACCAATGCCTCATGCTCGTTCGTCGCAATCTCCATAATATCCCCTGCCGACTTCGGTAATATATATAATAAGGTGTGACCTTCCTTGAAGTCGCGCATATACACCTTATTATTATTGCCAATCCACACACGCCCTTTTCCGTCAGTCTTGTGCGCAATAATACCGTTAACATAAATGCCGAACTTTTTCAGGTAATCGTTGGTGGAAGTAATCAGCTCGTTCGTACGGGGTGAATAGATCATTACTTCCATCGACTGCGTCTCCAGCCAAAGCCGTCCTAAGTTATCCTGGTCGATTTCCCGGACGATATCACCCAGCAGCGGATGCCGCTCATAGCTGAACGGTATGCGCCCTTCAAGCTGAGCATAGGTAATCAAACCGTTGGATGTTCCCAGCCATACGATGTTATCGGTATCACGGAATACACAAAACACCCCATATCCCTTGGTGTCGATGTAGTCGAAGTGTAAGGCCTCCTCTGCAGCATGTACAGGAGATGCAATACCCCAAAAGAGAAAAAACAATATAATAGTAAGCCCTTTTCTCATCTGTTAATAGTTATCAAGTGTCGTTATGCAATGTCAAAGGTACGGTTTTTTCACCATTCGCGCAAATTTTCCTGCTTTTTTTTGCCCATTTCACCCGTTTTTCGTAGCTTTGCATGGTTGTTAACGAACACCGTAGTATTATGGAAATCTTACTTCACTATTGCTGGAAACATAAAATGCTCCCGCTGAGGGAATTAACCACCACCGACGGATATGCGGTGGAGGTGATAGATCCTGGTCTGCATAACCGTCATGCAGGTCCTGACTTTTTCAATGCCAAGGTGCGAATCAATGGTACGCTCTGGGTGGGTAATGTGGAAATTCATGAGAAATCAACCGACTGGTATGCTCATGGCCATCATCACGACAAGGCATATAACAATGTAATTCTTCATGTGGCAGAGGTCATCGATACTGATGTACGCACATCCGAAGGGGAATACATTCCCCAGATGCAGATGACTGTTCCTCCACAAGTGAAAGAGCATTATGAAGAACTGCTGTCAGAAGATAAATACCCGCCTTGCCACCGCATTATTCCGGAACTTACCCGACTGACTGTTCACTCATGGATGTGTGCCTTACAGACGGAACGACTGGAACAGAAAACAGAGGCAATCCGGGAACGGGTCAGACAATGTGAAGGTTCGTGGGAGAAAGGATATTTCATGACATTGGCTCGTAATTTCGGATTCGGTGTAAACGGCGATGCTTTTGAACTGTGGGCAAAGGTCATTCCCTTAGAGGCTGTGGCGCATCACCGCGATGATTTGTTCCAGATCGAGGCAATATTCATGGGACAAGCAGGACTGCTGGATCCAGATTTGATTCCAGAGTATTACCGAGAGGAAGCTCTTCAGGAGGGGTATTTCACAAAACTGCGTAAGGAGTATCTCTACCTGCAGCATAAGTTCAACCTCACACCGATGGATGGAACACTATGGAGATTCCTACGACTCAGGCCGCAGAACTTCCCGCATATACGTATCGCACAGCTGGCTACTTTGTATTATGAACGACGGGCAGGACTCAGTCAGCTTATCGCTTGCGAGACCATAGAGCAGCTTAGCAGTTGTCTGACCTCTTATGTCACGCCTTACTGGGAGACACACTATACCTTTGGCAGTACCAGTTGCTATACAGAGAAGCACCTGTCGCCAACGTCCCTGAACTTGCTGATGATCAATACCGCTATACCCATGCTCTTTGCCTACGGCAGACACCTTTCGAAAGAAACACTATGCGACCGTGCCTTCAATCTGTTGGAACAGCTCAAGGCAGAAAACAACTATATCACACGGATGTGGAAAGAGTGTGGTTTGAATGTGGAAAACGCTGGTGATAGTCAGGCACTGTTACAACTGAAAAAAGAGTATTGTGACAAAAAAGACTGTCTGCGCTGCCGCATCGGGTATGCCTTGATCGCTAAGAGTGTAAACGTCACTCATCGGGAGTAAATGCCGTGCTCAATGTTATTTAACAATATCACAATAGTTATTTAAAGGATTTTTGCATGCTACAAGGGTCGAAATTTGGTATCTGCTGTTTTTTTTGTACCTTTGCAAACACATTATGAAGGATATGGACTTTATATTTGAGACAAAGATGATGGTTCGCGACTATGAATGCGACATCGAAGGCATTGTGAACAATGCCAACTACCTGCATTACATTGAACATACACGCCACCTCTTCCTAAAGGAACGCGGACTGAGCTTCGCGGAGATGCATAACAAAGGTGTTGATGCAGTGGTGGCCAGAGTCAATATGCAGTTCAAGGTGCCCTTGCGCTGCGACGATGAGTTCTACTCACGACTGGCGCTGAAGAAAGAGGGCATCAAATACATCTTCTACCAGCAAATCAACCGCGCATCAGACAATAAACTGTGCTTCCGCGCAAATGTGGAACTGGTGTGCCTGGTGAATGGAAAGCTGGGGGAGAGCGAGGAATACGACAAGGCGCTGTTATCAGTTGATAGTTGACAGCTGATGAACGAACAGGAGACGATATACACGATGGCGCTGACGCGCATGAACTACTTCAACCTGGCAGGACTGCTGCAGCTGTATAGGGAGTTGGGAAGTGCCACAGCCATCATAGAGAACCGGGAACACCTTAAGGAGATGATTCCTGAGGTTTCACCGCGACTGCTAAGCGGACTGAAGGACCTCGGGGAGGCGATGAAACGGGCGGAAACGGAATGGGAGTATGACCAGCGATATGGCATACAGGTCATCACCATGAACGACAGTCGTTACCCGCAACGGTTGAAGGAATGTGAAGATGCTCCGTTGGTGCTGTTCTACATGGGTACAGCCGACTTGAACCAGCAAAGGGTGATCAATATCGTGGGAACACGCCATTGCACGGCCTACGGTCAGGATCTCATCCGACGGTTTGTACAGGAGCTGAGACAATATTGCCCACAGGTGCTCATCGTGAGCGGAATGGCCTACGGCGTGGATATCCACGCGCACCGCGAGGCGTTGCAGAATGGGTATGAGACAGTGGCAGTACTGGCGCATGGTCTCGACTACCTCTACCCGCAACAGCACAAGGCTACAGCTAAGGAAATGCTGACACAGGGCGGACTGCTGACGGAGCATTTCACGCAGACGAATGCGGAGAAGATGAACTTCGTAAGAAGAAACCGCATCGTGGCGGGGATGAGCGATGCTTGCATCCTCGTGGAGAGTGCAGCCAGGGGTGGTGGTCTGATAACCTGTCGACTGTCGCGCGAGTATAACCGCGACGTGTTCGCTTTCCCGGGCAGAACGAACGATCGTTACTCGGAGGGGTGTAACAACCTGATACGCGACAATGGGGCAGCCTTGATTAATAGTGCGGAGGATTTCATCCACGCCATGGGATGGGAGGAGGATGCCGCACTGGTAAAGGCCCAGCAGCAAGGAATAGAACGCAGTCTGTTTCCCGAACTGTCACCCGATGAAACCGCGGTTTTTGAAGCACTGAAGAAACAAAATGATCAGCCGGTGAACCGACTGGCTGTGAACACGAATATCCCCGTGGGGCGTCTTACCTCTCTCCTCTTCGAAATGGAGATGAAGGGTATGGTAAGGACGTTGGCGGGAGGAGGATATCATTTGATGTAAATGAACATTGGTAATATACAATTTGGAGACAGACCGCTGTTCCTCGCACCGATGGAGGATGTGACGGATATCGGATTCCGACAGCTATGCAAACGCTTCGGCGCGGCTATGGTATATACGGAGTTCGTGAGTGCCGAGGCTTTGGTGCGCTCGGTGAAGAGCACCATTAGTAAGCTGACCATCGATGATGCGGAACGCCCTGTGGGCATACAAATCTATGGACGTGATGTGCCACAGATGGTGGAGGCGGCACAGATCGTAGAGGAACAGGCGCACCCAGACGTGATCGACCTGAACTTCGGATGCCCGGTGAAAAAGGTGGCGGGCAAGGGCGCTGGGGCTGGCATGCTGCAGAACATTCCGCTGCTGCTGGACATCACACGCGAGGTGGTGAAGGCGGTGAAGACACCGGTGACGGTAAAGACACGACTGGGGTGGAACAAGGAACAACTGGTGATTACCACACTGGCTGAACAGCTGCAGGACTGCGGTATACAGGCACTGACGATTCATGGTAGAACGCGTTCGCAGATGTACACAGGCGAGGCCGACTGGTCATTGATTGGTGAGGTGAAAGCGAACCCGCGCATCCATATCCCGATTATCGGTAATGGTGATATCACCACTCCCGAGCAGGCCAAACAGGCGTTTGAACGCTATGGGGTGGATGCGGTGATGATTGGACGTGCCACCTTTGGAAGACCGTGGATATTCCAGGAGATCAGGGATTATCTGGACGAAGGACAGAGGCCGCTGACAAACTCTGAGAAGCTGGATATCCTGATTGAGCAGCTGCATATCAACATCGAACGCATCCATGCTATCAAGGGTAAGGATATCAGCGAGAACGAGTATCGGGGCATCCTGCATACCCGTCGGCACCTGGCTGCCACCCCGATTTTCAAAGGCATTCCCGACTTCCGACAAACACGCATCGCTATGCTGCGGGCAAACACGCTGGAGGAACTGGAGGGAATACTTTCTCACTGCCGTGAGAAGTATTTCGAGGAGTGAGGAGTGTGGAGTGAGGAGTGAGATATGATACAATGTGATACAAGAAACAATAGAATAAGATGATAAACCTATTAGCAACAAGTGCATTTCACTCGGAAGTGATTCCCGCATGGGGATGGGTGCTTTTCTATGTATTGGTCATCCTGATGCTGGTGGCCGACCTGAAGATGTTCGGGCGGAAAGGACAGCATGAGGTGAACGTGGGCGAGGCACTGAAGATGACGGCGGTATGGATAATCGTTTCGCTTATCTTCTGCGCTGGCATCTATCTGTTCTACCCCGTGGACAGTCATGAGAAAGCCATGGAGTTCCTGTCGGCCTACCTCATCGAGAAGTCGCTATCGATGGATAACCTCTTCGTGTTTCTGATGCTGTTCTCGTTCTTCGGCATTGAACGCAAATACCAGCACGAGGTGCTCTTCTGGGGAATCTTCGGGGCCTTGGTACTGCGCAGCATCTTCATCTTTGCGGGCGTGGCCGTGGTGCAACGCTTTGAATGGGTGCTGGGCATCTTCGGTCTCTTCCTGCTCTATACGGGAGCGAAGATGTTCACACATCAGGAGGAGCAGACCGATGACCTGTCGAAGAACGTGATTGTGAGATGGTGTAACCGACTGTTTCCCGTGACCATGCAACTGCATGGTGACCGCTTTACGGTACGTGAGAACGGAAAGCTGATGGTGACACCGCTGCTGATTGCCTTGATTACCATTGAGACCTCGGATGTGGCCTTTGCCGTGGATTCCATCCCTGCGGTGTTCAGCGTGTCGCGCGATCCGTTTATCTTGCTCACCAGTAATATCTTCGCCATTCTCGGCTTACGGGCACTCTATTTCGCCTTAGCGGCCATCGCCAAGTATTTCCAGTATCTGAAATATGGATTGGGTATCATCCTGATCTTCGTGGGGGTGAAGATGCTACTGGCGATGAACGAATATGTCAATGCGGTGCTGGCATGGCTGGGAATCCCTGTTACCATGCCGCATGTGGAGATCTCAACGGGTCTTTCCTTATGCATCATCTTTGGCACATTACTGCTCTCCATGGTTCTCTCCACCATTGCGACGAGGAAATTAAACATTAAAGATTAAAGATTAAACATTAAAGGTTATAGATTGAAACAGTTTTTACGCATATTTGGGAGTTTGCTGGGCATTCATGTGCTGGGCTTATTGTTCCTCTCCTTCTACCGCTGCATAGAGTTCTTCGTGCTGCGGGGCATGATTACTGACCAAACCACCGCGGTTACGCCTGCCTTTATCAGGGGATTGTGGTTCGATAATGTGATGGGCTGCTATGTGATGATTATTCCACTGGCACTGGTGTTATTGGCTGCTTGCTTTGGCTACTGCCGACGGTGGATGCTGCGGACTGTGGCTGTGTGGTTCGGTGTACTGTATGCACTGCTGATGATGGCCTCAGCCGCGAATATCCCTTACTTCGCCTATTTCTTCAAGAATATCAACTCATCGATATTCGAGTGGTTCGGCTATACAGGAACAACAGCGGGGATGGTGTTCCAGGAGAAGACGTGGTGGGTGTATATCGCCTTGTACTTCGTGCTGACGGCGGTGTTCTGCTGGTTGGCGTGGAAGATCATGGAAAGAACCACCCTTACGACAACGAGCAGGAAATACTGGCTGCCCTCGCTACTGATAACGGTGGCCTTGATAGCACTCTGTTTGTTCGGCATCCGCGGCAGAACGGGTTATAACCCCATCAAGATCAGTCAGGCGTACTACTGCAACGACCCGTTCCTGAATCAGCTGGGTATCAATCCTGCCTTTAACCTGCTTACCAGTGCGCTGGATGACATGCGGAAGGAGAATGCGGAGTTGATGCTGATGCCGTATGACGAGGCTATTACCTATGTGCGCAATTCGTTGAATATCACAGGTCCTGCTGACTCAACGCAAATTCTGTTACGACAGATGAGGAACAGTGATCGGGAGGAGGAGAAGATATTGACCGTCGCGAAGCCGAACATCGTGATCATCCTCATGGAATCGATGTCGTCGGCACTCTTAGGAAAGGGTTATACACCCGTACTCGACAGTCTGAAGACGCAATCGCTCTACTTCAGTAACTTCTACTCGGCAGGTATTCATACCAACCATGGCATGACCGCCACGCTGTATTCGTTCCCAGCCCTGATGAAAAGGAACCTGATGAAGGGTACCGTAACACCTAAACGCGACGGACTTCCCACGGTGCTGAAACAAAACGGCTGGCATAACCTGTTCTTCATGACACATGAGGCGCAGTATGATAACATGAACGCGTTCTTCCGTACCAACGGCTACGACGAGATCTATGCTCAGGAGGACTATCCGAAGGAGGAGATCGTGAACAGCTTCGGGGTGTCGGATCATTTCCTCTTTGACTTTGCCTTAGGGAAACTGAACAACACAGCAAAACAGCAGCAGCCCTTCATGGCCACCCTGCTCACCATCAGTAACCATCCACCGTATATCATACCCGATTGGTTCAAGTCTTCGTCGAAGGAACCAGAAACACAGATCGTGGAGTATGCCGACTGGTGTATCGGGGATTTCCTGAAGAAGGCAAAGAAGGAGAGTTGGTACGACAATACGGTGTTTGTTGTGCTGGCTGATCATGGTAAGCTGGTGGGGACAGCGGATTCCGAATTACCGCAGTCGTATAACCATATCCCCCTGATGATCTTCGGTGCAGGCATTCCATCGCAGGAATATGCCCAGTTAGGTATGCAGGTAGATGTGATGCCTACCTTATTAAATATGTTAGGCCTCGACTACGACTACAACGGCTTCGGTATGGATCTGCTACACCAGCAACGACAGATGGTGTTCTATTCGGCCGATAACCAGATTGTGGCAAGGGATTCCACCCGCTGTTTCCTCTATCATCCACAGATGAAAAAGAGTTTCTGCTATGATATCGGTCATAACGGACAGCTCATCCAGACGCACAACGAAGAGTCTTTTGCTTCGCTGCGCCGTTATGTGTTTGCCATGGAACAGACGGCAGAGTTTCTTTTTAGAAAATTGAAAATTGAGAATTGAGAAGATAAAATTAGGTTCTCATTGTTTGAAGAATTCTTCCGACCGCTTCTTTGAGATAGCAGCCTTGGGCCATGCGTGAACTCACGATAGCCACCCGCTGGCGCATCTCGGATAACTGCTGGGGTGTGATGGAAGGAAGAAGGGTGTTCAGCTCTTCTATCGAATCAATGCAGAAACCTATTCCTTCCTGCTGCACAATGGAGGCAACAGCCGACTGCCGCCACACAATCATGGGTAATCCGGCACGTATATAGAACGATACCTTATGGGGCGTATTCCAACGCAGATACTCCCCGAAATGACCGCTGCAGGTGTCGAGGGAATCACCATCCCACACCAAACCGAAGTCACCTTCCACCTCACGAATGAAGGTATCGGCAGAGAGGAAGGGGTTCACCTTTACATGACCGCGGGTCTGAAGGCGCGGCAAGCCCTTGTGCTTTCCGTAGATCACCAGTTCGTAATTACCCACCTGCTTGGCCATATCCATCAGGAAGGCATTCTTGCGCAGGGCAAGTGTTCCTGCATAGACAACCTTTAAGGGCGAGTGCTGAACAGGCGGTCGTGAAACAGAATCCGAGAGGTAGTCGTGCAATCCTAAGTAATCCAGTGTCTTCGTATATCCTTTCTCCTTGAGCCATTGCATCATGACCGCATTGGTGGCTATCACACCATCCGCATGCATCAGTCGGCTGATCTCCTCCTGCTCAGTAAGTTTCTTCCTGCGCATGCAACCTAAATCGTGGATGAGCGCAATGGTTTTCGCCCCACGACGATGGGCAATGCGGCAAATCAGACTGAAGTATTTCTTGACGGGATACTGGAGGACGATGATATCACCCTTCTGCACCTTGGAGGACATGTGGATGATGCCCATGAGGTTACGCACGAACGAAACCACCTGACTGGTGGAGAACGTGGTCTCTAATCCAAGATTCGTTGCCCCCATATCGCGCAGGATCTGTTCGTAATCGGTCTTTGCCTTATTACCCGCACTACTCGTGCCACGGTAGTTTCTAGAAATAAAACATAATCGGTTCATCATCGCTCAATACAATCATCGTTACAGTTCCAGATCAAACATCACCTCGTGCCTTTTCCGGTATCTTGTCCAAAAGCGTTCCCTGGCAGACAGGGCAATGCGTATAGCCTCCTCCTCGTTGAAATGGCGGTTTTTGGCATAGGCACGTATCAGCTCACAGAAGAACTCCTTCGGTCCCCAGAGACGAGCGAAGTTCTCACATCCCTGCTTCATGTCCACCTCACCGAAATACATACGGTTGATATCCACCACTGAGAACTGATAAGTACCGTCAATCACATCCCACAGCACATTTCCTGGAGAGAAATCGCGGTGCATGAGATTTTGCTCATGGATTTTGGCAGCAAAGGCAGCAAGAGGCTCCACCATCGGTAACCATTGCTCTTTCGGGGCATTACCGAACTCATACAAGGTATGTTGCAGCTTACTTTGCACGGTAA